>Ga0181533_1003352_pt1 | contig 17522 bp, 14 predicted proteins | sample PEATcosm2014_Bin_45_FD_119772 | JGI IMG/M metagenome (GOLD analysis project Ga0181533, IMG submission 119772) | Peatland microbial communities from MTU Mesocosm Facility, Houghton, MI, USA - PEATcosm2014_Bin11_60_metaG | ecosystem: Environmental > Terrestrial > Soil > Wetlands > Peat | place... | reverse complement strand
CGACACCATCCGGGTCTCGCTGGTCGGGGAGCCGGAGGAGGAGGTGCGGGTGGCCCGGCAGATCCTGGCCAACCTCGAGGACAAGCCCAGCGGCCCCAACCTGGTCGCCTGCCCGACCTGCGGCCGGCTCGAGATCGACATGTTCCCGATGGTCAAGCGGGTCGAGGAGGCGATGCAGGGCATCCGCCGGACCCTCACCGTGTCGGTGATGGGCTGCGTCGTCAACGGTCCCGGGGAGGGGATGCACGCCGACATCGGGATCGCCGGTGGCAAGCACAAGGGGGCGCTGTTCAAGAGCGGCAGGGTGGTGGCTTCGCTCCCCGAGGCCGAGCTGATCGACACCCTGATCGCTGAGCTGCGGGCGGTCGCGGCCGAGGATGCCGAGCTGCTGGCCGCCGGCAGGCCGCTCCCGGTCGGCCTGGGCGACCTCGCCGAGGCCCCGCCCCGGCCGCTGACACCGCTCAGCGTCGTCTGACCTCTACGCGTTCAGGGGAGCCGTGGGGGTGGTGCTCCGCTCCGGTCCGGCCATCGGGACGGCCTGGCTGCCGTCCCGTGGCCTTGCCTCGGCGCGGTTGCGACCCGCGCCTGCGGCAAACCTGCGCTCCGCACGCACCCCCGCGTCTCCTGATCGGCCTCCGCCATGAGTCCCGGTAAACTCGGCGGCCATGGCCGACCAGCGCCCCCCGATGCCCAAGGCGATCACCCGCAAGAGCGAGGACTTCGACCGCTGGTACACCGACACGGTGCGCCGCGCCGAGCTCGCCGACTACGCGCCGGTGCGCGGCTGCATGGTCATCCGCCCCTATGGGTACGCGCTCTGGGAGCGGATCCAGCGGGCGCTCGATGACATGATCAAGCGGACCGGCCACGAGAACATGTACTTCCCGCTGCTGATACCCGAGTCGTACCTGCAGAAGGAGGTCCAGCACGTCGAGGGCTTCGCCCCCGAGGTGGCCTGGGTGACCCAGGGGGGGCAGCACGAACTGGAGGAGCGGCTGGCGATCCGGCCGACCAGCGAGACCATCATCTGCTCGATGTTCGCGGACTGGATCCACAGCTACCGAGACCTGCCGGTGCTGATCAATCAGTGGTGCAACATCCTGCGCTGGGAGCGGCGCACCCGGCTCTTCCTGCGGACCACCGAGTTCCTCTGGCAGGAGGGGCACACCTTCCACGAGAGCCGCGCCGAGGCGGTCGAGGAGGTGGACCGGATGCTGGACTGCTACCGCGAGCTCGCCGAGGAGTGGCTCTGCATCCCGGTGGTGCCGGGGCGCAAGACCGATTCCGAGAAGTTCGCGGGCGCCGAGTACACGCTCTCCATCGAGGCGATGATGAGCGACGGCTGGGCGCTGCAGGCGGGGACCTCCCACCAGCTCGGGCAGAACTTCACCCGCGCCTACGGGATCAGCTACAGCGACCGGGAGAACGCGCTCCAGCATCCGTTCCAGACGTCGTGGGGCCTGTCAACCCGGATCATCGGCGGCGTGATCATGGCCCACGGGGACGACTCCGGCCTGGTCATGCCGCCACGGGTGGCCCCGGTCCAAGTCGTGGTCGTGCCGGTGACCCGCAGCAACGACGCCGAGGGGGCGGCCGCGGTCGAGGCGGCGTGCGCTCGGATCGAGGCCGGGGCCGGCGAGGTGCGCCTCCGGGTGGATCGCCGGGAGGGCATCCGGCCGGGCGAGAAGTACGCCCACTGGGAGCTGCGCGGGGTGCCGCTGCGGGTGACCGTCGGCGCCCGCGACCTGGCGGCGGGCGCGGTGACCCTGACCCGGCGGGTGGACGGGGAGAGCTGGACCGAGCCGCTCGAGGGGGTGGCCGGGCGCCTGCCCGCCCTCCTCGAGGAGGCCCACGCCCGCACCCGGGCCCGGGCCGAGACCATGCTCCGCGAGCGGACCGTCGAGGTGAGCAGCCTGGAGGAGCTCGGCCGGGCTTTCGCCGGGGAGCCGGTCTTCGCCAACGCTCCCTTCTGCGAGCGCCCGGGGTGCGAGGAGGCGGTCAAGGCCGCCGCCCACGCGCTCACCGTGCGCGTGCTGCGCCGCGACCGCAGCGGGGAGCAGGGGCGCTGCCTGGCCTGCGGCGAGCCGTCGTCCGAGGTGGCCCTGATCGCTCGCGCATACTGAATGCGACGGAGCGAGGGGAGAGAGCCGCAGGCTTTCGCCCCGAGCGGAGGACCCTTCAGTACGTGTAGCGGATACTGACCCTCAGCCGGTGGCGGCGGCCGTCGAGTAGATCGTGAGCGAGGCCGCGAAGGGGGCGAAGCCGGGCGGTGGATTCTGGGCGGATTCGACGCCCGCCCCGTAGAAGGCGTGCCCGGCGAGGACGCACTCGTAGTCGATGTAGACGCCGTCGGTCGAGACCAGCACGTCGACGTCCGGGTAGCCGTCCGCGGTGCCGGTGGCCTGGGAGATGACGGTGGCGTTGAGCGATGACACCATGCTGTTGACCCCCGCCCGAAGGCTGAGCGGGGGATCGGAGACGTTGACGCTCGCGGGATACGGCATGTCGACCACCACGTACTGATCCCCGGTCGAGGGGTCGACCGCCGTCCAGCCGGTGTAGGTGAGGGTCGCGCCGTCCACGGTCTCCGACTGGGTGGTGGACTGGGGCATCACCGGGAAGGCCGCCGAGAAGTCGTGGCCCGGATTGGTGAAGGTCACCGTGGTCGTCGCGGTCGGCGTGGGGGTTGCGGTGGCCGTTTGCGTCGGGGTGGCCGTCGGCGTGGGCCGGCCGGAAGCGCTCGGCGTGGGCACCGGAGTGCCACTGCGATGGGTGAGGGCGTAGTAGCCGCCGCCGGCGATCACGGCCAGCGCGATCAGCGCCAGCAGGGCGGTGCGGAGCGCCGACCGGGGCCGGCCCGGGGCCGGCCTTCCGCCCGGAGCGGGGAGCGGCGGCGGCTGGGGGGGCTCGGGGATGCCCAGGCCGGCGGATCCCCCGGCAGCGGGCGGACCGGCGAGGGAGCGCGGCGGCCAGCCGCCCGCCTGCGGTGTGGAGGGCGCCGGCCCGCCTCCCGCCGGCATGGAGCCGGGGGTCGTCCAGGTCGCGGGGTCCGAGAAGGTCCGGGCCGGGCCGCCGGCAGGCTGGCTCGGTGCGGGGGAGGGGGCGGAGACCCGGGGGCCCCAGCCTGGCGCCGGGCCGCTGGGGGGGATCGGTCCAGGTGCCGGCTGCACCGGCCAGGCCGGACCGGCGGCCGGTGGTTGGGGCGCCCACGGCTGAACCGGGGGCCGCTCCCGCCAGGCGGGGGAAGCGGGAGGGGTCCGCGGCCCCGGAGCCGGCGATGCGTCGGGCGCGGGAGCCGGCGATACCCCGGGTGCGGGAGCCGGCGATGCCCCGGGCGCCGCAGGCGGAGGGGCGTTCGAGATCTGAGGCGGGGGCGTCCAGGCCGGGGTGGGGAGCACCGCAGTCGGAGCCGGAGCGGGGAGCACCCGCCGCCACCGCTGGCCATCCCACCAGAAGCGGCGATCAGCGCTGAGCACCGCACCGGGAGGCGGCCCCGGCGGTTGCTGGCCGTAGCCTCCACCCGCGTCGCTCATGCAAGCGGAAGCATATCCGGCCCACCAGCGCAGCGACATGGAAGGGGTGCGATCCGAGCATGCCTACCGCACCGACACGCCCACATCCCGGCCGACCTGGCTCCCAAGGGGGAAGCCGCGAGGTCAGCTGCTCGGTATGGTGATGGGGCTGGGCGGCAGGGTGAAGGCGGCGACCGCGTTCCAGTTGGAGAAGGTCAGCACGCCGGTCGCCGAGCCGCTGGTCTGCGACAGCTGCACCGGGTAGGCCGGGCCGGAGGTGGCGACGGCGAGGGTGCCCCCGTTGGTGGTGTCCTTGACGAAGACGACGGCCTGGCCGTCGACGGTCCCGGTCCCGCCCGCGGCCAGCGCCCCGTGATTCTCGAGCGTCGACGAGACGTCGGTCAGGGAGCTGAGACCCGAGAAGTCCGACGCCGTGGACGATCCGGCCGGGGCCTCCACCCACGCGGTGGCGAACTGGGCAGCGTTGGCAGCGGACAGACCCTCGGCGGTCCAGAAGACGGCCGGCGCCTTGAAGTAGACGTTGCCGCCGATCACGTCCAGGTCGATGACGTTGCCGTTCAGGGTCGCCGTGCCGTCCACATCGGAGCCGTGGACCTTGAAGTCGAACGAGGTGACGCCGTTGCCGAAGTTGCCGGTCGCCGACGCCTCGAAGCCGCTGGTGTTGTTGACCGCCGTCATCGCCGCCTGGACGATCTGGTTTGGCGTCTCCGAGGCAAGTCCGCTGGGCCGGGTCGCCAGGTAGACGCCGATGGCTGCGGCCAGCACCACGACCACGACCACCCCGACGGCGACCCAGCGAGCGCCGGAGCCGCGGGCGCTCGCGGGGCGGGGCGCCGCCATCGGGACCGGTGTCGCGCCCGGGTACGCCATCGGCACCGGCGAGGGCGCCGGGAGCTGCGGCGCCGCGGCCCAGGGCTGGACTGGCGCGACTGGTGCGGGCGGAGCCGCGAGCGGTGGCGGGACGGGGGCCCACCTGGTGCCGTCCCACCAGTAGCGGCCGTCCGGGCTGAGCTGGGCGCCCGCGGGAACGACCGGCGCTGCCTGGGGCGGCACTGGGTTCCACCGCGAGCCGTCCCACCAGTAGCGCCCGTCAGCACTCAGCGTGGCCCCCGGTGGGGGAGCCGACGGCGGCGGGGGTGGCGGACCGTAGGGCCCGCCGGCGGCGGTCATCGGGTCGCATCATAGCCCGGCCCGGCTCGGATTTCTGGATTGCGCAGGCCGGGCGGCCGGTACACTCGTATGAGATGCCCTTCAGCGATCTCGAGGCCCGGCTCGGCTACCTTCCCGAGGCCGATCACGCCCTGCTCCGGCGGGCGTTCGCCGTGGCCGAGCGGGCTCACAGCGGTCAGTTCCGGCTCACCGGCGAGCCCTACGTCGAGCACCCGGTGGCGGCCGCGGTGCTGCTCAGTGAACTGCGCCTCGACGCGGAGACGCTGGCGGCGGCGCTGCTCCACGACACCGTCGAGGACACCGACGTCACCCTGGACGAGATCCGGGAGGAGTTCGGCGAGGCCATCGCCCGGCTCGTCGAGGGGGTCACCAAGCTGGGCAAGATCCACGTCCACACCCGGGAGCAGGCCCAGGCGGAGAACATCCGCAAGATGCTGGTGGCCATGGCCGAGGACATCCGGGTGGTGCTGATCAAGCTCGCCGATCGCCTCCACAACATGCGCACGGTGGGCGCCCACGCCGAGGAGCGCCGCCAGCGAATCAGCCGGGAGACCCTGGACATCTACGCGCCCCTCGCTCACCGGCTGGGCATCTGGCAGTTCAAGGCGGAGCTGGAGGACCTGGCCTTCGCCCAGCTCGACCCCGACAACTACCACGCGGTGGAGGCCAAGCTGCGCAGCGGGCGGCAGCAGCGCGAGGTCTTCGTCCGAGATGTCAGCGAGATCCTCCAGCGCGAGCTGGAGGCGGTGGGAGTCCGCGCCGAGCTGAGCGGTCGCTCCAAGAACGTCTACAGCATCATCGACAAGATGGGGCGCCAGCAGAAGGACTTCGAGGAGATCTACGACCTGATGGCGGTGCGCGTGGTGGTCGACTCGGTCAAGGACTGCTACACCGCCCTGGGGGTCGTGCACCACCTCTGGAAGCCGATCCCGGGACGCTTCAAGGACTACATCGCCATGCCCAAGGGCAACGGCTACCAGTCCCTGCACACCACCGTGATCTCCCACACCGGCGAGCCCGTCGAGGTGCAGATCCGCACCGCCGAGATGCACCACACCGCCGAGTACGGGGTGGCGGCGCACTGGCATTACAAGGCGGGACCCCAGCAGGTGCGCTTCGACGAGCGGTACGGCTGGCTCCGCCTGCTGATGGACTGGCAGAAGGAGTTGCTCGACGCCGAGGCCTTCGTCGACACCGTCAAGCTGGATATCTTCCAGGACGAGGTCTTCGTCTTCACCCCCAAGGGGGACGTGCGCTCGCTGCCGGCGGGGAGCACCGCCGTCGACTTCGCCTACCGGGTGCACACCGACGTGGGTCACCACTGCATCGGGGCCAAGGTCAACGGCCGGATGGTGCCCCTCGACTACCGCCTGGCCAACGGCGACATCGTGGAGATCCTCACCACCAAGGCGCCCCACGGGCCCTCGCGGGACTGGCTCAACTTCGTGAAGACCTCGACCGCCCGGGAGAAGATCCGTCAGTGGTTCAAGAAGGAGCGTCGCGAGGAGAACGTCAGCAAGGGCCGGGAGATGCTGGACAAGGAGTTTCGGCGCCTCCGCCAGACCACTCTCGCCTCCCTCAAGGACGAGGGGCTGCTGGAGCTCGCCCGGGAGTTCAAGTTCTCGACCGCGGACGACTTCCTGGCGGCGATCGGCTACGGAGAGCTGAGCCCGCGGACGGTGGTGCTCCGCCACGCCGACCACGACGGCCGCGCCGACGAGGACGGTCACGGCCTGGTCATCCCGCTCACCTCGCCGGCCCTGGCGCCGAGCGGGGAGGTGAGGGTGCACGGGGTCGGCAACATGCTGACCACCTTCGCCCGCTGCTGCAACCCGCTGCCGGGTGAGCCGATCCGTGGCTACATCACGCGGGGCAAGGGTGTCTCGGTGCACCGGGCCACCTGTGCGAGCATCCAGCACGCCCACGACCCCGACCGGCTGGTGGAGGTGGCCTGGGAGCGGGGCGGCCACCAGGTCTACCCGGTCAGCATCAAGATCGAGGCCTGGGATCGCACCGGGCTGCTCCGCGACATCGCCGCGGTGATCGCGGAGAACAAGATCAACCTCGCGGGTGCCGACGTCCAGGTCTACGACGACCGGACGGCGGTGATCTCGACCGTGGTGGAGATCTCCAACCTCACCCAGCTCAGCCGTCTCCTGGAGCGGCTGGAGCAGGTGCGGGACGTCCACACCGTGGCCCGGGACGTCGGGTAGGGGATCGGGGCCCATCGGCGCTTCTCCACAGGGGGACCGCCGGCTTGCGACGGGGGTGGGACCGGGCCGTTACCGGTCCCTCCTAGATTTGACGCGATGGCAGGAAAGCCCTCCCCGTCGACTGCGCCCCCTGGCCACCCCTCGCTCACCTGGGCGGCTGCCCGTCAGGCGGGTTGCGGGCGCCCGCGCGTCCGGCGTCGCTCCCGGCGGCACGGCCAGATCGTTCCCCTGATGGCGCTGGTCATGGTCGTCCTCACCGGCTTCGCGGCGCTGGCCATCGACACGGGCGTGGCCTATGACCAGTCGCGCACCGACCAGGACGTCGCGGACGCCGCCGCCCTGGCGGCAAGCTCCTGGATCTACCTGCACGCGAACACCCAGGGCGCAACCCTGAGCGGCGCCTTCGCGGCGGCGGCCAACGTGGCCCTGCTGGACTGCACCGGCCCCTCGGCCCCGTGCTCCCTGAGCGTGAGCTTCTACACCACGTACCCGGGGACGGCGACGTGCAGCGCCTCCGCGGCGAACGTGGCGAGCTCAGCCAACGTCTCCGCCGCGGAGACGTCACTGACCACCAACTGCACGGCCGCTCCGAAGACCATCGCCGACGCCGGAACCAGCGTCGGCAGCACCGGCCACTACTATCTCAGCAGCCCCGTCACCCACTCCAAGACTTTCGCGATCGGCACCCAGGCGGTGGCCCAGGTGGTGGGCGGCACCAGCAGCGGCAGCGCTGACCTGCTCCTGAACTGCGTGCTCTGCATCCTGGCCCAGCCCAACGGCGCGAACCAGAGCACCAACGGCTTCACCATCGCCTCCAACTCCGACGACCTCAACCTGGGCACCGACGGAGCCAACATCGACGTCAACGGCAATCTCGACTGCGAGGGGGGGACTGGCGATACCGCCACCATCGACACCGAGGGCGCCTCGGTGAACGGGATCGTCGACGTCGCCGGGACCTACACCGACAACTGCAAGCCGACCTGGGAGCCGGCCACCCACAACCCGACCACCGGCACTGCGCCGATCCCCGATCCCCTGGCCAACCTGCAGATGCCCAACGTGGGCACCTACGCCAGCTGCACCGCCAGCGTGACCCTCACCAGCAGCTCACCGACCTCCGCCGACACCCTCAAACCCGGCTGCTACGGTCAGATCACGATCGACGGGACCAAGACCGGTGGCTCGCAGCTCGCCGGCGGCCAGACCTGCCTCTCCAACGGTGACGGCCTCGACGTGATCTTCAACGCCGGCCTGTACGTCATCTACCAAGGGCTCACCATCGAGGGTGACGATCCCACCGTCGAGTCGGAGAAGGGGACGGGCGGCAACTGCGACCAGGGGGTCACCCTCGACTTCGTCTGCTCCACGGCCAACTACAACAGCACCGGCCAGCCCGGCCCGGCCGCCTGCCCCTACAACAGCAACCAGGGTACGAACGGGGCTGAGCTCCTCCTCGACACCTACAACCTCACCGGCAGCGGCATCACCGCCTGCAACGGCAACAGCCTCGACAACAGCAACGGCCTGCCCTGCGACTGGCAGTGGAACCTCTTCCCGCCGGCCAGCGGCAGCTGGACCAACCTGGTGATCCTGTACGACCAGAACAACACCTCGCCGATCGAGACCGCGTCGCAGACCGCCGACCCCGACAGCGACCACAACGGGGCGATCTACGCGGCACGCGCCACCTACATCATGGCCAACTACTCGAGCTCGAACACGCCACTGACCACGAGCGGAAACTCCTGCATAACGCCGTTGGGGTCTCCTGTCGTGATCGACTATCTGCAGGTGGATGCCAACTACAACAGCAGCACCTGCCAGGATTTCGACTGGGCGGACGGGACCTTCGTCTATCAGATGGACAACGACGTCGAGCTGAACGCCGGGGGCCCGGGTGGCCTGATTGGCTGAACCCGCCCCCACGGCTTGAGCGCCGGGCACAGCTGTTACCGGACGGTGGCGGTTCTTCGACAGGAACGGCGGAGACGGGAGGCTAGCCTTGAGGGGCGGCCGCCGCTTGCCGCTGTCGCAGGAGTGATGCATCGGTGATGAGAATCCGCGGGAGAGATCCGGAGCCCCGTCGCCGCCCCCACCACCGGGCGCGGCCCAGGGGCCAGGCGATGGTCGAGTTCGCCGTCATCCTGCCGGTGCTGCTGGTGATCGGCATGTCGGTCTTCGACTACGGCTACTACCTGGAGCACGTCAACAACATCGCCACCGTGGTCCGGGACGGCGCCCGCTACGCCAGCGTGTACACGAACCCCAGCTACAACACCCAGTGGAGCAGCGCCTGCGCCAATCCGACCATCCTGGCCTCGGGCGGCTGGAGCTGCGCCGGCCTGGAGACCACCGTGTCCGCCACCCAGCCGACCCAGGCCATCGATCCCAGCAGCGGCACGTACACCATCCAGGTCGCCTCGATCAGCGGCTTCTCCACCTACGACGACGGCTTCACGGTGGCGACCACCACCTCTACGGGCGTCGCCGCGCTCATCAACTGCTCCGGGACCGCGACGGTCAGCGGCCAGGCGGAGTTCACGGCGTGCAGCGCGACCGACCCCGCCACCGGGGGCGGCAACCTGGTCGCGAGCGCACCCTTGATCGGCCAGTCCGACTTCACCGAGGGCGTGATCCAGGAGGAGGCGGAGAGCCTCACCGTCCCCGAGGGCGGCCTGCCCATCGACAACATCGATTGCTGCTGGTCGGGCTCGTCCGGGGGCAGTGGATGCCCCAGCGGCGGGACCACCCCACCGGCTCCGTCGGCGGGGTCGACGGTCATCCTCCCGACCGCCTGGCCGGTGAGTGGGATGGGGGCGCAGGCACCGGTGAGCTGCGTGACCATCTCCTACTGGACCAGCAGCGATCTGTCGTACTCGACCGCGAGCCTCAGCCTCTGCGGGTGGTGGTCCGCCGACGCCAACAATGACACCGGCTATTTCGAAAACGTCAATAACTGCTCCGCCACCATCGGCAAGCTGGTCCAGGTCACCGTGGCCTACGCCTGGAGCCAGGAATCGCCGGGCCCGGTCTTCACCGTCCTGAACTCGATCTTCGGGCTCCAGGTCGACGCGTCGGCGACCACCTCGTTCGTGGTGACCGGGGGGGAGGAGGGGTCTTCGTGAACCGGGGTCGCCGCAAGGCGACGCGGGCGCAGGCCTTCGTGGAGTTCGCCCTGGTCGCGCCCCTCTTCTTCCTGCTGCTGTTCGGCACCATCGACTTCGGCGGGTACTTCGGCAGTCGCCTCTCCGTCGAGGAGGCGGCGCGAGCCGGGGCCCGGGTCGCCGAGGTGCAGTGCAACCAGACCGGGTGCACCTACTCCGGCAGCGCGATCGTGACCGCGATCGTTGCCCAGGAGGGGATGGTCAAGGTTCCCACAACCGTCAACTGCACCTGGCAGGGGACGACGCTGGCCCCTGACGTCTACCCTCCCTTCACCTTCAGCGGGAGCGGGTGCATCGGAATCTGGTATTTCAACCTCTACTCCTCGACCACCGGGCCCCCCGAGCTCTGTGGTCAGTGGAGCGTGACCACCTCGGCGTTCGTCTGGTACACGAGCACCGGGTCCACCACGACCACGGAGCCCAACAACTGCGTCGTGCCGGTCGACGACATCGTGGTGGTGGGGGTGGGCTACCACTACACCCCGCTGACGCCGCTGCCGACCATCGCCAGCAATGCCCTCACCACCTACGGGGAGACCCAGCTGCTCGAGGAAGGCAACCTCTAGAAGCGCCAGCAGGGGCGGGCTGGCGGAGCGCTCGGGCGGCCTGGCCGGCAAACCAGAAAGCCACCTCTGGGCCGGCGCACTAGACTTCCGAGCGATGCCGGCGATCACCCGCCCCCGGGGCACCAACGACCTGCTGCCCGCGGAGGCCCCCCTCCGGGAGTGGGTGCTCGACACCCACGCTCGGGTGGCCGCGGCCCACGGCTACGACCCGATCGACACCCCGGTCTTCGAGGCAACCGAGATGTACGAGCGGGGGACCGGGGCCGGCACCGACGTGGTGGAGAAGGAGATGTTCTCCTTCACCGACCGGGGCGGTCGCCAGCTCACGCTCCGGCCCGAGGGCACCCCGGGGGTGCTCCGGGCCGTGCTCGGCGCCCACCTGGAGCAGGAGCGCCGCCCGGTGAGGGTCCACTACGCGGGGCCGATGTTCCGCTACGCCCGGCCCCAGGCCGGCCGCTACCACGAGTTCTGGCAGCTCGGCATCGAGGCCATCGGCGAGCGCTCCCCGGCCCTCGACGCGGAGGTGATCGAGGTCGCCTGGCGCTTCTACGAGGCGCTGGGCGTCAGCGGGCTGAGCCTCCAGGTCAACACCCTGGGGGACATCGAGGACCGGCTGCGCTATCGAGCCGCCCTGGTCGAGTACTTCACCCCGCTCCGGAGTCGCCTCTGCGATGACTGCCGGCGCCGGCTGGAGGTCAACCCGCTCCGGCTGCTCGACTGCAAGCGGGACGCCGGCCTGGTGTCGGACGCGCCCCAGATCGGCCCCTCCCTGAGCCCCGAGAGCCAGGGATTCTTCACCCGGGTGACCGACCTGCTGAGCGCCGCGGGCATCCCCTTCAGCCTCAATCCGCGCCTGGTGCGCGGGCTCGACTACTACGCCCACACCACCTTCGAGCTCTGGCACGAGTCGCTCCAGGGCGCCCAGAACGCGCTGGGGGGCGGCGGCCGCTACGACGGGCTGGCCGAGGTGCTCGGCTTCCCGTCCGTGCCCGGCAGCGGCTATGCCCTGGGGGTGGAGCGGACCCTCGCGGTCTGCCGCGAGCAGGGATTGGGACCGGCGCCGCGGCGCGACCGGGTGGTGGTGCTCGGGGTGGGCCCGACCGACGCGCCCGCCGCCGCCCGGGTGGCCCGGGAGCTGCGGGCCGCCGGCGTCGCCGCCGTGCTCGACGCCTCGGAGCGCCGGCTGGACCGCCGGCTCGCCACCGCCGCCCGCCAGGGCGCCCGGGCCGCGGTGCTGGTGGGCGCGGAGGAGGCGGCCGCCGGCGCGGCCACCTGGAAGGACCTCGACACCGGCCGCCAGGAGACCGCCCCGGTGGCTGGGGTGGCGGCCGCGCTCGGCCGCCTGCTCGCCGCCGGGTAGCCGGCCACGGCCGCGCAGGACCGCCAGCGCCGGTGACGACGGCACGCCGTTCTCCGGGTACCATGGGCTCGGCCCCTCGCCGGTCGCAGCGCACCGCATGCGGCTGGACCAACAGAAGAAACATCGGGATCCCAACATCCGTCGCCGGCCTTCGTGCCCCTCAGACGGGGAAGGAGAAAAGCGCCGTGCGGGAACCCACCTGGTCCTCGGGCTCAGCCCAGGACAGCGCCGCCGGCGTTGGGGCCGTTCGGTGAGCCCGGGCCTCCTGATCGGCGTTCTCTTCGCGCTCATCGGGGCCCAGGTGACCCGGCTCGTGGTGCCCCGACGGCTCGGCTACCCGGTCGCCCTGGCCCTGGCCGCCGCGGGCGTGGTGGCCGGCGAGCTGGTGGCCCTGGGCCTCCACGCGGGGGGGCCGCCGCTGGGGCCGCTGCATCCGCTGGCGGACGCGGCCGGCATGGTGGTCCTGGAGGTTGCCGGGGCCCTCGTTCTCCGGGCCCCGGGAGCGCGCCGAGGCCGGGCATAATCGGGTCTGATCCACTGGCACCCCGCACCCGGCCGGCACTGGCCGGGTGACACCCGGAGGAACGGCCATGCGTCTGCCCATCCCGTTCGGCCGCAAGGGTCTGATCGCGGCCGCCGCCATCGCCGCGGGGGTGGTCTTCTGGCGGGTGCGCGCCCAGCGCCAGGAGGCTCTGGACCGCGAGTGGGAGGAGGAGGTCCAGGGCGCGATCAAGGAGGGGGCCGCGGCCGGTCGCGCCGCCACCGCGCGGGGCGACGCCGCCCCCAGCTCGGGCGCGTGACCTGGCAGCCGGGGCCGCCGCCCCGGGTGCGGCCATGAGTTTGGGGATGGCTCCGCCCGGGTATTCCCCGGATGTGACCACCACCCCCGCCGAGTTGCGGCTGCCCGCCGATCGCCGCTACGTCCTGGTCGCCAAGCGCGCGGCCGCGGGCTTCGCGGCCGTCGCCGGGCTCGACGTCGAAGCCCTCGACGACCTGGTGATCGCCGTCGCCCAGGCCTGTGAGAACGCCATCGGCCTCACCGAGCGGGTGGCCGGGCCGGGCAACGGGCAGATCCGGCTGGTGTTCACCCTCGCCGACAGCGCGATCGAGGTCCGGGTGCGGAGCAGCCTCTCCCGCGCCGAGCTGGACGCCGCGGCTCACCGCCAGGCCGTCGCGGCGGTGCAGGCCGCCCGCGAGGCCCAGGCCCGCGAGGCCGAGCAGATGGCGATGCAGCTGATGGGGCTCTTCGTGGACGACTTCGGCTACCGCATGGACGAGCGAAACGGTGGCCTGCGGGTTCGGCTGACCAAGTACCTGGCGCGGTGAGCGCCGCCACCTCTGGCGGCCGCACAGCCCTGCCGGAGCGGCGGACCATGGCCAAGCCGGCCGCGACCCCGGAGCGCGAGCAGGTCCGCCAGCTCCTCCGCGAGTACCGGGAGACCCGCGATCCCGCCATCCGGGCGCGCCTGGTCGAGCTCAACAGCGACCTGGTCCACTACATCGCGCGCCGCTTCGCGAACCGCGGCGAGCCCCTGGAGGACATCGAGCAGGTCGGCTTCCTCGGCCTCATCCAGGCCATCGACCGCTTCGATCCCAGCCTGGAGTACGAGTTCAGCACCTTCGCCACGCCCACCATCATGGGTGAGATCCGGCGTCACTTCCGGGACCGGTCATGGGCGGTCCGGGTGCCCCGGCGGTTGCAGGAGAACCTGCTCCGGGTTCACGCCGCCCAGCAGGAGCTGCAGGGGGAGCTGGGACGGCCCGCCTCCATCGAGGAGATCGCCGCGCACCTGGGGCTGGAGGCCGACGACGTGCTGGCCGCCCTCGAGGTGAGCCCGGCCCAGCACACCGTCTCCCTGCAGGCGCCGCTCCGCGACGCGGAGGACGGGAGCGTGCTCGGCGAGCGGCTCGGCGGCGACGACCAGGGCCTCGATCGGGTCGAGATGCGCGACGTGCTGGAGCGGGCGATGGCCCAGCTCAGCCCCCGGGAGCGGCGGATCATGGCCCTGCGCTTCGTCGAGCAGCTGCCCCAGACCGAGGTCGCCAAGCGCCTCGGGATCTCCCAGATGCACGTCTCCCGGCTCCAGCGCGCGGCGGTCGAGCACCTCCGCCGCGAGTTCGGCGACGAGGTCCTGGTCTGATCCGGTCAGGGTCTTCGCGGTCCGATACAATCAACCGGCTCCGCACCTCGGACGGAGGCCGCCGCACCGAGCGGTGCCGTCCCTCGCCCGCCAGGTGCCCCACCCTCCACGAGCCTTCCCCTTGCGCAGCCATGAGATCCGGGAGCGCTTCCTCGGCTTCTTTGAGGAGCGTGGGCACCACCTCCTGCCCAACGCCTCACTGATCCCCAGCGACGACCCGTCGCTGCTCTTCACCGTGGCCGGGATGGTGCCCCTCAAGCCCTACATCAGCGGCGAGCGCACGCCGCCGAGCCCGCGCCTGGTCTCCTGCCAGAAGTGCTTCCGGGGCTCCGGGCTGACCACCGACGACATCTCCTCGGTGGGCGACTGCACCCATCACACCCTCTTCGAGATGCTGGGCAACTGGTCGATCGGCGACTACTTCAAGCGGGGCGCGATCGAGCTGGCCTGGGAGCTGCTCACCCAGGGCTTCGGTCTCGACCCGGACCGGCTCTGGCCCTCGATCTACCCCGACGACGGCGAATCCCTCGACATCTGGACCAATCAGGTCGGCATCCCCGCCGCCCGGGTGGCCCGTCTGAAGGACAACTGGTGGCAGGCCGGGCCCACCGGGCCGTGCGGTTACGACAGCGAGGTCTACTTCGACATGGGCGCCCCCTGCTCCTGCGGGCACCCCGCGTGCTCCCCCCAGGACGAGTGCGGGGGCGATCGGTGGATCGAGATCTGGAACCTGGTCTTCATGGAGTTCGACCAGGCCGAGGACGGCAGCCGCGGCCGGCTGCCCCAGCCGACGGTGGACACCGGGATGGGGCTGGAGCGGATGGCCGCCGTCCTCCAGGGGGTCCGCTGCAATTACGGCACCGACCTCTTCGTCCCGATCATCGCCGGGCTGGAGCGGCGCGCCTCCGGCGGCCGCGACCCGGAGCAGCGGGCCCGTTCGCTGCGGGTGCTCGCCGACCACGCCCGGGGGGCCACCTTCCTGATTGCCGAGGGCGTCCGCCCCGGCAACGAGGGGCGCGGCTACGTCCTCCGCCGGGTGATCCGGCGGGCGGCCCTGCACGCTCGCCGGATCGAGCTGGCCGGCGGGCTCGCCGGGGCGGTCGGCGACGTGGTCGCCACCCTGGAGACCACCTATCCCGAGCTGCGCCAGCACCGCGGGCTGGCCGAGGCGACCATCCGGGCCGAGGAGGAGGTCTTCGCCCGGACCGTCGAGGCCGGCAGCGACCGGCTGGAGGCGATCCTCCGCGACGGGGGGTCGGTGATCTCCGGCGAGGACGCCTTCCGCCTCTACGATACCTTTGGGCTCCCGGTGGAGTTAACCGTCGAGATGGCAGGGGAACGCGGGGTCACGGTGGACCGCGCCGGCTTCGATGCGGCCCTCCAGGCCCAGCGCGAGCGCAGCCGCGAGCACGGGCCGGGCGGTGGCTGGGCCACGCCATCGAGCGGCTCGACCGGCGCGATCGGTCAGCTCGGGACATCCCTGACCCTGGAGACGCGGTTCGCCGGCTACGACGAGCTCGAGACCCCCGCCTCCGTCCGGCGCATCGGCGCCGACCCCGAGCGCGAGGTCCTGGCGGTGGGGGAGGAGGGCGTGGTCTTCCTCGACGTCTCCCCCTTCTACGCCGAGGCTGGCGGCCAGGTCGGCGACACCGGCACGCTCAGCTGGGAGGGGGGCAGCGCCACCGTCCTCGACTGCGCGCAGCTCGCCGAGGGGCCGGTCCGGGGCCGGGCCCACCAGGTCCGGGTGGAGGCCGGCACCCTGCGCCGCGGCCAGGCCGTCACCGCCGCCGTGGACGCCGCCCGCCGGGGGGCGATCGCCCGCCATCACAGCGCCACTCACCTGCTGCACCGGGCCCTTCGCGAGCTGCTCGGCGAGACCGTGGTCCAGCGCGGCTCGTACGTCGGGCCGGACCATGCCACCTTCGACTTCAGCTTCCCCCGCGGTCTGGCCGCCGAGGAGGTCCAGGCCGTCGAGCGGCGGCTCAATGGCGCCGTGCGCGACAACCTCCCCCGTGAGGTCCGCGAGATGCCGGTCGCCGAGGCCCAGGCGTCGGGCGCGATGGCCCTCTTCGGGGAGAAGTACGGCGAGCGGGTCCGGGTGGTCGGCTTCGGCGACTGGTCCCGGGAGCTCTGCGGGGGCACCCACGTCGGCAGGAGCGGTGACATCGGGGCGGTGATCGTGGTCGCCGAGACCTCGATCGGCCAGGGGACGCGGCGGATCGAGATGGTCGCCGGCGACGCCGCGGTGCGCCGCTGGGAGGAGACCGAGAGCCTGCTGCGCGAGACGGCCCGCACCCTCCGGGCGCGGCTCGAGGAGGTGCCCGAGCGGGTCGGACGCCTCTTGGAGCAGAACCGCGAGCTGCAGCGGCGCCCGCGGGATGCCGGGGGTGACGCCGTCTCCGCGGCGCTCCGGGCCACCGAGGTGACCGCGGCGGGAGCCGTCCGGCTGGTCCTCCACGACGACCCGTCGCTGGGCGGTGATGACGCCGGCCTGCTGGTGGACCGGCTCTTCGCCGAGCGCCTGGAGGGCGACGGGGTCGCCGCCGTCTTCGGCGCGAGCACGCTCTGCGTCAAGGCGGGGGGCGCCGCGCTGGCCGCGGGGATGGATGCGGGGCGGCTGGTCGCGATCGCGGTGGCTGCGTCCGGCGGGCGGGGTGGCGGTCAGCCCGGCTTCGGCCGGGGCGGCCTCGGCGTGCCGGGACGGCGCGCGGAGGCGGTGACCGCCTTCCGGGGCGCGCTGGAGGGCGCCGGGCGATGATGCCGCGCAAGAAGTTCACCATGCTGCGGCGGCGCAGCGAGTTCCACAGCCACTACACCGTGCTGGACATCGGCACCGAGTTCGTCAAGGCGCTGGTGGTGAAGCGTGAGGACGGCACCGGGATCGTCATCGGGGTCGGCAAGGTGCGCCAGTCGCTCTCCGACATGCAATCGGGCGCGGTCGCCGACATCCAGGGGGTGATCGACAACTGCGACCGGGCGCTGACCGAGGCCGAGGACATGTGCGGCACCATCCCCGGGCAGGCGGTGATGGGCATCGCCGGGGAGCAGGTGCGCGGTTTCAGCACCACCATGACCATGCCGCGGCCCCAACCCCAGGCCCGGATCACCCAGGCCGACATCGCCACCGCCCTCCAGGCGGTCCAGCGCCGCGCCCTCAAGGAGGCGGTGCGCCAGATGTCCCACGAGCTGGGGGTGGCCGAGGTCAACGTGAAGCTGGTGCACAGCAGCATCACCGCCGTGCATATCGACGGCTACGCGGTCACCAACCCGCTCGACTTCCAGGGCCAGGTGCTGGAGATCTCGGTCTTCAACACCTTCGCCCCGCTCACCCACATCGGGGCCCTGCAGACCATCGCCCAGGAGCTGGACCTG
>Ga0181533_1003346_pt1 | contig 17536 bp, 13 predicted proteins | sample PEATcosm2014_Bin_45_FD_119772 | JGI IMG/M metagenome (GOLD analysis project Ga0181533, IMG submission 119772) | Peatland microbial communities from MTU Mesocosm Facility, Houghton, MI, USA - PEATcosm2014_Bin11_60_metaG | ecosystem: Environmental > Terrestrial > Soil > Wetlands > Peat | place... | reverse complement strand
TGCACGGATAGCCGCCGATAGCTTCGACAAGGTGAGTGAGGCCCTTCGTTCTGGCGGGACACATTCCCGAGGCTGGCAGCTGGAGATCAGCTCAACCACCCGGTCACCAGTGCCATTGACCCTCGCCCCCCTTCTGAGGTGGGCACGCCATGTGGGTCTCCTCAGCGGACAGCGCAACCGACGCCTCCAAGTCACTGTGTATCCCGCGCTTCGGAACCACTTCGCCCACGGTGCTGGCTATGGGGTGGGCACGCCGGTCCAATCAGCACGAGCGATCCGCGACCTTGCCGAGATCATCAACCGCCTGTGGGGCCACCGTACGCCGGGCGGCCGGCTGTACCCGGCTCCCCTCGAGCGCACGTTAGTCATCCTTGGATGGTCAGCAGGGTGGGCCACTGGGGAAGCCGGGGGTGAGTACGCAGAGATGACTCCTCAACAACTCGAGGACCACGGGGACGACGAGTGGGCATACCTGATCGTTCTTGCAGTGCCCTCTGACAACAGCCTCGTCGACTTCGACAGCCGCTACGAGCTAACGACTTACCCGACCGATTTGCTGTGGGGCCCAGGGCGGTGCGGTGACGCCCTCGCATGGTTGGCAGATCATCCCATCCCCTCTTCAAATTCCGCCGACTACCTCGACAGGCTCTTCGCGGTGCGAAGCCATCGGGGCGTTGTCGAGTGGCCGCGCCGCCCAGAGGTGCTCCTCTCTATGCCTCAGGGCGAGCGGGCCGGGGAGTGGTGGGTGCTTCGCGCCGACTACCCGGCAGACGCGCTAGGTCACGTCCGACACCTCGTAGCCGCCGAGGAGTGTCCCTCCCCTCGTTACGGCGGCTGCGCCATCGAAGAAGTCGCACGAGGCGACTGGGGTGACGTGGTTGCCACGATCAATCGCCTACGACCCGAGATCGTTGCTTCTGCTTGCTCGACCGCCGCCGTCCCTCACAGGTTCAGTCTCCCGGCCGACGTCGCTCAGGACCCTGGCACGCGGCTCCCAGCCAGGTAGCGCAGTCCCTAACGGCGTCGACAGTCTGCAAGGACGAATAGCTTGTGCGCGGCCGTGATCAGTCGCTACCGAAATCCGCTCTTTGACAGCTGCTTGATCCCATTTCGCCACTCCTCCTCATCCATGGAGTCGGTGACAAGAAGGCTCGCTCTCTCGAGGAAGTGGCGTAGATCTTCCGCCCGGAGCTCCCGCATTCGCTCTCGGGACTGCTCCAAGAGGGTGACAATGTCCGAGATCTCCAGCGGGATGATCTTCACCGCTCCGCTGAAAGCTCTGACCTTGGTGGAGAAGGCCGAATAGAAGTCGGCGACAACTGGTGACATCTACTTTGGTGGGCCCGCTGCGGCGGAGAGGGTTATCGATGTTGGATACGAGGAGTTGGTAACGCTGCGTCGCTCGGTCGTGGGTATATCGCCGTAAGGAACGCTTCAAGATGCGCGCGCTCGACGATGCGCACCGACATATCCAAGTCCGCTGCCACGGCTTTGTCCATCTCGCACAGAAGAACGGCACAGTGCCCGAGTGCCGCCGCTGAGTAGTAGCGATGGATGACGACGGGCTCACCGGTGTCGAGGAGCGCCCACTTGTCGCTCTTCAGCGCGTCGTCGATCTCCTGCCACAACGGGGTGGCCCACCCCATCACGCCCGTACTAGCACGCTCAGCCGCCGGAGCGGGCCGCATGCCCATGCCTATGCCCCTACCCTCCTGCGTCCTCATCGGCTCCGGCCCAGCGCTTCTAGCCGCAGGCGAGGTCAGGGCGGGTGGCTTCGAGGCGGTGACCGCAGCGGGAGCGATACATTCGAGCTGGCTCGATTCGCCGGGGTCGCTCTCGTCGCAGCCGGACATCTCGTCAGCGGTTCCGCGAGTTTCGACCCCGGCAGTCAGCCATTCGACGTGATCTCGTGCCGGTGACCTAACCCGCCTGTCCCCATCGGCCTAGGAAAGAAAGGTTCCATGCAGGCAAGCCCTCAGACCCGCTCAGAGCTACTGAGGAACGTCCTCAATGATAATGCCAATTGCGCCGGCTCGCCGGGACCTTCGAGGGACACTTGCTGCGCGGCCCTCTCCAGTGCCGCCCTGTTCTTCTGGCGGAGACTGAACGCCTTCTCGATGTCCTCTGTAAAGCCGAAAAGGGTCGTCGTGTCCGCATGACGGGTGGCCGCCTCCTCCACCGCACGCACCATGGCGCCGACCTCGGGTTTCACCGACGCCTTACTGGTGTCCCTGTCCATAAGAATCAGACACTGGATGCCCAGTCCACCGCTCAGGTCCGCGTAGTCGGGGAGATTCTCCCTACCGCCGCAGTCAACGGCAACCGTGTTGTCCTCATCAAGAAGGAGCCCCAGCCGGTCGGCGAGAATGCGCACTACGGCGACGTCGGCCTCGCCCTCACAGAGCACGACCCGCTCCGCGAAGGGGAGACCGAGATTGCCCTTGCCATAGAGCTTGCGGAAGACGCGCGTGTAGTCGGCTGACGGAACCACCCAAGCACGGCTGGCAAGACCCTCGCGAGCCAAGCGGACGATGCGGGCGCCCTTGCCGGGCTGGGGGACAGGCAGCAGGTAGGGCGAGTGAGTGGCCAGCACTGTCTGGCCAGATGCCGAGCCCAGCCGGACAACTAGAACTCGCTGGAGAGTGGGATGGAGGCTGTGTGCCGGCTCGTCGAGGACCACCACGGTCGCCGCAGCGTATCCTAGGGTCGAGGCTAGGACCAGAAGCTCCCATGCGCCCGAGCCCGCATAAGCTATAGGAACCTCGAACTCATTCGTAACGCGCACCCGGGCAACGGCCGTGGCATCGTCTTGGCTGCGCATGCCCACATCCAATGCCCGCCCGCGGGCGAGCGTCGCAAACAGCTCGCATACGTCCTGGTAGCGAGCCTTCTCCGCCGGCTGCCCGTTCTTCAGCTTGAAAAGGAAGTCCGGAAGCTCACCTTCTGCGCGAGACGCCTGGCGGTTCGGCGGCGCCAACTCTCGACGCTCCGGCACTAGCCGCGCGTCACTGACCCGAACGATTCCCCTCTGAAGAATGGTCCAGAGGGTGGCGCCAAAGGTGTAGGAACGGTTTCCGGCGTTGCGATCCAGCTCGTGAGCGTCAATGAAATGACGCAGGGGAGCAGGCACGGGATACCCCGCCTGCTCGGCGGCAATGTCTATAGCCTCTGCGTGCCCAGGAAGCACAGCGGCGAGCGCGAAGGGCGTCGATGGCGGGCTCGGTGGGTGAGTGACACCCCTCCCCAGAAGGCGCTCCGCCAATCGATGGTGCTGCAGGGTGATTCCGGGCCCCACCTCGGCAGCTCGGGCGATGAAGCTTGCTCCTCCTGAGCCGAGGCTCCACTGATACCGTGTCCCGTCCGCCTCAAACTCGAAGTCAACCGCCCATCTCGCGTCCCGATGCCCCGCATGGGAGAGAATGACCCGCCCCTCCGACAGCGGAGCTAGCCGGTCGGTCGTCACCTCGACGTTGACCCACGCCGCGATGTCGTCGACCTCTGAGCCGTTGTACCCCTGCAGCAACGCGGTGCAGCACGCAGCCTGCCAGAAGCCGCCAACCAGCTCCTGCTCCGCAGTCGAGGTCAGGGCTAGGTCGACCGCGAGGCTCACCCCAGCGTCGGCGCGTCTCCCGTGGCGAGCCTCCAGCGCCTCGGCCAGCTCCGCGTAGGCGTCTTGATCCGCAAACTCCGCCCCCCGGAGGCCAGCGAGCATCAGATCCGGGACCCGTAGGAGGTTGCTCTTCCCCCCGCCATTCGGTCCGATGAGCACCGTGAAGTTCGGGTCCAGATCGAGTGTGAAGTCATCGAACGACGCAAACCCGCGGGCCGAGATAGAGCCGATGCGCATTCGCTCACCTGCAATTGGCTGAGTCAGTGAAGCCCGATCATAGGCGGTCGGGTGGGCGAGACCCAGGGGTCGACGGGGGCCCGCTCCACCTCGTCGCGGTCGGCTCGCTCAGCCAGCCCACCCTCCCGGGGGACTTCCAAGGCCTCGGGGGGTGAGCGCCGGTTCCACGGTCACCTGGCCATCGAAGGGTTTTGGCCGCTCTCCAAGAAGGGCATTCCTGGGGCAAACCACTCGGTGCCCTCCAAGTGGCTGCGGGCTACGAGGCCTTGGTTCTTGCGACCGAGCTCCAAAACGCGGCATGATCGGCCTCACGGCTAGTGGGTCACCCTCCACGGGCACGCCCTGAATGGGCCATGGGGCCTGGCGACGCCCGTCTCACAAGCATGGGAGGCACCGAATGGCGACCACCTTCGCGCGACTGAGGATAGTCCTCCAGCACATCCGCGACAACCCAGATACCAGCTCTGTCACGGCCTTAGCCGCCGACGTGCGACGCAGGAGACTCATGGACTTCCGCGTCAGAGGCGAGGGCAGAGGCATCGAGGACTTCATGTCCGAGAGCTCCATCCGGCGGCTAATCCGCCTTCTTCAGGATCTTGGCCTAGTCAGCATCGACGAACGAGAGGCCATTGCCCTGATGCCGCCGGGTGCCCCCTTTCTCCGATCTGACACGCAGTACAAGGCTAAGATCGACACAGCCACCCGCACCCTTCTGCTCAATCGAGGCATGTCGCTCGTACGGGTCCAAGCCGCAATAGACAGAATACAACCACCGCGAGCACCGGACGCTGCCACGATCTTCGAGGAGATCAGCACGCCCGATAATCTCAGCACGCGTGACAATCTCACCCCCTCACTCAACTCAGAGACTTTCTCTCGACTGCTCTTCCTCCTCGCCTGCGCAGGCGGCCTAGAGCGCACCGTCCACGTTCATTACCACACGATGGGGACATAGTTGAGCTCGCGCCCGACGCCCAACTACTTCGGATTCGCCGACGCGTCTGAGGCGACGAACGACGAGCTCAAGATGCAGCACATACCCCTAGACGTCCAAACCAAGCTCAAGTATGGCTCGCGCGCTGCTGGAGCCTCCGTCGTGGTGGGGATCAAGGGTAGCGGCAAGACAGACCTAAGGCGACACATCGCCGCCTCCGACAAGACCGCAGTCACACTGGAACTCGATACGAGTACCAAGTACTTCGTACTCGATGCAAACAAGCTGAAGCTTACGTCAGGGCGGATCAAGAACGTCCTCGCCGTCCAACTCCTCCAAACATTTGCCGACCAACGTAGCCGTACTGGCACGCGCGCTCAGCGCACCCGGCAGAAGCTCCAGAACGTCGCCACTCGCACACGCGAGATCGTCGGCAACATACCCGCAGCCATCGACCTCACGCTCCCGATCGCATCCCTAGACCTAGCGGAACTCGCAGCAACGCGCCACACAACAGTCATCAACGACGCGTGGGAGAGCCTTGTGCAAGGGCTGGCCGACTCTCTCTCGCCCCAGCGAGGTTACATCCTGATCGACGATGTCGAGGATGTCTTCCCCGGCATCCAAGCCAATCCAGACTTCCTCGAGGGGCTTGTGAGAGCGGTCGTGGAGATCAATGCGAAGCTCGGCGCCCGGCTCCACGTCCTTCTCTTCGTGAAACACGGTATTTGGCGACATTGGTTCGAGAACCAGCGAGAGTACGACCGGGTCAAGGCGTACATTCGACACCTATCCTGGAATCACATGTCGCTCGTCGAGTTGGTCGCGCGCCGCATAGCGTGGCGACACGGCATCGATCCAGGCGCTGAAACGACCCAGGCCCTCTGGGCTCGAGAGTTCCTCTTCAACCGCTTTGAGGACTTCACCCTTCAGTTTACCAGCCTCTGCGTTAACGGCCCTCGGGACGTCATCGACCTCTGCAATCGCTGTGCAGAGCTTGCTGGCGACCGACCGATTCAGATTCACGACCTCGACACCGTCATCGCGACGGGTATGCCTTCCTACTCCGAGGAGAAGCATCGGCAGATTCGTGCGGACTTTGGGGATGTGTATCCTGATATTGAGAGGCTCGTGGCGGACGTCCTCGGCGGGTCACGTGCCGTGATGGCTTATCAAGAGCTTGTCGCCCTCTGTGAGGATAAGGCCTTCATGGACACGAACACGTCCGAGCGCTATCGGAAGCACAGATGGTTCAACCGGGCGCCCGCGGAGATAGCTAGTCTCCTGTACGAGGTCGGTGCTGTCGGCATCATGGATGCCGATCGGGTCGTCTATGTGATCGACGGTCCGTATCGAACCTTCAGAGGTGACGAAACCGTACGGGTCCATCCCGCTCTGTGGTCAATCTTGGCCATTGTCCAGCTCTAGGAATGGCTTCCGGTGACCAACCGCTCAGGGCTTAGGTTGCGGCGGAGCAACTCCGCGCCAATATCAGCTGCCCGCCGGCTATCAGCTGGTCGAGGAGACGCACTGCCCGGGTGTGCCCTCTGAGACGATAGATCCATGTGTCAAACGGGGACTCCGGCATATCTCCTCAGCCACACGTGGCTCTGGGGCGGTCGGAGGCCGTCGCCCCGCTCGGGGTCTACACCCGGGCTATGATTCCGCGCCCCGCACGCTTTGCGCCGTCCGCCTTCCGAGGGAAGCAGGTGATCCCACGACTCGACATCTCCGACCCGATGCGCCCACAGACCCTTCGATGGCCCGACCAACCCACGGCCGAAACCCCACTGTTCGTCGGCCGCCTGCCCTACCGCAAGCTTGTCGCGTTGATTGATGCAGAGGTCATCCACTCCGCTGCCGCGAACCAGTGGACGCCCCAACTCATACTCGCTGGCTTGCTCACGCACGAATGTGTCCACCTATGCCGATACTCTGATGTTGGCCCCCCACCCGAGGCTTGTCGCCTGCACTCGGATCTCGTCGGGGACGCTGTCCCCGGCTGGGCGGTGCTCGCGGGACCTGATCCAAGCACGGGAATCGGCAGCGTTCGAACTTCGGACGGCGGTTCCATCACAGATGCCGGGATCATCGGTAACCGAGGCGATGTTGCGGCCGCGGACACCAGCACCGCGGCCTATCGCGAGATGGTTCCAGTTGAGGCTTCTCGCCAACGCCGCGCCGACGCGATCGCCGCACAGGTAGCAGAAGCCGTTTCCGCCGATGTCTTTCTGACCGACCGGCCGTATCTACACTCCGTGACCTGGAAACTCGCAAGAGGCGTTACCATCCTCCATCCGCAGGCCGCGCTCCCCCTTATCAGCCTCTATCTACGTTCCCAAGGAGAGTTCATAGTCTTCAGGAACACCGACGGCAAAGCCACTCATCGGATGAACCGCGGCCTCTTCTACTGGGTGGCCACCCGCGAGCTGCTCCCGTCCGCCTGGCGTTGGTTCGCGGCCTGCGTCCAACATGGTAGAGCGGCCCACGATGACGCTGTGGTCTCTCTCGCGCAGTCAGCATTGATGCGAGTCACACGCGCTCTTCAGAGCCGCGATTCCGTTCACATCGCCCTGAATCGGCCGCAGAACAACGACATAGCCGACGACGCCTTATCGGCTCTCGACGTCGTTCTCCTCCTCCTTATGGGCAGCGCTGACGCGACGGCCCGGATAGCCCATCACGCTCTATCGATACCGGGTAGCCCCCGCCTTGCCGCCTGGCACCGTGATGGTGACTGGCTAAGAGAGGTCTTTCGCGCAGCGCCAGCGTTTGAGAGGATTGTGGGAAGCGAGACTCCCGGGCGCCATGCTCTAACGATTCTGAGCGTGTTACGGAACTCTGTCCACGGCGAAGCCATGCAGCCACTCGCAGTTCGGCAGAGTAGCGCGCCCCAACGCACCGCCGTCAGTATCCCCACGGCTGACACCTCACGGTTCATCGCGGCAATCACAGCACTCGGCGGCAAGGAGGCCTGGGGAGTCGAGCAACTGATTCCAGGGCGACTGCACGCGGACCCGGGGTTGTTTCTCGAAGCCATCTTTCCCCGCATCCTCGACGTACTCAACGCCTTGATGGGAGCCACACCCGTCGAGTGTCTCTCAGGCGTCGCCCTTACCCCGGAGGAGGTCAACCCACCAGCAACGTCACCGTTCGACGAGCGAACGCGCCTGAGCCTCCGGTGGCAGCTTGGCTTCTAGCTTCCGGCGATCAGCCCTACGGGTGCAGCCTCAGAGGGCGGGGCGACCAGTTTCGACCTCCACCGGGGGCAGGCGTCGCTCTGTCACGGCTCGGTACACCTGCTCCAGCTCCCCCACCATCTTCACCTCTAACTCGGTCGCATTTCGGTACAAGATCGTGCGCCAGTTCCGCACGTCGAACTCGAGAACCGTACCGGCCCTGGCCGTCTGGATTACCCGCTTCCCGCGGCCGCGCGCGTACCCAACTTCAAAATAGACATTGTATGGACTAAGCGTGAAGTCCCCGATCACGAAAGCGCAATCGTCGATCTCTCGCATGATCTCTGCGGGTATCTCATAGTCCCCGGACCGCTCGTCGATTCGGCGCAGTTTCACCGGAACGCCCGAGGCCTCAACGGCGCGTCCCATTGCGTGGTAGTAGTCGATCAGTGCCGGATCTTCTTCCACCCGCAGTGACATTGCTACAAACGCATCCAGCTCGAGCTCACTCCGAGCGCTCTCCACGAGTGCTCGCAGTGGGGTGATCGGTTTGACCTCGACCCCCTCACGGACATACGCTGCGCCCCCCGACGTCACTACGTCCGACCCACCCGCCTCTCTGCCCGCGAGGCGGGCGTAAACGTATCTCCGCCCCTCATGGTGGACCTGCTGAACCTCAATTTCGTGCCCGAGCATCGAGGCACCCGTGCCCTGAAGGCGCATCATGGCGTTTGCGGCTTCCGCCTCGCTTAGCCCCTCGTGCGCCCCCGTTGGGTCGTGACCAATGACTAACAGCCCCCCATTCTGATTCGCAAATGCCGACACCAAGGGACCCAGAACTGTCTCAGGCGGCAGTGCCCGCTTGAACTCCAGCCACTCGCCCTCCGGGGTTGCCAGCAGGTCGCCGAAAGCCGCCACAACGTCGGACGGCGGCGCGGACAGTTGCATTCTCAGCGTCCCTCTAGTTCGGATGCGACCGCGACCGTGCGTGTTACGGGTATCAGCGCACCGGATCGCAATGCGTGAGCCTTTGCCGCGTTCCGCTCGGTGGCGTGAGCCACCCTTCGTTGACTGTCGTAGCCAACCGGGCGATCGAGGGCGACCACAACTGCGAGTTGATCCCACGTCTGAATGGCGGCATTGAAGAGATCGGCCGCTAGCGCCCGGTGAACCCCCGGTGACCTATGTTGCGCAAACACGGACCTCAACCTCGAGGCCTTGTGAGCTTCCGGAGTCCTCAGGATCTCGTCAAAGCGTGCGATGAGGGGTTTGAACGTCAGTAGGCTTCGCCAGCGGGGGCTGGTACGCGCCCATGCCCACCAAGCGCGAGACTTCTTAGCACCCAGCGACTCCGCTTCCCTGCCCTCCTCCAAGAAGAACGTCAGATTCATGACGGTCTCCCAGAGCGACCGGCACTTGAAGGCCAGCGCCGCGTCGTAGGAGAGCGCAACGAGCCGCCCACGTGGCGATTCCACGTCACAAGAGGAGAGTTGCGCGGTGTAGAGGGGTAGGTCAACAGTCGCCAGGCAGGAGACCTTGAATTTGAGATCCATCGCATAGTCCGCGACCTTGAAGGCGCGTTCCGCGGGGTACCGCCCGCGACTCAGCAGTGAGTTCAACAGGCTCTCGAGGCTCCAGTGACTCGTAGGGTCTCCCGACGCGGCTGGCGTTGCTCGAGCCAGTTCGAGCAGTCCGTCAAACCTCCGGATCTCGCGATAGAGGTTCGCCACGCTTGGCCCGGTCGGCATGCAAGCCCGCTCCAACTGGCGTTGCGCCGTGAGCCAATCGATCCGATATACGCGCTGGCGACGTAGAGCGCTCTCAATCCGGCCCCGCCAGTGGTCAGTCACCGGATCAAGCGAGACCGGAGGTACCTCATGCGGCCGAGTGCGGAGCAGGTCTGACACCAGTGCAGCGGCCGCGTGGCTTGGGAAGTCCGCTCCCGATCCGTTCCACTCGAGAACAACGTGCTCACCCCCGAAAGTCAAACGGCCCCGTAGGCCCGGGCCGGAATCCAAGAGCTTCACGGTTAGCTCAGGCCGTCGGACTTCGTAGTACATCGACCCTCTCGCAGCCTGCTGCGCTGATGCAGGCACGCCGTCTCCCATTGCTCAGCTCCCGAGTCGCATATAGAAGGCTGGTCTTTGCGAGGCAGGCGCGACTGGACCCGCAGCGACGCTCGTGCCTTCCCACAGCCGAGTAAGGCACACGTCGGTGGCGCCTCTCAACTCCAGCTGGCGAAACTCAAGATCGGTCACTCTATCTGTGCCTTCTTCCGGCCCTTGCGCGGAGCCGAGCTAGCGAACGCTTCGTCAATCGTGTCGTCGACTCCCGGAGCCTGTGAGAGCAGCACTCGCGCTCGCCGACCGACACTGTCATTCTCACCTTGGCCACCCTGAATCTGGCGCACTCTCTCCATGACTATGTCCTTGGACACGCCATAACGCATTGCCAGGCGCACCTCAGCGGCACGGAGATAATGGGCAGTCGTCCAGAAGCGGCGCGCGGCATCGTCTAGCTCAGCGATGAGCTCAGCGCGACCAGCCTCATGTGTCATCTTCACCGACCGCTCTGCATCGCGGAAGAAAGCGTGCGCCAGAAGGTTTCGCGTGGCCACAACCCTTTCCAGATGTTCGATGCCAAGGACCGGCGCCCCCATCTTGCGCAGCCGATCCTTCAGCCGCCCCATAGTGTCGCCCTCCGCGAGTTCTATGATCCTGAGAAACTCGGCTCGGCTGTAAGGGTTCGGTACGCCCAACAGTACCAGCACCGCTGCAAGGTGCTGCTCGACCATCTGAGCCTCGGCCATTGCCAGTCCGTAGTGGGCGAAGACTTCTGCGCGGCCGGACTCGTTAGTCAGATCGATAGTTTCGGGCGCCCGATCGGGAGGCGGGATTGCAGCCGCGCTGCCCTTCTCACGCTCATACCACTTTCGAAGGTCGCCGGCATCCCAGATTGGCCCAGCCTTCAGCTCCCATCTCGGTCGCGGCAACACGTCGCGATGGCGCCAAGAGGTCACCGTGTTGGGCGGAACCCCCAGCAACTCACTGATCTCCGCCAGCCCCACCGGCTCGATGTTCACGCCTTGCATAGTAGCAGCATGCATCAGCGGCATGTCAGAGAAGTGCGGTCTGCCCCCGGCTTCGTCCTTCCCGGGATCAGTATTGGGAGGTTTGGCACGCGCGCGGTGCGCGGGGGAGACCAGGAGCTTCTCGGCAACGCCCTCGACGGCCTTCAGCGGACACGCACCGAGGCGACGATCCCCTACCAGGCAGCGGTCCTCATCGGCGCCTTGGACCCCGCGTCGCCCGATCTCGACCGCGACGGCCTCTTGGCGGTGCTCGAACAGCTCACCGCCGCCGACCTGAAGGTGTTGCGCATTATCTGGAAGGCCAACGAGGAGTATCGGAGAATCCCCCGGGAGGTGCTGGCGATCGGGATGGGCACGCCCGCGATGTACGGCAGCGAGCCGCCGCCTCTAGAGCACTGGGATCTCCACGTCCAGCGGCTCGAGGCGCTCGGCCCTATCACCATCTGCGGCGACCGTGAGACCCGACAGAGCCACCGAGGCTACGAGGTGACCTCCGCCTTCGACGCGCTGCTCCGCATCGTTGGCGAGGTCGACGGGAGCTCGGTCGACTGATCTCTTGGGGGCGGCGAGCCGGGGTCCGGATCCGTGCTGAGACGCTGCGGGCCACTACCGAGTGGCCTTTGGCCCGGATCTTCCTTGGTCCCGGTGAGCCCGCCTGCCCGGGGTCATAGGGCGGGCTCTCCTGAGGACGCTGGCAGGTTCAGGTGTTATTCAAGGTGACAGTCTTGCCACTGCAAGGTGGGAAAATACTGGGGTGGGGGGTGGGAAGGTAGGCCACCTGTCGCACCAAAATGCCTTATACAACCAGGCGAAGCAAAACTCGCGAAAGCCTCGAGGCGGAGTTCGAAGCGGTTGGTTCCCTCGACACGAACACCGAGACCCTCGAGTGCTAGAGAGTCCCGGCCGGGTCTCGCTCAGTCTCCAGGCGGCTCGATCCCGCATGACCCGGGCTACGGCCCACTCCATGCGGTGTCACAATTCTTCTGTTCCGAGGAGGAGGCGTTCCCCTGACACTCAACCCAGCGCTCGTGACCGCGTCCCTAGGATACGTCGACACCCGCCCTTTCGAGCGCTTCGCCCAGGACTTCCTTGGCGATCAGCTGGGCACCGAGTTTGTCCCCCACGGCGGCATGCATGATGCCGGCGCCGACGGCGTGTTCTACGACACGCACGACGCCGCCCCATCGCGGTTCATGCAGGCGTCGACAACGGATGCCATCACCCAGAAGATCAAAGATACGGTCAGAGACCTTCGCGCCGTAGGCCGCAACGTAGTCCATCTCGACTACGCGAGTAGCCGCGACGTCGCGAAGGCCGACCTTCTTGAACGCTCCCTCGCCAAGGAACTCGGCGTCTCAGTGCGCATCTACGGTGCTTCCTACTTTGCCACTCACATCAACACCTCCGCCGCCACCCAGGCCGCCTATCGACACCATCTCGCCTATGCCATCGAACACCTGACAAACCCCGGTCGCTCCGCCATGGCACCCGTCTCCCGCCATGTCCAATCTCCAGGCGTCTACGTGTTCCTCCGTCAGGAGCTCGACCGTCGACAAGGCGACACCTCCCTGGTCGATGCGCTCGTTGACGCCCTAGTCCTCTGGGCCCTTGAAGGTACCGATCCCGACAAGAACATCCTTCTAGCGCGTGCAGATCTACCCCGGAAGGTGAAGTCGCAGCTTCCGGCTGTCTCGTCTCTCTTCGAGAAGCATCTCGACCGAGCCCTCACTCGCCTCAGCGACAAGACCCGACCCGCCGGACGCGCTGTTCGGTGGTACCAACACAGCGACCAGTTCTGCCTTCCCTTCGACGAGCGTCAGCGCATACAGGAGGCCAACGCAGCCGACGAGGCTCTCCTGGCCGCTGTCCTGCGCCACTTCACCGAAGGGGCCGCGGAAATCATCGACACCCTCTCCACGAAAGTCGGGAGCGGCATCGCGCATCAGTGCGCGCAACTGGCTCGGTCGGTCGTTGTTAAGCTCTTTGAGCAACAAGGCATCGAATTCGCCAGCTTCATCATGGGACGTGAGGCTTCCGAAAGCCTGGCCTCGGTACCAGACGCCGTCGACGCCCTCCTTCCGAGCTCCGGCATCGCTAACGTCAACCAACCCGTCGCGCGCCACGTCGTCCCCACCCTCCTCAGACGGGCCATATATGACCCTACAGCCGAAGAGCGGGAACTCTTTCAGAAGCTGTCACGCACCTACTGCCTTCTCTTCTCACTCCAGGCCGATCCTAAGGTGGCTGAGTATCTGCAGGAACTCCGGGGCGACTTCGTCCTGTACGCCGGTGCCGATATCCTCATTCGTGCCATGGCCGAACGGTATGTTCTTCCCGATAGTCAGATGATCCGTACGGCACTCAAGATGATCACCGACGCGGGCGGCACTCTCCTCCTTACCGAGCCCGCGCTGGATGAGGTTGTACGCCACCTGCGCTCGTCTGATCATGAGTTCAGGCAACACTTCCTCCACCTCGAGCACTGTATCAGCGACGAATTGGCGAGTTTCAGTGACAAGATCCTCGTCCGCGCCTACATCCACGCCCGCTCGCCGGGGGGCGCGCGGACCCCTCCAGCGAGCTGGAATGGGTATCTAGCGCAGTTCTGCACGCCCTCACAGCTGGCTGGTCAAAGCGCATTCACCGAGATCCGGGACTACCTGCAGGCCGAGTTTCAGATGGAATATGTCTCACGGCGCGAGCTCGAGAGTATGGTCGACGCCAAGCAACTCGAAGATCTTGCTCGGCGGATCGAACCGCAGAAGCAGCATCAGCAGCTAGCGAAGAATGATGCGCTCCTCGCGCTGGCGGTGTATGGCCGCCGCGAGCAGCAGCGAGAGTCGTCAGGCACATCGCCCTTCGGATACCGCACCTGGTGGCTAACCGGGGAGGTCACGATCCAGACGGAGACGCGCGACCTTGTCCGGGCTCACCACGGCGAACGTTACATGATGCGGCCCGAGTTTCTGGTCCACTTCATTGCGCTGACCCCGTCCGCATCCGAAGTGCGCCGAACCTACAGCGCAGTGTTCCCCTCTGTAATGGGAATCCGCCTCAGTCGGAGGGTCAAAGGCTCAGAATTGACGCGCATTCTTGGGGAGCTAGACGCAGCGCGAGAGCTCACTCCAGCACGCCGTACCGCCGCCGTGCGCCAGGCTATCGATCGCCTGAAGGCGGTCGGCAGACCCTACCAGCCCCTCAGCTCCTCCGGAGTAGCCAGAGACCGGGCGCCGAGAGCCGCCGGGGCGCCACGCAAGAATCCCCGTGCCGGTCGTGGGAAGCGATAAGGATCTCCCCCGCGGGACGGGTGCCGGTGCGCGCAGTACAGCTTGCTTTCGTCGATCTTCGTCGGCTGGCCTCCAGGGCTTCGCGCGCTCAGCGCCGCCGGGGAAGGGCGGGCAGCTGCTCGTCGCTCAGCTTGTAGTAGGGGCCTGTAACCGCCCGGCCGAGGAAGCGACCACACCGACTGACCCGCCACCGCTGGACGTCCTTCCCGAAGCGGGCCAAGCTGTCCGGCCGCGTGCGCCGCTGTGGCGCGATCGGCTTACTCAGTCGTCTCTTGGCGCGGGCCACCGCATGCTGACGCATGGAGGCGAGCTGGACCCCAGGATCCGACCGAGGTTGGACCCGCCCCTCATGAGGCTACTCGCTCGCTGCACCACGACGATAGACGGCACCGGGACGGTCCGCAGGAACGAGACCAGCACGTCACCCAGGGAGGACGGCGGTGCCGGGGCGTGCGGGACCTTGCGCAGCCCGAGGCCATGCCAGGTCCGGATGTTGCGGTGCCCGACCCGCTCGAGGCGCACACCTGGCACCCGGCGAAGCTCCCGTCCCAGCCAGGAAGGAGTGGCCGCCGGCCGGCGGTGGCTATCGCACCACGCCCGATAGCCCGCGTACAGCGCCACGGACGTCACAGACAGGCCCTGGCCGAGATCGCAGCACTCAGCGAGGAAGTACTTGACCCCCACCTCTTCGGCCTTCAGTCCCACGGCGCCCACCGTACGGCGCCGGCCAAAGCCCAGAGCGCGACCCGGATGACCGCGGACGGCATATTAGCGTCCTCCGAAGCGTGCGCTACGCGCGCGCGCGCGAGAAGCCCGAGTAGAATGCCGGTCGCATCCGAAAATGCCGGTCGCACCCGAAATGCCGGTCGCAGCCGGTAGCACTGTATACGACGATGGACACCCAGCCAACCTTGTCGGCCGATCAGGCCGGAGGGAGGCTCTGCTGCGAGGGCTGGCCGCGGGGGTAGAGCTTGGACATACCTGGATGTCTTTGCCCATTGCGCCATCCTCAACAGAAATCGGCATGAGATACCCACGATGCCGACTCCACGAAAGGCTGGGCACGTCAGGTCCCCCAGGTTTCCCGGGGCGGTTCACTCGCCGGCACCGGGCAGCGACCGTCCGCAGAATTCGCAGAATGCTCTCCGGAGACCGATTGTGCGGATTGTGCGGATCCTGAGGTCAGCCGCCCATGGACAGCGGGGTTGACCGCGTAAGCGGGCGACCGAGGACGACCGGGTCCTAGATGTTCAAACGGCAACTCGCGGCGCACCCATCCGAACTCCTCGAGGAGGGCTAGGGGTGGCTCCAGAAGAGGATTGCGAGGAAACTGCGTTCGGGGCAAGACCGTGAAGAGACCGCGGCGCGTGAATCGGGTCCAGCCACGCCGGCGCAGTTCATCGAGGATGCGCTGGGCTGACGAGAGTGATGGATCAGCGCCCATGACGCCAAAAGCGGAGATGGCGTGATCGATAAGGTAGTCGCGCCCGAGCTGGATTGCCGCGGCGACTGTGGGCGGAGTAATCTCGTCAGAAGGATCACCCGCGGCTACGTGGAGCAGCCCAGCAATCCTAGTCACGGCACCGGGGAGCTTGGAGCCCCACTCAGCGATGTGTCCGAGGTCGGAGCCCGGGGCGAGGCGAGGTTCAAGCTCGGCACGAAAGGCAGCGAAGGTGGCTGCAGCCGGCTCCGACAGACGCAGGACGCGGGGATTGTCGACGTACCCCAGGAGGTGGTCGGCGAGCTGGCGGATGTGTCGCGCGTAGTCCTCGCTGATCGCGTGTGACACCGGCTGTGACTCCGTGGAGCGCCGGCCCACGCGCGATGCCGGGATCGAGTACAGAATTCGAGGCAAGAGCCCACGCTCTCGGAGTTCCGGTACGGCGCGCGCTGACTGCAGGACGTCCGGCTGCACCGCGAGTCCGAGTGTCAAGACCGGACGCTCGATCCACTCAGGGGCGCGACCCTTGCGGTCGACGCGGATCGGCTCTCCCGTGTGGCTCTTCAGCACAACGTCGAGGTTGGGGATCCCCTTCGAGTACCGCCCCGCGAGGGTTCCGAAGAACCCGCCCTCAGCCGAGAGGATGGCCATCCGCCCGCCGTGATCAGCGAGCAAGCTGGTCAGAGCCTCGAGCGTAACGTCGTCGGCCGTGAGCCGCAGCAGTGGCGGCACTACCACCTGCATGGCCTTCACTTGTTCCTGAGCCGCCTCGTCGGTGAGTCTCGCGGTTTCACCGGGTATTGTCGTCGTCGCAGCCTTATCTACAAGCTCCCGGGACCGCCTCTCAGCCACCTCGCGGCGCGCCTTCGCCTCGGCATGCGCTGGTTGGACCGAACGCATCCTGATCCTCTCCCACTCCAAAATGGGCTCTGTCGCTGCGGCGACGACCGCCGACTTGCGCTCGCCGGAAGGAGCGACAACCACGACGTATAGGTTTGCGGGCTCCCGCCAGTCCGACTGGAGCTCGACAACCATTGCGCGGCCCGCGATCGCACTGATGACAGCCAGAAAGAACATCGCCGCCATGTCAACCGGCGTCTGCGTCGAGGTCGACTCAGCGCGCACCCACTGCTGCGCCCACGGGGGTAGGACCTCGACCGGGAAGAGGGGCCGGCGGAGTGCATCGTCGAGCGGGAGCGGGACTTCCCATTCCGGTTCGCTTGCCTGGTCTTGTCCGACGGCTGGGGTCCCATCCTGGTGGGTGCTGAAATGGTCCACTGCTGGCGGGTATCGGCTGACACTCCGGGCGATGGCCCTGAGTTCGGCGTCTCCGAGCGGCGGCCGGCAGCGGTCGTTCTCCCCCCGCAAGGCGGCCAGGATGCTGGAGTCACTTGCCCCCCGGCGGCGCATCGACCCCGCGAGACTCGTCAGGGTCGTGTTGCGCCGGCTCTCCGGGATGACCCCGTCGAGAACTGGCGCGGGATCATGCCCGTTGCTCCGGGCTGCGATCAGGGCGAGCAGCCAGGCGGGTGGTGCAGCCAGTTCGGCGTCGTCCGGGTGATGGCCGTCACCCCATCGATAGCGTCGTCCTGAGGCGTGGGCGGAGGGCGGCGCGACGATGTACCCACCTTCGCCACGAATGTCGAGGCCAGGGCTCAGGAGACCGGCACTGTTGCGCACCTCCATGTAACCGGGGTATCGAAAGACGATGTGGCGGCCGCCGCCTCCGGTGATCGCCTCTGGGGTCAATGGCAGCT
>Ga0181533_1003344_pt1 | contig 17539 bp, 18 predicted proteins | sample PEATcosm2014_Bin_45_FD_119772 | JGI IMG/M metagenome (GOLD analysis project Ga0181533, IMG submission 119772) | Peatland microbial communities from MTU Mesocosm Facility, Houghton, MI, USA - PEATcosm2014_Bin11_60_metaG | ecosystem: Environmental > Terrestrial > Soil > Wetlands > Peat | place... | reverse complement strand
GCCGACTGCGCCGGGCGCCGGAGAAAGCACGGCAGGCGGCGTCGCAGGCAGCACTTTGGGCGGCGCCAACAGCAACACCAACTCTCTTGCCAGTGGTAATAGTGGTGGTGGCGGTTTCGGGGCCTCCGACGGGTCCACCAACGCAAACGGCACGACCTCTGAATTCCCCGCGCAGGGGATTGCGCCCATGTTGACTTTGGCCTATTCCAACGACACTCCTTTCCTAAGTATTCCAGGCACGGCGGGGTCCACTCTCTCCATCCAAAGCTCCACCAACCCGCTCGATCCAGATTCATGGACCGACATCACCGATCTGCCCATCACCAACGCCGCCGGTGGCGTGGCGACCAATGCAGGCGCGCGTTTCTATCGCATCCAAATTTTCCAGCCATGACAACCAAACAGTATTATGGTATTCCCATATCACATTCTTCCCCTTGTAATCCGACAGGGAAATCCTCCCTGCGCCATTCGTTGCTGCGGTGAACGATGGAGCGAGGCCTCCTTGTCCGCCTGTCTGATTGTTTCGGAATCGCCAAATGCAGGCTTGCCTCTGGACAGCAAATGGCCAATCTAAGGTCATGGGTGATTTGCTCTGGTTCGTGGCCCATACCAAGCCACGCTGTGAGAAAAAGCTGGTTCGGTACAGTCAGCGGGAGGGGATGGCCGCCACGCTGCCGCGCTACCGGGCCGCGCACAAGTATCGCGGGAAGACGGTGGTCTTTGAGAAGCCGTTGTTTCCTGGTTACGTTTTTCTCGAGATTTCGCAGGACCAGCGGGGGAAGGTCTGCCAAAGTGACTGTCTGGCAAGGCTGCTGGAGGTGATTGACCAGGGACAATTCCGCCGGCAACTGACAGAGATTCTGGGCGCGTTGGAGGCAGGCCTGGAGATCCGCCTGGCGCCCAGGATCGGAGAAGGCATGCGGGTGAAGATCCAAAGCGGACCTCTGCGCGGAATTGAAGGGTGGGTGGAAAAGCGCTACGGCATGAGCACGGTGCTCCTGCGGTTGGATTTCATCGGGCAGGCGGCAGCCGTGAAGATGGAGGCGACAGATTTGGAACTGATTTAGCAGGGAATTTACATATCCATGTCCTGTCGGTGTCAGTGCCTGTCCCAATTGTGACTGGACAACTTCTGAACATGAGCCTATAAGGAGAAGAAAGTGATCGGATGCCAAAGGATTCACTTAAGAACACACGCGCGTGAACAAAGAAATGGCGAAATTGGAGGCTGCATTTCCTGGGAAATATGCACCTTCCGCAGCCGTGAGGACCATTCTCTTGGTTGATGATGGCAGTGCCACACGACTGATGACACAGTGGTTCTTGGACTACGTCGGGTTCGTCGTTCATGCATTTTCAAATGCCGAAGATGCTCTGGCCCAATTCAATCCGAAAATCCATGACTTGGTGGTTACCGATAATTCCATGTCCCCGATGTCGGGCGCGGAGATGGCGCATATCATCAAAATGCGATCTCCCGCCACGCCGGTTCTTATGTACACAGGGGCGCCGCCTCCAGATCGTTCCTGTCTGGACGCGGTGGTTCAAAGAACGGTTTCCTTGCCGGTGCTGAAGGACATTATTGACAAACTGATTGCCGCCCGACCCTGACACCGGGGGGACAGCTGGTCAAACATTTCCAAGAACTGGGTAGTGTCTTAATTTGAAATTCAAGGCGGGAGTTGCTCCATAATTGACTTTAGTATCGTTTCGATTGGAATGTTTGCAAAAAACGGACAGCCCGTGCAATGGGCATGAGATCGGATTCGTCAATGCCTGCTGACCATCTCCGCTTGCACAGGGGGGAGAGTGGGGTTCTCCCTTGCGCTCTTTGGTAGCCATTCCCATTGTTTTTTGGGTTAAAAGGCTCCAACGAGAGTGTAAACCTGTCAGGATTCCTTACAGTTCGCATCCATGCTATATAACTACATAAATAAGAAGATGTTACAATGATTCTCGTGCCGAATTCTGACCTTTTTCTGTCGGATTAGTTTACGGTCATTATTGAGCATAATCAATAATTAAACGCTAACAAATGAGTAAATCCTGTTTGTTAATGGCCAATTATCAGGTACCTATGACTTTCGATCCGATAATCGGAATTAACTGCTCGCGTTGGCATCAGCTGTGCTGTTATGTCCTAAACATGCCTAGTGCTGGCACGAAAGTGTATGGACAATGAAATGTGATGCAAACGCTTGCTGAGAACTATCTTACGTTGCGCTTGTTTCGCCTCAAGTATGGTGAGGCGTGGGCCAATGAGGACCCGGGCTTCTCTTTTGTTTTGGCCAAGGGCGGCAAGGGGCAGTATGTGTCCGGCTCAGTTGCACGGAGTTTTCTCCCTGGCGATGTGCTGCTCTTGAACTCCACAGATGGGGGGAAGATTGCGGTTGGCAGTGATGAAATGGTTTTTTGGTGTTTCTCGGTGAGTCTTGAGCATCTGATTCCATTGTTCGGAGTTGATGAGATTTGCTTGCTGAAAAACACCATCGAGAATCTCAAAGGCGCCAAAGTGTACCCGGCTTCCAGTCCGCTGGCGCAGGAGTGTCACCGGCTGGTGGCAGCGGCGCCCCCTCAAGGCAATGTGGATCACCGAAGCCAGGTGCTCAGGGTCGCCGCCGCGGTGTTATCGGTGGAATTCAAGAACGCGCGAAGCCAGCGGGCTGGATATGTTCGGATCGAGGATCATATTAAGCAAGTGTTTGAAGGATTATCCGCCACCGAGCTTTTGACTCTGTCGGTTGGGGATATGGCGCACAGGTTCAGTTGCAGCCGGCGCCATCTCAATCGCCTGTTCCATCAACATTTTGGATGCTCGGTTGCCTCCTTGAGAATGGAAATGCGTCTCATGAAGGCGTTGTCTTTGTTACGGGATCCGAACGCGAAAATCATCCGTGTGGCCGAGGGATGCGGATTCAACCACTTGGGACTTTTTAATGCTTGCTTCAAGAGACGATTTGGCGACACGCCGAGTCAGTGGCGGAAGAGGGCTTCGAATGGGGAGCAGCGCCTTCCGAGATTGGATGTGGGGCAGCCGTCGTGTCCCATGCATTTTGGCTTGTGCCCATGGGCGCCAAAACCGCACGACCGTATTGCAGCGGCGCCAGCGACAACTTCCACGCAAATGTTAAGTCGTTCCAGTGGCCCCGCCAATGCCAAACTTCGGGAAACGATCCTTCGAGATGTCCGCAAGGTGAGTGCTCAAATGAAACGCAAATCCAGTCCTGGAATCGTCTTGCAGAATAGTCGTTAAACCCATGAAACCACCGCTTGCGTTGCTGTCTGCTTCGATGCTGCTGGCCGCCGGACTGGCCTGCGCCCAGGATGCGTTGCGCTATTCCCTGGCGGGCGATGCGGCGGCGGAGGCCCAGCGCCAACAGCAGGCCTCCCAGCAGGCCTCCGGCCTCTACACTTACAAGGCGGGCGATTTCAGGTTGCTGGCCGTGCCCTCGCTGGAGTTGGATTACAACGATAATATCACCCTTGTGAAGACGGGCACGCAATCGGACTTCATCCTCAAGCCACTCTTGCAAGTGACCGGGAGTTATCCGATATCGCAACAAAACCTGCTCAGTTTTACCGTCGGTGTGGGCTACGACGAATATTTGGAGCACAGCCAGTACAGCGCCTTCCGCGTGGATTCTGATTCCCTTCTTTCGTTTGACATGCGGATCAAGGATTTTTTGATTAATTTCCATGACCGGATCTCGTATTCTCAGGATTCCGGCACCGAGGCCGCCCTGGCTGGAACCGCGGTCTATGGCGGACTTGTGAATGGCGCGGGTCTTTCCACCACTTGGGACTTGGAGGATGTGACATTGACACTTGGCTATGACCACCAAAACACTGTCTCTTCATCAGGCGAATTCAGCTATCTCAACTATTCTTCCGAACTGCCGCTGGCCCGGGCTGGATTCAGATTTCGCCCCGACCTGACCGCTGGCGTCGAGGGCTCCGCTTCATTCACAACCTACGACCAGGAGGTCCTGAACGACAATCAGAGTTACAGCGCCGGTCTTTACGCCGACTGGAACCCGGGTTTGTATTTCCACGTGCAGCCCCGGGCCGGCTACACCATTTATCAATTCCAACACACCAGCCAATCCGCCCAAATTTACGACCTGTCGCTCTCCGGCGCCCCGATCCTTGCGCCGCCAGGCGAATCCATCCAAACCGCGGACCTGGACTCTTGGTACGCTGATTTGACCGTGTCCCACGAAATCAGCAAGGCGGCCAGCTATGGCTTCAGCGCCGGCCATGAGATTCGTCTTGGAATTCAATCTGATGTGATTGAAGACTGGTACTTTCGGCCGAACATTACTTGGACGATTTTCAAGGATCTGGGCCTGAACACGTCGCTTTTCTACGAGCACGGTAACGAGGGCGTGGGTAATGTGACGGGAAATCTCACCGAAACGTACGATTGGTATGGAGGCGCATTGATGGTCAGCTATCCACTGATGAAGAAGCTCAAGCTGAGCTTGAACTACCGCCTCACGCTCCGGTCCTCCGACATCCCCAGCATGGAATACACGCAGAACCTTGTGGGACTGCGCCTTACCTACCAAGCGCAATGAACCTCATTCCACCCAGCATGCAGTTCTTATCCAAGCCCGCTTGCGCGATGGCTTTGCTCGGATGCATCTCCGTCCTCCTCGGGTTGAACGCGGCGGCATGGGCTGCCGAACCGCCCCCTGCCATCGCCCAGAGCAATGCTGTGGCAACCGGGTCAAACTCCGAAGCGCCGATGAATGCAATGCCCGCTGTGTCCCAACCGGCTACGAACAGACCCGAAGCCGCTCCAATCAGCGACACGGCTGCCGCGGCAACCAATCTGTCTCAAACCGGTGCGACCAATTCGGCGTTTGTTCTGGACGACAAACACAAGCTGGCCATTGGCGATCGCCTGAGTTTCCGGATTGTCGAAGACGAGGAGGATCCCAAACCGTTCTTTGTCACCGACTCCGGCGACCTTGAAGTGCCGTATATTGGACGCGTTCCCGCCGAGAACAAAACGTGCCGGCAGTTGGCGGCGGAAATCAAAACCGCCTTGGAGAAGGAGTATTACTATCAGGCCACGGTGGTCATCGCGGTTGATGTGATGACCAAGAGCCACGGCCGGGTCTATTTGGTGGGGGCGGTGCGGTTGCCAGGCCCGGTGGAGCTTCCGAGCGACGAGGTCCTCACCCTCAGCAGGGCGATTCTTCGTGCGGGGGGATTCACGGATTATGCCGACGAGCGCCATGTGAAAGTCACGCGAAAAGACGCCACGGCCGACGCCGTTGCAGGCAGCGGCGCTTCGGCAAAAGACGCCACGGCCAACGGCGTCGCGGCAAAAGAGGACAAGCAGACGTTCACCGTGGACGTGGGCGAGGTTTTTGACAAACAAAAGATCGAGACGGATTTGCCCCTGGAATCTGGCGATCTTATTTATGTTCCCGAGCGCCTGATCCGATTCCCGTGAAAGCGCTAACTCCAATACCTCCCATGCCGCCGGCGCCTCCGGCCCAGGATTATTCCGCCCTCGGTCCGATGGACAATTATGGCGCCGGCGGTGCGTCTGGCGGCGCCACGCGTTTTTTTGTCTTTCTGCGGAAATATTGGTGGATTCCGGTCCTCACGCTGCTGCTGGCTTCCGGCGCGGCGGCCGCTTTCATTAGATACACTCCGCCAGTCTATGTTTCCCGTGCCGCCATGTGGGAAACGGAGAAACTTCACCTGTCCGAAGGCGCGCTTTTCACGGAGGATTCGTCCACTTACATTGGCACTCAGATCGAATTGCTCCGAAGCGCCAGGATGTGGCAGACGGCCCTGGAAAGTTTGCGGGCCGCCGGCAGCAACGCCGTCCCGCTCGGCAAAGACGGTCTTCCGTTAAAGATTACCCTCGACTTTAAGGAGGCCCCCAAGAGCGCGGTTTTTTCAATCACCGCCAGCAGCGCGAATGCGGCCTTCAGTCAAAACTTTCTCGATGCCCTCATGACCGACTACCTGGAGTACAAGAAGACGGTTCGCAAACTGGTTTCAGGCGACACGGCTGCCTCCATTTCGGCGCAAGTCGAGGCTTTGGAAAGGGAGTTGAAGTCCGCTCAGGAGGCGCTCACCCTATTCCAACGAACGAATAACCTGGCCATTTTGCAGGAGGAGGGCACCATGGCGGGGGGTTACCTCGAAAAATTGCAAATTCAACTCTCCGATCTGCAACTGGAATCTCAACTCCTGCAGGCAACTGCGGTGGAGCAGAGCGTGGCCGCACAAGGGAATAACTCTGGCGGCCGGGACCCGGTTGACCTCATGAAGAATTTGGGTTCGACCGACTCGTCGGCCGCCAACAATGGACGGTTGACGCCATATCAGGAAGTGGAGATGCTCAAGATCCAGCGGGAGAAACTGAGCAAGATTTATCGTCCCAAACATCCCAAAATAGTCGCTCTGGACGAGCAAATCACCCGCGGTGAGAAACTCATCGAACTGTTTCGCAGTCAAAACCATGATCAATTGGCGGCTTCCCAAGAGGCTGTCAAAATGAAGATGGACAGCGTCCGGACCTCCATCAAGGAATGGGAAGGCAAGGTGATGGAGGCCAACCTGCGCATTGCCGAGGCCGAGAGCCTCAAGCAGAATGTGATACGTGCCCAAAGTCTGTATGACCGGCTGGCGAACCTGCTGCAGAACGTGGATATCACCCGCAACACCGACCTCGAAACCCTGGCCATCCTGGAGCCGGCGTCAGCCGCCGTCCGCACGTATAAACAACTCTCCACGGCCGTGGCATTGGCCCTCTTCGGCGGGTTGGGTCTCGGCGCTGGAATCATTTTCCTGATCGAGAAGCGTGATGACCGTTTCACGTCCGTCACCGAAGTCAATTCCACTCTGGGAGACGCCATTGTCGGCCTGCTGCCGGAAGTGGCCTGGAAGGGCAAAGACCCCATGCGTCTGCTGGAGCTGGACGACCCCCGGCACGGCTATGCCGAATCCTATCGAAGTCTTCGTTCGGCACTGCTTTTTCTGCCAATCGAGGGTGAGCGGCCCAAAGTCCTGTTGATCACCAGCGCGATGCCCGAAGAGGGAAAATCCACCGTCGCCGCCAACCTGGCCCGCACCTTGGCCCTTTCCGGCTCCCGCGTGCTGCTGGTGGATGCCGATCTGCGCAGGGGCCGCCTGCACCGCTCTCTGAAGCTACAGGGCGAACCGGGCTTGGCGGAACTCCTGCATCACACCTGCGAGCCGGACAAGGTTATTCAGCGGGACTCGTTGCCGAACTTCGCGTTTGTTTCCTGCGGCGCCAAGAGCAGCAACCCCGGAGATCTTTTCCTGGGTTCGGGACTCGATCAGGTTTTGGCGCGATGGCGCCGGGAATTTGATTACGTGGTGATTGACAGCTGCCCGTTGTTTGCCGCTGATGACGCCAGTTGCCTGGCGCCGAAGGTGGACGGCACGTTGTTCGTCGTGCGCCGGGGCCGTTCCAGCGCCCGCGCGGTGAGCGAAGCCCTCGACCTCCTGGCCCAGCGGCAAGCCAGGGTGCTTGGCGTCATTTTCAACGGGGCCGATGCCTCGGCGCGTTCCTATCACTATTACAAATACGCGGATTACAGCACTTCCGCCAAGACGGCGTGAAATAGAACGCTGAAACGCTGAAACGCTGAAATGAATTTCAGATTTCTGCTTTCTCAGTTTCGGATTTTGATTTGAGCATGGAACCAGAGGGTGAGACCTCAGTAGATCGCGGGCCCAACGAAAGCGAGCCTGCGAATTGACCGGCACGAAGTGTGCCTTGGGAAAATGCTGAAACGGTGAAAACTGGAATAGATTTCGGATTTCACAATTTTGGATTTCAGTATTTTAGTTTTTCAGCTTGTCAGCTTTTTCCCATGTCGCCTCGCCGCTCGCTCCGCCGCCTTGCCTGGTTCCTGGCCTTCGCCTGCGCCCTGCTGTTGGGGTGTTACGTCTTTCGCGCCCCACTGCTTACCGGCGTGGCCGAGGCCTGGGTGGTCAACGACCCGGCGACGAATGCCGATGCGATTGTGGTCCTGGGCGGCAAGCCGGAACTCCGACCTTTTGAAGCCGCGCGGCTTTACCACGCTGGCGTCGCCCCTCGAATCATTTACATGGACGTCAAACTTAATCCGGCGACGGAACAAGGGCTGATGCCTTCAGAGCGGGAGATTACCCGCCGGGTGCTTCTCGGCAACCATGTTCCAGAAACGGCGATGGTGGCCGTCGGCGATGGCGTGGCGACCACCTACGATGAATCGCGCGCCGTGCGCGGCTGGCTTGCCACCAACGATAGTGCGAAGACGATTCTAATCGCCACGGATCTCTCGCACACTCGCCGCGCCCGTTGGATTTTCCGCAAGGAACTGGAGGGCACCGGCGTGCAAGTTCATGTCCACGCCATCCAACCTCAAGAATATGGACTTACCAACTGGTGGAAGCACGAGGAAGGCGTCATCGCGTTTCAGAACGAATGGCTCAAATTCGCCTATTATTGGCTCAAATATTGATGTCCGATTTCAGTTTTCAGCCCACGCGAAGCCGTCAACCCACAATTTGTTCACTTGTTCAGAATTTCAGCTTTTTCCCCGAGTGCAATTCCAACAATGTTTTTGCCGCGAACAAGAAATGGCCTCTGCCCGCAGACCACGCAGATGAACGCAGATTTAACTGCAATTCCAACAAGATGTTTGCCGCAAAGGAACGCAGAGAGAAGAGCTTATGTTGTTTTTTCTTTGCCCTGCTCAGCTTTTGCCTCTGTGCCCCATGACATCTGGTTTGACGGGCGGGAGGTTTCTTGAGAAAGTGCCGGTATGAGATTGAGCGCGAGCGAAGTTTCAGCAATTCGCGAGGAGATTGGGCGGCTGGACCCCAAGGCCGAGGTCTATCTTTACGGTTCCCGCGTAGATGACACGGCGCGCGGTGGAGATGTTGACCTGCTGCTTATCTCGGAAACGCTGGGTTTCAGGGACGTGTTGCGGTTGCGCACCCGGATTCTGGACCGCATCGGCTGGCAACAACTGGATCTGGTGGTGCGGCGCCCCGATCAAGTGAACGAGCCGCTGGCCGCCCTGGCCCAAGAAACGGGGGTAAAATTATGAAACGGGATCAAGCGCGCAGCTTGCTCGAACAGGGCTTGGCGGAATTGGCCAACGCCCGGCGGCATCTGGATTATTCCTGCCAGCAGGTGGCCGGATTGCCAGGTTCTTTGGAAGGCGCAACGGAGAAGCAATTGGAAAGCGCTGAAGCGTTCACCGGTCGTTTTGCCCGGTCAGTGGACTTGCTGGTCAACAAGGTGCTCCGCAGTTTGGACCGCGTGGAATTGAATCCCGAAGGCACACTCCTGGACATCATCAATCGAGCGGAAAAGCGCGGCCTGATTGGTCGCGCGGAAGAGTTGCGGGAAATGAAGGACGTGCGCCACATGATTGCACATGACTATGCCGGGGCGAGAGCCGCGGAGATTTTTGCCTATTGCCGCGAACAAAAGCCGGTCTTCGATGCCAATTGCGAACGGGCGCTCACCCAGGAGAGACAGGTTTTGTCCGCGCGATCCTGATAGGATGCCGGGTGGAATTTGCGAAAGCAGAAATTCCGAAAACAGAAGTGGACTAAGGACGCCTCTCGACCGAGTTCGCCAAGTTGCTCTACTACCATCTCAAGTACTGAATGGGAAAACCTTTGGGGCGAGAGCGTAAAACTCGACCACGAGACCACAAGACAACGAGACAATGGACTATGAGGGACTACACCAGAATTGAGGCGTGGAAGCTGGCGGACGACTTGACCGTGGGGATTTATCACGCAACGCAGTTGTTTCCGCGCGAGGAAATCTATGGTGTGACCAGCCAGTTGCGGCGTGCCTGTTGTTCCGTGCCGGCAAATATTGTGCTCCGCCCCGTAGGCGCATGAGGTTTGTTCTTTACGCTATTCGATCACCATCTGGTCGCATTTATGTTGGGCAAACAGCAGACTTTGACAAGCGGCTTTCCCTTCATAATGCCGGATCTGTTCTTTCCACAAAAGATGACCGCCCATGGGTGTTGTTCAAAAAGCAGGAATTTGATACCAGGGAGCAGGCACGATATTTTGAATGGTGTCTCAAACGATCGCGAGGGAAGCGGCAAAAATGGCTGGAAACAGAGTAGGCGGATGGGAATTGGGGCTACGCGCCGGAGGGAAGGCTCGGCGCGCGACAGCAAAAAGGATACCTCCATTTTCTCTACATTTCGCGGGGATCGCTGAGTGAAACACAATACTTTATTCACCTGTCGCGCCGATTGGGTTATCTCTCTGAGCCGGATGCCGAGCGCCTGATCGGCCAGACGCGGCAGACCTTCGCCTGTTTGCACGGCTTGATCAAAGCGGTGGAGAGGGAAACCGGAAAGTTCGACAAAATGGCAGTTGCATCGTCTCGTGGTCAGTAGTCCGTGGTCCTTTGGTCTTTCTGACTGCTTTCTCAATTTCGGTTTTTCAGCTTTTGCTTTCCGACCTCCGGTCTCGTTGTCGCATGGTCTGTTGTCCCGTGGTCCTTTGCACCCCTTTCAGTTTTCAGCGTTTGACTATTAAATTCCAGTTGCGCATCCCTGCCTTGTCGGACAATATTGAGAGATGAGCCAGATTATATTGGAAATTTCCAATGAAAGCCTTTTGGCGATTCGCAGCCGGCCGGAAGCAGCCGGCTCCCGCCTGCTGCTGGCGGCGGCAGTCAAACTCTACGAGATGGGGGAACTTTCATCTGGGGCGGCGGCGGTGCTCGCCGGCCTGCCGCGCGTGGTCTTCCTGGCCAGATTGGCCGACTTCGGTGTGGATACTTTCCGTTTAACCGAAACCGATTTGCTCCGGGAGACGCGCCTTGCCTGAGTTTATCTGCAACACCTCCCCGCTCCAGTATTTGCACCAGCTTGGGCGAATTGAGATTATGCCCGCCTTGACGGGGCGGGTGACTGTGCCGGTCGCGGTGCTGGCTGAACTTGCGCAAGGGCGGGCTTCGGGTTGGGATGTGCCTGACGTGGGCGGCTTCCCGTGGGTTTCCACGCGCCAACCAGTCAGTGCTCCCGCGCTCCCTCTCGCTGCCGACCTGGGCCGGGGCGAAGCCGCCGTTCTCGCTCTGGCACTTGAATCCCAAGATGCGATTGTGATTCTGGATGACGGGGTTGGGCGCCGGGCGGCGGAACTGCTCGGCATTCGGATGACGGGCACTTTGGGGTTATTGCTGGACGCCCGAAAGAAAGGATTGATTTCGAAGATCTCCCCGGTGCTCGATGAGTTGGACCGGCTCCGTTTCCGTGTTTCGCCGACAACGCGCGCCGCCGTGTTGAGATTGGCCGGTGAGCAGTAGCGCTGATATTTGTTGTTCACTCTGACTCCTGACTTCTGACCTCCGATCTCGTTGTCCCATAGTCCGTTGTCCCGTCGTCCTTTAAACCGCTTTCAGATTTCAGCTTTTGATTTGAAAACTGGCCCCCAACCTGCTATTATTTCAGGGTTATGATGAATTCGCTTTGCATCCGCATTCTGCTTTGCTCGGCCCGTGAAATGGCTCGCCTATTTCACCGGGCAGCTTTTGCTTTCCGACCTCCGATCTCTGACCGCTGTCGTCTGACCTCTGAATTCCAGCGTGTCAGCATTTGTGCTTTTCTGCTTTACTTTTTCGTGTCCCTTTTTGAGACAGCCTTCGCCCAGAACAACGTCACCCCTATCACTCCTCCTTCTAACTTGCATATCGTTACTAGCGGCACTGTGGCCGCTACGGTGGACATTCCGATCCTGAACTGGCAGCAGCGATCTGATTGGATAAACGTCAAAACCAATGTCCCCGCCGCGATAGGCGATGGCGTCGCGGATGACACGGCGGCGCTGCAAGCTGCTTTGAACAGCACCAACGTCGGCAAAACGGTCTATCTCCCGGCTGGCGCGTATAAGATCACGCAAACCCTGACAATGACCGGCCCAGCCGCCGGATCGGCAATTATTGGCAATGGCCGCGCCACCCGCATCGTCTGGGGAGGCGCGGCGGGCGGCGTGATGTTCACGAGCGACGGCATTGCTTACAGCCGTTATATTGGTTTGACCTGGGACGGTTCCAACACGGCGGCGGTCGGGTTCGATCATGCGTCAACGAATGGGTTGGAAACCGAAGTCCAGCATATAGACGAAGCTTTCCGCAACTTCACTAATTCCGGCATTCGGATTGGAAATAATCAAGTGGTCGCCTCATCGGAAATTCTCTATTACAACTGCCTGTTCACGAATTGCGGCACGGGCCTTGCTTTCCTTGCGTTCAACGATTACGACAATACAATTGACCATTGTGAATTTGACAACTGCGGCACAGGGATCGTCACGTCTCATGGCAATTTCTACGCCCGCAATTCTCATTTTCAAAACAGCAGCCAAGCCGATATGGTTGTTCAATCAGAGCATGGTGACTCGGTCAGGCGATGCACCTCGGTGGGGTCAAAATACTTTGTCCAGGAAACCGGCACAATCGCAACTTTAACTTTGCAAGACTGTCAGGTGGCGAACTGGACGGCTCCCGACGGGGCTGTTTATCTGTATGCCTACTCGGCGATGATTTTCGATTGTGTCTTTACCAATGGCGCGTCCAACTCTTTCCCGCTCACGACGACCTTTACCCCTCAAGAAATCCTCTTGAGTGATAACAGCCCTGCGCCAATCGCAGCCTTGCTCTCAAACCCAGATTCCGCGCCAGTTTATATTATTCCCAATGGGGTTGAATCTGGCACATTGACCAGCGCAAGCCAGCGATTCCTTCAAGGAACGGAGACTGTTCCGTCCACAACTTTTGATGTGATGCGGAATTTTGGCGCCAAAGGCGATGGCCAGACGGATGATACAACCGCCATTCAGTCTGCGATAAATGCCGCCAGGCTGTATGGCAGCGGAGCGATTGCCTATCTGCCAACCGGCAACTATGTAATTTCACAAACGCTTTTAGTCACCGGAAGCAATTACACCGTGGGCGGGAGTGGTTTTTTGTGCAACTTGATTTGGGACGGCCCGAATGGCGCTCCATACATTATGGTTTCCAATGTGCAAAATGTTGCGGTTGCCAATCTTAGCGTGGCGGATAGCTCTATTAATATGACGGAACCAGGCGATGATATTTTTGTCACAGGCAGCAACCAGCCATCCCAACTCCTCCTCGATGGCATCTATGCTTACGGCGCATACAGCTACGATCCTGATTCGCATGGAATCCACTTTGAGGCTCTGCCCGCTGGCAGCGTTGTCACAGGTTCAACAGTTCAAGGCAATCTTTGGATTACCAACTGTGCCCAGGACACGTTTTTGTTCCGCACGTCGTATGAGGGCACAGTCACCGTCCAAGGCCCCTCGGTGGCCACGAATGTTTTTGCCGGTTTTCTCACGCGGCTGGCCACACAGGTAAATCCGGCGTTGCAAATTTACGATAACCAGCCTTTGGTTATGAGCGATTTCTTCACGGAACAGGGAGATCAGATTGCGACCTTTGAGGGGACAAGCGGCCAGAATGCGGGAGCCATCACGCTTCAATCGCCCAAGGTGACAATGAACACGACAAATCCGATTTACACAGTTTATGGATACACTGGTCGAATTTCCTATACATCTTCTGAGTTTTATCAAGGCCCAGCCACGATGGTTTTCCAGACCACCTCGGCGCCTTCCCTGCAACTTGTATTTGCCGGGGGACTTTGGTATGGAGCTACACCGTCCTTTAGTTTGTCATCAGGGACACCGATGTTGATAGCTAGTCGTGGAGTATCTGATTCCGGGCTGAGCGCGGCGGGAACGAATGCCCTGGCCGCGTCTTTGGACGACCTGCGCAGCTTGGGCCAACTGGACAACAGCCTGCCGCAAATCAACCCGTGACGCATGGGCAAAGCGCGATCCGACGCTGGGGAGGCTGTTCCATCCGGGATCAAAAGACTTCGGGTCGTGCATTTCCAGCGCAAGTCAATGCCGGGAAATGTGAGCATCGAAAGGGTTTTTGCCGCCGTTAGAAATGCCATGCCCGGCCAGGTGGAATGTTTTGCTCACGTTTGCCCATTTTTCAGCAAGGGCATTTTTCCGCGTGTTGGAAACGTGCTGAACGCGGCAAGAAAACAGTCGCAAATCAATCATATCACGGGAGATGTCCACTATCTGGCGCTGATGCTTGACAAACGCCGCACGCTGCTCACGATTCATGATTGCGCGGTGCTGGAGCGGCTGCGAGGATGGCGGCGCGCGGCGTTGAAGTTTTTCTGGTTTACCCTTCCGATGCGTCGCGCGCGATTGGTGACGGTCATTTCCGAATCCGCTCGCGGCGAATTGCTGCGCCACATCCATTTTGATCCCGCAAAGATTCGGGTAGTGCATGATTGTGCCGGCGGAGAGTTCGTTCCATTCCCAAAGCCATTCAACGCCGAAGAGCCGAATATTCTGCATCTGGGAACCGCACCAAACAAGAATTTGGAGCGCCTCATTCAAGCGCTGGCCGGATTGCGATGTGGTTTGAACATCATCGGTGATCTAACTCTGGCGCAGCAAGACCTTTTGCGGCAATGCAATATCAAATACTCAAACATTCCGCGGGCAACAGATGCTGAGGTGCTGAACTCTTTTCGGAATTGCGACTTGGTTGTATTCGCCTCCACCTACGAAGGGTTTGGATTGCCCATCATCGAAGCCCAGGCAACCGGCCGGCCTGTCGTTACCAGCAACATCTCGTCCATGCCCGAAGCGGCGGGAAGCGCGGCTTGTTTTGTTGACCCGCTCAATGTTGAATCCATCCGCAGCGGCATCCTGCATGTTTGGCACGACAGCGCTTACCGCCAAAGTCTGGTGGCAGCGGGCTTTGAAAACGTGAAGCGTTTTAGTCCGGCGGCCATTGCGGCCAAATACGTCGCGCTCTACGAGGAATTGGCGGCGTGTGAATAATGCAACGATTTTTATTAAATGCTTCCCAAATTCCAATTCTTGCTTTGTCCAATCAGTTCGCCCACAAGAAGATCAGAGGAGCACTTCCGGACGGACCATCTGATGGACGATCTCAAGGGGCGATCCGTTCGTGGCATTGCGGTCACGCTTGGTGCTCAAGCGTTGAAATTCCTCATCGGCTTGGGTGCGACTATGATTTTGGCCCGGCTGCTTTCGCCCAAGGACTACGGCATGCTTGCCATGGTAGGCTCGATTACGGGCTTTGTTGCGGTTCTGAGGGACGGTGGACTTTCAATCGCCACCATCCAACGCGCCGAGATAAATGATGCGCAAATTTCCACTCTCTTCTGGATCAACTCAACGTTGGGACTTGCCCTGGCAGTTATCGTTGCCGCGATTAGTCCAGCCGTGGCATGGTTTTACGGAGATCCGTCACTGTTGCTGGTAACGCTTGCGATGGCGATCCCGTTTATGCTCGGTGGAGTGACGGTCCAGCATCAAGCCTTACTGGCGCGGCAAATGCGCTTCAAGGTCATGGCAGCAATTGAAATTGCCAGCCTTTTCCTTTCGGCTGTTGCGGGCATTGTGGCCGCCGCAGTTGGGTGGCGCTACTGGGCTTTGGTGGTGGTGGCCATTGCGTTTTCATTAGCAAATGCCACTTTAGTCTTCTTTTTTTGCCGATGGAAGCCTGGCCGACCGATCCGAGGATCCGGAGTGCGCTCAATGCTGAAGTTTGGTGGTGCTCTAACCCTTAACAATTTATTCGATTCCCTCGGCAGTTCATCTGACAAGATATTCTTAGGCAAGTTTTTCGCCGCTGATGTTGTCGGTTTATACACGCGCGCCCAGACGTTAATGCTTCAGCCGCTAACACAGCTTGCGCCGGTGATTCGCAATGTGGTCCTGCCCGCAATGAGCCGCTTGGCGGAGAAACCGCAAAGGTTTAAAAAAGTGCTCCTTGATCTCATGCAAGTAACAGCCTTTGTTTGTTCCTTCTTAACCGTCTTTTTGGTGGTCAATGCAGATTGGTTGGTTTCGGTTTTTCTTGGCCCGCGCTGGGTGGGCACCTCAGACATTTTGCGGCTGCTGGCCGGACCGGCTGTTGTCATCCCCTTGAACACGCTGTGCGTGATAAGCATAACTGCCCAAAGCAAGGGAGCCGCACTGATGCGCTGGGGTCTTTTGAGCAACCTAATTAATGTACTCGCAATTCTTGCAGGGCTGCCGTGGGGAGCAAAAGGAGTTGCCGCAGGGCTTTCAATTACCTCGGTCTGTCTCCTTATGCCGATCCTCAATTATATGACTGCGAGAGCAGGGCCCGCGAGCTTGAAGGAAGTCTGGTCTGCCATTGGTCCTGGAATTTGTTCTTGTATTTCAGGGTGCGGCGTATTGTATTGGGTGCGGTATGGATTCGGACTGCAAGCTCCACTTCCGGGGCTTTTAGTCTTGTTTCTTGTAAACTGTCTATTTCATGCATTGATCATGGGCATTTTGCCATCAGGTAGGAGGGCGTTTGCACGCGTCATAGATACGGCTTCGAGCTTCCGCAAGGCTCGACACGGAACCCTTGAGCCACGCATGGCCTCTAAATGATCGGAGGGATTAGCTGGTTATTGCGGACAATTGCGAGCACTTTTGCTGCCAAGTGCAGAGCATTCTCGGCTATTTTGACCACACTGGCTGTTCGGACGCACAGGGGACGCTGGGCAGAAACCGCAGTTGCCGGTCGGCCACCGTGGGATTCGCGCAACGAAAAGATAGCCAGTTTTATTCCTGCCGGCAGTTCGGTCATTGACCTGGGTTGCGGCGCGCAAACGCTGAAGCGGCATCTTTCTTCTGAGTGCGAATATCAACCATGCGATCTGGTAAAGAGCTCGGCGGACGTCATTCTCTGCGACTTCAACGCAGGACTTTACCCCAAAGTAGGTAAGAGGTTCACCCATGTAGTCTGCAGTGGCGTACTGGAATACGTCAGAAACCATCGTCGGTTTCTCAAAGAAAGGAGTTCCTTGGGTGAGAACCTTATAGTGTCCTACAATCTTCGTCTGCCGGAGGATTCCAAATTGCAACGAATGTCCAACAACTGGGTCAATCATTTTTCCCGATCCGAGTTGGAGGAAATCTTTCGCGATGCGGGCTTGAGTGCGGAATGTTTGGACGTTGCCGAGGATGGCCGTGAGGCCATTTACAAACTCAAAACTAGGGGATGAACTGCTATGGAGGGAGAAGCCGTGCCGTCTTATTGCGTGTCGAGGTTTAAACAATCAGCCGCGTGGAAATTTGCCAAAGGGAGCGCGTTGGATCCTCTCCGGCGTGTCTCGGTAAAAATGATCTGCCGGGGAAAGGTGCCGCTGGCGTGGTGTCCAGGGGCGAATTGGGGTGATGCGTTGAGTCCGGTTCTCGTTGGTTTGCTCTCCGGGAAGCCTGTGGTGCATCTTGAAGGCCTGCATCATGATCGCTACCTGGCCAGCGGCAGCGATACAACTCTCCGATACTGGCGGCGCTCCACTCCAGGTTGTTGGTCAAAAACACCATCTCCACTTCCCGTCCATCCACTTCGACCAGGGCCACGATCCGGCGCAGCGCCACCGGATGGGCGGCGCGGGAAACGGGGGTT
>Ga0181533_1003343_pt1 | contig 17541 bp, 11 predicted proteins | sample PEATcosm2014_Bin_45_FD_119772 | JGI IMG/M metagenome (GOLD analysis project Ga0181533, IMG submission 119772) | Peatland microbial communities from MTU Mesocosm Facility, Houghton, MI, USA - PEATcosm2014_Bin11_60_metaG | ecosystem: Environmental > Terrestrial > Soil > Wetlands > Peat | place... | reverse complement strand
GACTCTTACTTAAAATGATTCATTTTTAACCTAAAGTGGCAATTCGCGGTAATTCATGGAACAAGCCGTTTATATTGATGATTAATAATACTTTAACTTGTTTCTAATTCATTATTTAGGTGGAAACAAAAAATTTTCTCCTTTCCTATTCTGGTTCTTAGGTTATTTTTAATAAAATAAGATGCCCAAAAAACAAATTTTAAACAATTTTCGCTACCATATACGCCTCGTTATTAAATACTTACAATAAAAGTTATAACCCCTGCAACTACCGCAAGCCTTTTTGGCAAAATACCTTTGTCCCATAAATCAAATAAACTACCCCACTGTAAGTGGGGTACTACGAACTCGCCAAACTTGAGAACTTTATGAACTTTACGAACTTTATGAACTTTATAAACTTTTCCAACTCTATCTTCTTTATTATTAATCATCTAAGTCAGGGTTGTACAACCCTTGCAACTACCGCCGGCCTTTCTGGTAAATTATCTTTGTCCCATAAATCTTGTAACATCATATTTTGCTTGACTTTCTATGTTTTTTTCCGTAAATTTCCAAACTTCCTTTTACAAAGAACCATAAAAATAAAACAAACCTCATGAAATATTTACTCAGATTCATTTCACTCCTGTTTTTAATTGCAGGATTGAACAGTTCGTTAAACGCGCAACCACAATATTGGGATCTCAGTGATACAGCAAGCTATGGCGGAAACTCCTTGCTGCTCACTGCAACCGGTAACATAACCGGCACTATCAGGAACTGCAGCACCAACGCAGTCATTCATGGTGTATCGGTTACCTGTGGTTACGTGGGCCCGGTTTTTACAAACTCATCCGGCGTTTATACGATCACTGGAGTCCCTTCCGGCAGTCAGACGCTTTCAGCTGTCATGACAGGCTATATCACCTATACTGCAGCCGTTACCATTCCTGCCAACGGCACTTTAACTGATAATTTCTGTATGGCGCTCCTGCCAGCTTACCTCCAGGGGAAGGTAACCAGCACCGCCAACCCATCATATGGTATTGAAGGAGCTGCAGTTACTTGGAATGGAATGATTACCTATTCAATAGCTGGCGGTACCTATAGCTTCGGTGCTATATATTTGAATGGACCAACTACCAGTAATTTACAAGCAAGTAAAGAGGGATGGAACAATTTTACCCAGGCTGATGTCAGGGTAAGTCCTGGTACTACCACTACTGTAAATATTTCAATGTCGGAAGATACACCTTCTCCGGAAACCCCGTTCACAGCAACATTGAATAGCGGACAAACGGCAGTGAACCTAAGCTGGGGACTGCCAGCTGACGATTATGACCTGATCTATGATGATGGCACCCAGGAAAATTTTGCTGTTTATGCAAACGGAGGCAGTGTCAACAAGAATGCCGTGAGATTTACCCCATTAGAGTATCCCACGATCGTCAAAGGATTCTATTTAGACATCGGGACGGCTGCCAACTATCCGGCCGGCAGAAATCCTTTCACGCCGGTACAGATGTGCATATACAATGAAGTCAACGGTTTACCTGGTTCAAAACTTGTTTCCATGACGATTACACCAGGTACCTATGGATGGACGAGGGCCCTGTTTACTACTCCATTAACCTTTAATAGCGGTAATTTTTACCTCGTTATGGTCCAGATAGGGGCTGATACGGCATCACCCGGTATTGCCATTGATACTACTACCTACCAGATGAGAAGCTATTCCCAGGTGGGTCATGGTTCATGGCTATCCGGCCCCGGCAATTATATGATACGTGCCATAGTGCATGGATCGGGTGGACCGTTACTAACTTCAAACACACCAGCCAGAATGATTACTGCATCTCCGATACCAGGGCTGCTTTATGAATTCCCCCCCCGCAAAATAACGGGAGTAGAAGGTAACCCGGCACAATATCCCGAAGGGCCGGCCGGACCGGATAACCTGTTAGGATACCAGGTATGGCGTTTGCTGCAGGGTCAGGAATCCAACCCGTTAGACTGGACCGCTATTGGCACGGCAACGGGCCTCACCATGGTTGACACTTCCTGGCCGGGCTTTCCCTGCGATCCCTATCGTTGGGCAGTTGAAGCACAATATATCAACGGCTGGTCGGCTGCAACATTCTCAAATGCTGTGGGAAAATGCTGGACCTGCACCATAACGGTCAATGTTACCCTGAGCTGCAATAGTGATCAGCCGACAGGCGCTGTTGTGACATTTACAAACCTGTTGCCCACCTCTGACACAGTATACACTAAAACATGTCCTGCTTCAGGAAGCTGTGTTTTCCACAATTTCTGGAAAGGGAATTATACCCTGACAGTAACCAGGTATGGCTATCCGACCTATACTCAGACCCCGATCAGAATCATAGGGAGCAATTACTTTGAGGTGAAGCTGCTCCAGCTTAAGGGGACGCCATCCGGACTCGTCGTACATGATTCAGCTGCATGGGCAAACTGGTTCCCGGCCCAGTTAAGCATACCATTCTCCAGTGAACCATTCACCACAGGTTTGGATGGATGGACTCCGGATGGAGGCAGTCACTGGGGTTGGAATACTTCAGACGGAAACCCGGGCGGATGTATGGAATTTGATGGATATCCGAACTTCGATCTATCATACAGCCAGTCGATAACCAGCCCAAAAATTTCAGGGATACAATCGCCGGTCACCCATCTGCAGTTTGACATGTCCTATCAGTCCACATATGTTACCAATTCAGAATATCTGACAGTTGAAGTATCTCCGGACGGGACAACATGGCATGAAGTTACCCGGTTCGTGAACAATGCCGCTTCACAGGGTTATATTACATACAACTATGATATCACTCAATATGCGCCAGGTTCAGGTTTCTATGTCCGTTTCAGGGCGAATGGAGAATTGGATTATTACATCTATCGCTGGGATGTTGACAATGTTAAGATCCTCTCTTTATCCAATCCTCATGATCCCTGTATTATCAGATATGATTTCTACCTGAATGGAGTGGAAGATTATACGCCGGATACTGTTTACGATATACCGCCGTCACACCTGGTTTATGGTACGACATATACAGCATGTGTAGAAGCCATATATGGGAGTGGAAATTCACCGCAGATCTGTGTCACCTTTACAGACCATTTCCTCTGTCCGCCTGACACAGTGACTGCAATGGGTTCAGAGTGCAATGCTTTGGTACAATGGCATAAACCTGAATGTCATGATCCCTGCACTATGAAGACATACATGTATGATGATGGTACGGCGGGCGATGGTTATAGTAATCCAGGGGAGGGGGGCATGATATGTCGGATAGGTAATTATTTCCCTATTGGTACTGCATCCGGGGTGATAAAATCAATGGATATGTATTGGTCACAGTATGATCATTCATCAGGCATATCAACTGTTGTGTACATTTACGCGTCTGACCAGTCCACGATTCTTGGTCAATCAGCTCCTTTTACCCCTTATGCCAATACCTGGCCCAGTGGTACATGGAATAATGCAACATTTTATAATGTTGCATACGCCGGGCCATTTTATGCCCTGGTTGATATGAACCCGACTAGTGGTACGGAAAACTATTTCGACATTGATAATACCACTATCCCACCGGGATACCCACAAGGTTTAGGTTGGAGTGATATTGAAGATTGGTGGACCTTGGTAGTAAATTCTTCAATCTGGGGTGGAGCTGATTCAATAGCCACATTCCTGCAACGGGCCAATGTTTGTGAAAAAAATGGAGCTAAGGATGCTCCGATAACGACGATTGATCCCACGAACATGCCGCCGGTCAGCAAGAATTTATCACCGGTTAAACCTGTACCCGGCACTTCCTGCGGTGCTATATTAGATGGTTCAAATGTTGCAGGTAATCCTCCTGTCATGTCACCTGATGCACCTGCAACTGCTCCGACGGTTTTGGGTTACAATGTTTTCCGTGGTACCCAGCATATTGCCTATCTGCCTTACCCGGATACTACTGAATACTATGATTATAACCTGTTACCCGGGACTTATCAGTATACGGTAAATGCCAGATATAGTACACCCGGGTTCAATCCTCCCGGTGATACTGCTGTTTCAATTATGTCATCACCGCCGGCCACAGTTACTATTGTCTGCGGTTATTCTTTGCCATTCTTTGAGCCATGGGATAATGATTCCTTCTCATACCAGCAATGGTTATTCTATCCAAATCAGGGTCATTGGTCACTGAGTTCCCAGGTAGGCGATCCGGTGCCCAGTGCAGATTTCACATGGGAACCGGTCGCTACCAACTATACTTATGCACTTATCACACCGGCTCTCAACGCATCCATATATACTTGTGCTGATATTTATTGTGACTTTGATCTGAAGCTGGTCGATCTGCATAAAACAGGGACTGAAAAGCTGGATATCGATGTGCTGACCGACGGCACGTGGACGAATAAAGCTGAATATTCCGATTCAGGATCGTTTGACTGGACTCTTAAACACGTTACTATCTCATCAGTATCAGGCAAACCATTCAAGCTACGTTTCAACGCAAATGGTGCAAATTCAGGGAATATACAACATTGGTATATTGATAATATTCATATCTATGCTGTATGCTGGCCCCCTACGTTACTTCAGGGACAGGAGAACCAGTTTGTCACATCCCTGACCTGGGATGCCCCGGAATGCCCTGCTTTTTGCTCTCTCAAGACCTATCGATATGATGACGGTCAAGTTAACGATGGATATAGTTGTCCTCCGGGCTATGCCGACAGTGTATGCCGGATAGGTAATTTGTTCCCTGATACTGGCAAATCCGGGGTGATAAAATCAATGGATATGTATTTTTCACAGTACGGTCCATCATCAGCAATATCTACCATTGTGTACATTTACGCGGCTGACCAGTCCACGATTCTTGGTCAATCAGCTCCTTTTACCCCTACTGCCGCCACCTGGCCCAGTGGTACATGGTGTCATGCAACATTTTCTGATGTTCCATACAACGGTGAATTTTATGCCTTGTTTGATATATTCCCATATAATAGTACTCAGCAAAACTTTTTCGACGTTGATATGATCACCGTACCACCAGGATACCCATATGGTTTAGGTTGGAGTGATATTGATGGGACATGGACTCTGATGATAAATTCTTCAATTTGGACCGGTCCAATTACGGTAACATTCCTGCAACGTGCCAATGTTTGTGAAAATGGAGCTAAGGATGTTCCTATAACCACAATTGATCCTTTGCAAGTGCCAGGCAGAAAGAATACACCACTTCAAACTGTTCAACCTGGTACCAGGCCTAAGCCTGGTTCCAATCTGGGTGCTTTAGTAAATAATTTCGTAAGGGGTGATCCTCATCCTGCTCCGGAATCCCCGGAAGGGTCAATATTGAATGGCTACAATATCTATCGTGCCGATACGACAAGCAACGCCTTCACTTTGATCCACCATAATAATTCAGGTGACACCACATATCAGGATAGCCATCCGACAGGTACTCAGTGTCCTTACCATTGGAGATACTTTGTAACAGCAGTAATCCAGGATTCATTGAACCAGGGTGTTACGCTTTGTGAACCTTCTTCAGATACAATTACGGTCTACCTCACGGCAGTTGGTGTCAACAAGCTGAGCAATACGATCACATTGTATCCGAACCCGGCCAATGATGCTGTGAATATAGTTTCATCCAACGAAATCAAGACCATTGAAGTTCTCGACTATGTGGGACAGATGATTTATAAAAATGATGATGTGAATCTGAAGGTCACGCAGTTGAATGTTGCAAAGTTCACAACAGGGGTGTACTTTGTGAAAATTACCACGATCAGTGGAACCAAGACGACAAAGCTCACCGTAACGCACTAATCTTTAACTGGAATAAAATAAAAAAGTCAACCTATTTTAAGATAAGTCAAACCAGTATCTTCCCATCCCTCTTGGGGGAGCCTGCCTGCCGGTAGGCAGGGGGCCAGGGGTGGGGTTCTTCGCGTTACAAATCGGTGTTGGATCCTTTAAGCCAGGGATGATATGCATTCAATGCTGATCATTACATCCTCTTCGCAGAACCTGGTTTGGAGAGTAAATATATGATCCATCCTGAAGCGGTAATTACCAGCCCTGCAATCGATTCATGGGGTTTATAAATGAAACCATATACCAGTATCCAGGTATTTACCAGGAGAAAAAAACCCGGAAGATAAGGATAACCGAAAGACCGGGAAAAAGTCCCGCTTTTCTTCTGCCTGAACCGTGTGACAAAAACACCGAGTACTGATAAGAAAGTAAAGAGGTTCAGGGTAAACCCTACAAAGATAATCACCTGCTCAAAAGTAGATGTCAGTATGAAAAATATAGAGATGATGCTTTGAAAAAGGATTGCAATATATGGAACGTCATTCCGTTTGCGTGAAAGCCAGCGCAGCAGCTGGTAATCCTCCCCTATCGCATGATAGACCCTGGGTCCGACAATGATCATGGAACTTACTGAAGAGATCAGCAGGAATGAGACGATCAGGCCGGAAATAACCCCAGCCTGGTGGCCAAGTATTTTCTGGGTAAAAATATAACCGATCTCGATTTTTCCGGCTAATTCAGGAATCGGAACGGCATAAAGAAAAATAAAATTGATCATCATATAAAGAAGGATGACGATTGAGGTCCCGGTGATCAGGCTTCTGGGAGTATTCTTCAGGGGATTTTTTATCTCGCTCAGTATATATGCCGCAGCATTCCATCCCGAATAAGAATAGGAAACAAAGTACATGGATATGGCAAAGGCCGGGCTTATAATATCTTTTAACGCTTTTCTGTCGGCATTGAACCCGATTTGAGAGTACTTCCCGTATGTCAGTCCAAGAATGAACAACAGCAGGATGAAAGAGATGATCACGGCTGTCATGATATTCTGGAAAATTGCGCCGAACCGCTTGTTGGTTCCGTGAACCAGAGTCAGGAACAGGATCAGAAGGATCGATAATACTACGGGTAGGTTCATCTGCCCCATAAATGCGGGGAAATAAGGTTTCAGATCAATGGCGCTGGAGAAATATCTTCCGAAAGCAATGGCCGCGGCAGCCAATGGCGCAGCAAATCCCACAGTGATCGAGATCCAGCCTGCCAGGAAACCCAGTCCCGGGTGATATATCTTCGAGATAAAATGATATTCCCCGCCTGAGCGCGGATAATGCACACTGAGCTCTGAATAAGCAAAAGCCCCGCACAAGGCAACAACGCCTCCCAGCAGCCAGAGCATCATCAATGCAAATCCTGATGTAATGCCCAACACCTGGAAACCAAGACTGGTGAAAACTCCCGTTCCGATCATATTGGCGATCACCACCGAAATGGCAGTCAGGAGGCTGAAATTATTCTTACCAGGCACGTTAAGTTTTCTTTTTGGCAAAAAGCAGGTTCGTTTCGTTGAATTTTACATTGTACCCGATCCGGAAAGGAACTGGGTTTTTCTTTTCCTGGTTGTCATAAGCCGACTGCAGGTCAGGCTGGAATTTGTACTTGAAAAGGTCAATGGTTTTTGTGTAGTTCCCGAAAAGTTTGACTGTCCATCGCGACGGCCTGAAAAAACGAAAGGGGATGCCTGAATCATCCTGGAATATGAATAATTCCTGGTCGAGAAGATAATTCCTTATGATATGAAACCTGGAGGTGAACATGAGGTACGATGCTGCTTTCAGAAAGCAGGACTGGCTGCCAAACGATTTTACAAATTGCAGTAATTCCGGATGTTTTAAGAGGTTCTTATCGGAAAGATCAAAGGAAAGATAATAAAGTACCTGCTGTTTTTTACTTGTGGTATCAAAGAAGTCCACTTTCACGCCAATGGTGGTCGTGTCTTGCCTGCAGGGAATGATTGTGCCTTTATTATCTAAGGTGAAATAAGTGATCCCTGAAAGACGGTGGCCTGTTTTCCTGATATAGAAAAGAATAAGCGGTAAGGTGCCGTCGAGCGATTGCTGGGTAAGGTCAGTTTCCATGCTTTCTGTCCTGAAAAAACCCAGGAGGTTTGAGTAATAAAGGGATGACCGGATTTCCTCAAGGTAGTTAAGGAATTCTTTCTTTGCCATGGTGTTGCAGTTATGCAGCCTGCCAATTGATTCCAGCCCGATCAGCACATAATTAGCGGCATCGGGGAAGAAGGCATGGGCATAAAGGAAATCTGCTCCTGCAAAAGGATAAAACAAAGTTGGGACTTTGCATATGACTGTATCCAGGTTTTTTCTTCTCCAGCGTTCAATCGGTCCGGTCTTATTCTTAACAACCAGTTTCCAGTCATCATTGATATGTTGCTGATATCCAATCCATTTTTTTTCTATCGACAGGTCACTGCAGTCTCTCAAAGGGTTGATCCCGGAAATAACAGATCCGATCTCATCATCAATGGTATCAATGACAGGACCATTGCTTTTCTTGGTCAATATCAGTGAGTCGTTTGAAGCTCTATTATTATTGTCCCGGGAAGCATTGTTTTGCATGCAGGAAAAAAGCAGGAATGCAATCGCCAGGCATAGACTTCGCTGTAGAAAATTCAGTTTATTAATGTTGTGAAACATAGAGCAGATGGATTGCCGGCAAAAGTAAAACAATTCTGTGTGTCATAAAAACTAGCGTTAAAAATTCTCAAAGGTTCAGGAAAAATAAGTAATTTTGGCAAAATTTATTTTTTGCAGATTAATCATTTGCCGATGCATAAAAGAAATGGCCTCTTCCTTTTGTTCATTTTCTTGAGCGTTGCCGGCTTTTCCCTTGGGCATATAAATGTAGATTCCATATTTTTCAATCCTTCTTATTTTCAGCTGAAGCTCGACTCTATGTACCTCGGGCAATACCGGCAGGCATTGAAAGCCCATGAGCAGGAAAACAGCCAGATGCTTGCCATGGCCCTCCCCGGTCTCCGGTCGTTGACGGAACCTGAGATCACACGGCAGGTCGGCGAGATGAATTCAATTATCCACGTGCCATATAACCCGAAGGTCAGGGAATTCATAGATGTACTTCTTTTTAAGAGACCTGAGGCATCCTGTTTGTTGCTTACGCTGGCAAACCATTATGTTCCATTTTTCCAGTCGATATTTGACAAGTATAATATTCCCCATGAACTTGCCTACCTACCATCAGTCATATCGGCCTTTAACCCGGGTGCTTCCTCGATGTATGGCTCAGCCGGGATCTGGAACATCATGTACATCAGTGGTAAGTTGTACAGGCTGGAGATCAATTCGATGGTGGATGAACGCAGGAATTATGAAAAATCCACTGATGCGGCTGCCAGACAGCTCAGGGATCTTTTTTCAATTTACAATGATTGGACGCTTGCGTTAACAGCCTATGTCGCAGGGACTGATGTTGTCAACAAGGCGATACGCAGGGCAAACGGGAAAAAAGATTTCTGGAGCCTTTATCCATACCTACCTGCAGAAACCCGTGATTATTTGCCGGCCTATGTTGCGATGAGCTATTTCGTCAACTATCATGATCAGCTGAACCTGAAGCCACTACTGGCTGATCTTCCGTTTGCTGCCGATACTGTTTGTGTCAGGAAAGAACTTCACCTGCGCCAGGTTTCCAAAGTTCTGGATATCCCTATTACAATTTTAAGAGAACTGAATCCACAGTATAAACATGATATTCTTCCGGCAGGACCGAAGATCTGCATCCTCAACCTTCCGGTCAGCTATGGAAATAAATTCCGGCTTCATAAAGATTCCATATTCCTTTACACCGACTCTGTGATCATGGCATCACGGCAAAGCACGATCACCTTTCCGACGGCATTATATAATCCCCGGAATGAACCCGGGACTGCATCCGGAAGAAGCCAGGTTTATCATACGGTCCGGTCTGGCGAAACCCTTGGTGCCATAGCTGCCAGGTACCATGTCACGGTTACAGACATCAAATACTGGAACCATATAAAATCGGATCTTTTAAGAGTAGGACAACAACTTATTTTGTACACAGCTCAAAAAACAGGAAGTCATGCTCCTGCAGCAAAGAAATAATTAACTGGCAGTCATCCTGTTCAGCCACCGCAACGATATATTTTTGCTCCCGACACGTAATGAAACCCATCCGAATCTTTATCCTGCTTTTCATAGTTTTTCTTTTCGTCGGCCTGATCTCTCTTCTCATCCCCGGCCATGATATTAAGATTTTAAAAGGCTTTTCTGTAAAGATTCCTTCCATGGGAGATCTGTTCTGTCCCCATAAGGCTGAATATGCCAATATTGCATCGGTCCTGCAAGTCCGGCGTTCAGATACTGATTCGCTGGTGAGGATCGTAAAGACAGATACACTTAAAAAGTCTGATTCACTTTCCATAAAATTAGTTTCTCAACCCCTGGATTATCCCAATAATGATAAAACTATTCTCTACCCGTTTTTTCGTGAACTCAGTGAATCGCAAATCAGCAAAAAGGGAATTCATATTCTCCATTATGGTGACTCACAGCTTGAGGGCGACCGGATAACCGATTATCTGAGATCGCGTTTCCAGGCTGAATTTGGCGGGTCCGGGCCGGGAATGCTGCCAATCGGGGAAGAAGCCTACCGTCTTGCCATTCTTTCTTCTGCTTCAGGTAATTGGGTAAAGCACATCCTGATGGGAAACAAATATAAAGACCAGGGACACTATCCTTATGGCCCGATGGGGAGCTATTATTGTTTCACTTCAGGTCAGAAGGATTCAACTTGGAATACTAATAAGCTATTGGAGGCATGGATCACATACAGCGGGAAGGGATCATCGGGTGGAAAAACAGACCAGTATAAGCAATGCAGGATCTTTTATAAGAACAACCATAAGGCGGCGAAAGTGAGTTTCTTCAATGAGGATGTAAGATTAAAATCAGATACCTTGCAAGCAAGCCATTCACTTAAAGAATATGACCTCTCTTTTGTCGATACACCTTCAAACCTGACAATCCGTTTTTCCGGGACCGGCACTCCTTATTTTTATGGCATCTGCCTGGATAGTCCTTCGGGGATATCGGTCGATAACATCCCGATCCGGGGCAGTTCAGGACTGGAATTTACCCGCATGGATTCCACCCTGATGACAGAGATATACAGGATACTTAATGTCAGGCTGCTGATCCTTCAGTTTGGGGTAAATGTCATTCCAGGCGATCTTGATGATTATACCTGGTATGAAAACGGGTTCTGCTCACAGCTGATTCAGTTGAAGAAGCTTAATCCTGGTTTGAATATAATTGTGATCGGGGTATCAGATGCTTCCAGGAAAAATGGCGACACCTATGAATCTTATGCCTGCGTGGAAAAGATATTGAATGCCCAGAAGGCAGCTGCTTTCAGGGCAGGATGTGCCTTCTGGAATCTATACGCGGCAATGGGAGGGAAAAATTCAATGCCCAGCTGGGTCTTCACAAAAGAACCGCTTGCAACGACCGATTTCCTTCATTTTAATTATGAAGGGGCAAGAATCGTCGGAAAGATGTTCTATTCAGCGCTGATCAATGATTACAATGAATTTATCCGGAGGAACCAACGATGAAGGGAATTATCCGCAGGACTAAAATACTCGTTTGCCTGATGCTGGGTATTATCTCCACCCAGGCCCAGGGGACAATGACTTTATCTTCGGGTATCCGTATAGATGAGAACCTGGATAACCATTTTCTTTTTTATGGAAATGCGGCAAATACCTATGAACCCCTGTTCCGTTCCATGAATAGTCTTATCCTTAAAGGAGAAGGAACCATTAATATTTTGCAGATAGGCGATTCTCATATCCAGGCGGGATTTATTCCTGAAGAGATGAGAAAGGACTTCGCTTCTTTCATCTCATATGGATGCGGGGCCAGGGGACTTATCTTTCCATACAGGATCGCAAGGACCAACAATCCGGCAGATTACTCGGTAAAATTCACAGGGAAATGGGAACACTGCAGGAATGTTGAGCTCAATAAAAACTGTTTGATGGGCCTTATGGGGATCATGGTCAGGACACGGGACACGCTTGCAGGGATAGCTTTTCATTTCAAAGAAAACGCGACTTTCCGGGAATTCAATTTTATACGGATCTTTCACGATCCCCTGGATACAGGTTTCCGGGTTGATTTTCCCGGGCTAGCGGGAATGTACCATGTCGTTTTACCTCTAAAGGCAGGGTATACAGATATCCGGTTCGATACCATTATCGGTGATTCTCTCAAGGTCAGGATTGTTAAAAAAGATACAACGGGAAAATATTTTACCTTGTATGGCATTGATTTTGAAAATGGAGATCCTGGGATTGTTTATTCTGCTTCGGGGGTCAACGGGGCTGAAGTTACTTCTTACCTGCGATGCGATTTATTGCAGGATCAACTCAGAACCCTGAAGCCCGGCTGGATCATTCTTTCATTGGGCACCAATGACGCCTATCCTGCTCATTTCAGCAAGGCAGAATTTATAGGGAATTATATTCAACTGGTGAAGAGGATCCGGGAAGCCGCTCCTGGTGTACCGGTTTTGTTGACAATTCCGGGTGACAGTTACCGCCGTCACAGATATGACAACTCAAATCTGGAAAAAGCACGGGAAGCAATCATCGAAGTCGCCAGGCAAACTGATTGTGCAGTATGGGATTTTTACTCACTTATGGGTGGTCCTAAATCAATTATGAACTGGTACAAGGCAGGGCTCGTTGCAAAGGATAAACTGCACTTCGACAAACAAGGGTACCTCATCCAGGCCGACCTGTTGTTCGGTGCTTTCATGGATGCTTATTCATCATTTATTGATCAATCGGACGAATCGGATTAAAGAGGATGGAATACCTGGAAAGCTTTTTCGGTTACGACTCCAATTCACTTCTAATCTTTACCGGGATTAATTTCTGGATATTTTTCGGAATCCTTCTGCTTATTTTCTCATTCATTTATTCAAAGACCGGATGGAGAAATATTTTCCTTTTTCTTTCAAGCCTCTTTTTTTATTATAAATGTGGAGGGGGATTCGTCATTCTTCTCTTTTTGGCTGTCGTTGCCAATTTTTACCTGGGGATCTGGATGGGACGGATTCATGACAAACGGCAACAAAAAAAGGTTCTTCTGCTGACCATCTTCCTGAACCTGGGAATGCTTTTTTGGTTCAAATACACAGCTTTCTTCATTTCCCTTTTTAACCAGATGACAGGGAATCATGTTAAAGTTTTCAATTTTATTAACTGGGGTATTAATCATTTAACCGGAAATCATTTAAGTATTACCGATATTCTTGTTCCGCTCGGGATTTCATTTTTCACTTTCCAGCTTATCAGTTATTCAATCGAGCTTTACAGGAAAAAAATTGAGCCTGTCCGGAATTTCACTGATTTTGGCTTTTATATCACATTTTTCCCGCAACTGATCTCCGGCCCTATTGTCAAGCCGCAGCACTTCATCCCTCAGATCAGGAAACCTTATGAATTGAGCAGGGATGAATATGGTCTTGCAATATTCCTGATCCTGTCGGGATTGGTCAAGAAGGTCGTTTTTGCAGATTACCTCTCGGTTAATTTTGTTGGCCGGGTATTCGACAACCCAAACTTGTTCACCGGGTTTGAAAGCCTCCTTGCAGCTTATGGATATACGCTCCAGATCTATTTTGATTTTTCAGGGTATACTGATCTGGCCATCGGGATTGCCTTACTGCTTGGTTACAGATTACCTCCCAATTTCGATTCTCCTTACAAGGCAAGAAATATCAGCGATTTCTGGAGACGCTGGCATATGAGCCTTACAACCTGGTTTCGTGATTATCTTTTCCTTCCTTTCGCCTATTATTTGTCAGGGAAAATGGTGAGGCCCCGTTATTTCAATATCAGGACAGAGTTGTTTGTTTACATCACGATCATACTTTTCACCTTTTTCATTTGCGGCTTATGGCATGGCGCTGCAGTCAATTTTATTATCTGGGGAGGGCTGCACGGTACTGCCCTCGCCATTCACAAGTTATTCTATCCCAAAGCAAGGAGGAATAAAAACTTACATCCGGTCAGGTTGTATGTTTCCCGGATTTTTACTTTCCATTTCATCGTCTTCACATGGATCGTCTTCAGGATTTCAAGTGCAGAAGAATTCAGTATCATGATGAAAAAAATGTTTTTCCAATTCCATGCCGCTTTGGCAGGACAGATCATCACCGCATACTGGAAAGAAATTATTCTTCTTCTTGTGGGATTCCTGTTGATCTGGCTTCCTTCAAAAATAAAAGAAGCCTTGAAGCGTTCCTTTGTGGCGATGCCTGAATTTGGAAAGGTGATCATCCTGGTTTGCGTGATTTTTATCATTTACCAATTCAAAATTTCAGGGATACAGCCATTCATTTATTTCCGTTTTTGATATGAAGATAGCTCCGTTTATTATTTTTTTCTCGATAGTCCTGGTTATCTATGGACTGATAAATACCTATATTTTTACACGTTTCATGCAAAGTATTCCTGCCGGGTCACACATAAGGATGTGGGCGGTCATCGTATTCTGGGCAATAGTGGGATCATTCATTGTTGCACGGTTCCTGGAATGGATATATCCCTGTAATTTCACGGAGGTGCTGACGTGGATAGGATCATTCTGGCTGGGAGCGATGGTCTATTTTGTCCTGGCTCTTCTCCTAATCGATCTTGCCCGCCTGGTCAATCATTTTATTCCATTCTTTCCGAAGATACTCTATGTGGATTATCAGAAGACAAAGCTGATCACTTTGTTCATCCTCATCGGACTGGTAATAGTGACGGTGACGGCAGGGTTCATCAATGCACGGAATCCGGTTATCAGGTCAATGGATTTGCATATTTCGAAGAAAATCAATGGGGGTGGCACCTTAAAGATCGCGATGGCTTCAGATATACATCTGGGAACGTTGGTTGGGAAAAGAGGCGCTTCACGCCTGGTAAGGCTGATCAACGGGGTACATCCTGATATCATTCTTCTTGCCGGCGATATTGTGGATGAAGACCTGAAATCAGTGACCCGCCGGAATTTAGGCGATACGCTGAAAAACCTTGTTGCACTGCTGGGAGTTTATGCCATAACCGGCAACCATGAGTACATTGGCGGCGCTGCAGAGGCAGTTGCCTATCTTACAAGGTATAACATCAAATTTCTCTCTGATACGGTTGAACTTATTGATAACCGGTTCTATCTTGCAGGCAGGGATGATCGTGACAAGTCACGCTTCACCGGGAAACCAAGAAAACCTCTGGCTGATATTCTGAAAGGCATAGATCATTCATTCCCTATCGTGCTGATGGATCATCAACCTTTTCAGCTTTCAAGACCCGAAGAACTGGGAGTGGATCTCCAATTATCAGGTCATACACACGATGGACAGATCTGGCCTTTTAATTACATCACCGGGGCAATTTACGAAGTGAGTCGGGGCTATAAGAAGAAAGGAAATACTCACATTTATGTTTCCTGCGGGTTTGGCACCTGGGGACCGCCAATGAGGATTGGGAACCGCCCTGAGGTGGTGTTAATCACACTGCACTTCGAATAAGCTATACCCTTGTAAATGGAAAAGGATTCTTCCACATTTTCCAGATAAGAAATACCGGGAAGAGAAACCAGGGTGCGTTTGCCATAATTACCAGCAGTAAGTTTTTTGCAGGTAGTGACCCGAAGATCTCTTCAGTGAGGATGATAAACACATTTGTGAAAAGAATTGACATAATGATAAAGGTGGGAATGCGTATCCAGTCCTTGCCTTTAATGAAAGCATAAGCAGCTGCCAGGTAATAGGGACCAAAGAAAAGAACGTCCAGCCAGATAGTAGCTTTCCACCACATTGGCCGGGCATTCTGTAACGGATCAAAATTGTTACCCCACCAATGAACCATATCTACGAAAAAAGGCAGTGGCCAGACCGGGTACCTGAAATTTGCCGGATCTTTGATCACCAACTGCTCCAGATCAACGATGTAGGTAATAAAAAGCAGATTGACAAGGAAAAAAGCAATATAAATATAGTCGGTTCTACGTTCTCTTAAGGGGATTGGCTGTCTCAAAGGTTTTTGGTTATTGGGATTAAGGTAATTATCAATTATCAATTATTTTTCATCTTCTGCTTCGCGGTTACGGCCATCTGTCTCGCAATGGAAAACCGGAAGGATGGCAGGTTGGAAATGAAAGTCCCTATTTTGACGCCTGTTCCCGAATGCATCAAAAGTCTCGGTTTAAGCGCTAATTTTACCAGGTCTTTTGCTACACTTTCGGCTGTCTTTGGTTTTGCAAAAACGCGGGTAAGGAAATTCTGTTTGTCCGACATCAGGAGATCCTGGGGCACCTCCCCTATCCTTGATTCCGGAGCAGAATCTGTTTTAATATATCCCGGGAAGTATTCGCTGATTTGAATTCCTGATCCTGCCCATTCTGCCTGGATGGTCCTTGTCCATGCAGACAAAGCAGCCTTGGAGCATACATAAGGGGAATAGAATGGGATCCCCATCATGAATCCTGGAGAACCAATATTGATGATGTGACCATTGCCCTGGCGATTGAAATATTTCAAGGCACATTGTGAAGCAACAACAGGAGCAACCAGGTTCGTTTGAAAAGCTTTTACCAGGTCTTCCTGCCTGACCTCTTCAGAATGAGCAACAATAATGCAGGCTGCATTGTTGATTAAAATATCCAGCCGTCCATATCTTCTTACAGTTTCATCTATCATCCTGACCGCCTCCTGGGGATCGCATAGGTCTGCTTGAATGACAAATGCATCATTCAGCCTTGAAGCGATGGCTTCCAGTTTTTCTTTTCTTCTTGAGACAAGAACTATTTTTGCACCTTCATTGCCGAATGCAAGTGCGGCAGCTTCGCCGATCCCTCCTGAAGCGCCTGTAATCAGAACTACTTTATCTCTGAGTCTCTCTCTTTCTTTCAATAAATTTTTGATCTAGTGCCAGGATATGGCGTGAATAAAAAGTCTCCAAAAGTAGAAAGTTTCTGTTACATGCAATGATTTTTTAGCCTGATGTTTGGCGGATTATTTTATTTGCCTTACGTTTGCTTTGATAATCAGAAATAACATGAAAAAATTAATTCAATCTCTGCTTGTCCTTGTTTTCCCTGTACTCTTGTTTCAGAATTGCGGAACAGGGACGATAAAAAAGGAAATTGAAATTAACAACCCATTAAAAAAGAATTCAATTATGAAAGAGAACTGGGGAACAGTCGATAACAAGGATGTCTTTCTTTATTCGCTTGAAAATAAAAATGGAATTATCGTAAAGATCACGAATTACGGAGGAATTATAACCTCCATCCTTGTCCCTGATAAAAAAGGAAAGATGGGGGATATTGTCCTGGGATATGATAATCTGAGAGGATACCTTACGGCCACCCCATATTTTGGCGCCATCGTGGGTAGATATGCAAACCGGATTGCAAAAGGTACCTTTAAACTGGATAACAAAGTTTATAAACTGGCAATCAACAACGGGAACAACAGCTTGCATGGAGGGTTGAAAGGATTCGACAAGGTGGTCTGGAATGCACACGAAATTAATGATTCTTCCGGGGTTGGACTGGTCCTGACATACAGGAGTAAGGATG
>Ga0181533_1003342_pt1 | contig 17541 bp, 16 predicted proteins | sample PEATcosm2014_Bin_45_FD_119772 | JGI IMG/M metagenome (GOLD analysis project Ga0181533, IMG submission 119772) | Peatland microbial communities from MTU Mesocosm Facility, Houghton, MI, USA - PEATcosm2014_Bin11_60_metaG | ecosystem: Environmental > Terrestrial > Soil > Wetlands > Peat | place... | reverse complement strand
TAGGATGGTGGCTGGGGGCGGAATTGACCAAACTTCCGATGTCCCCGCCAGAACGCAAGTTGCAGAACTTACGCTGCAACCCCTGATAAATCGCAGGTTTTGACGCTTTCGTCAAGCTTTTAACTACCCCTTCAAAACTCTAAAACAACTCCCGCATTACTCTTTTATTACACCTTTGCTGGCAGTTTTGCTGGCAGTTTTGCTGGCAGTCGAAAACCATAAAACCATGACCCGTTTTTGCTGGTATCTTTGGACATACAGTCGGCCTGGCGGGGATGTGCTGTTTGAATGGCGGGTGGCAGGCGCAACCGGTATTGACTCGGCTGCACCGGGCAATGGAGTTGATACGGAGAAAAACTTTACCGCAAGGTCTGCTTGGACAGGCGATTGATTACACTCTGAAACGGTGGGAGGCACTGATACGGTTCGTGGAAGACGGCACGCTGGAGATCGACAACAACTTGATCGAGAACGCGATTCGGCCCAGCGCCCTCGGAAAAAGGAACTTTTTATTTTTCGGCCATCCCGATGCCGGAGAACGCAGTGCCGTGATATACACGTTGCTGGGTAATTGTCGGCGGCATGGCGTCAACCCCTTTGATTATTTGAAAGATTTGTTCACGCGTTTACCAGCGGTAAAAATCACCCAGATCAAAGAGTTTACGCCAGCCGCGTGGGCCAAAGCGAAAGAGAAAGTGTTTGCCCAGGCCGCTTGAGCAAATTGGCAGCCGCTTGAACGTAGACTCCCGTTTTCAACTTCCGGGCCGTGTCGGGGGCGTGCCCCAGCCGCATACGGAATAATCGCAAAACTTAAGCGGAAGGAAATTTTGTCGTTTGAGCTTCGTATGCTTTGGCTTTCTCTGACACAATGAATGCCCCAATAATGTGCAGCCGCTTGTTCCGTCCCGCCTGAGGAGGGCAGCCCGCAACGGAATCATCATGTAAACATTATCAATTACCCGGCTTGTTAATTATCCAACCCAACCCACGAGTGGCATCTGCTATGCTGATTTTCTGACCAAAGCATTAACCGGGTATGATTATGAAAACAAACTTCAAGCAGTTCGCGACTATCACAGGAATAACAATGCTGACGTGTCTGTCCGGGCAGGCACAATTACAATTGAACATGACCACCGACAGCACCGGCCTGCAGGTTTCGCTGTTGAACGATTACACCATTACTGTTGGGCCAGAAGGCTCTTTCAGTGCCTATGATTTTGGCATTTCATTCGCCAATGTCATGGATTCCAGCACTACCCTTGGTTATATGGGATATCCGGTGTCCGTAAGCGGTGGAGGCTTGGAGCTGAATCAAGGCGGAACGGTTACAGACATTACCGACCCCTACTCTATTGGGATTACCTATGGGCTGATGCAGTTCTATAGTTTTCATAGCGGTCCCAGTGGCGCTGATGCCCTGACATTAAGCTTTGGCTGGAACGATGAATGTGCATTTAACCCGGGTGACACCATCACCTTTCTGGCCGGCACATACACCGCATCAATTTCGTCGGATTGGCAATATGGGACGCTGCTGAATCCAGGTGCCACCTATTCCGCCGACCAATATTCTGTCGTTAGTGCAACGGAGCAGATGGGTTCTAGTTACGATCCATCATTGATGGTGGTGACGCCAGCCCCCGAACCCTCCACGCTGGCGCTGGCCGGTCTGGGAAGCATGAGCCTGTTGCTGTTCCGCCGCCGGAAATAACCCGACAACGCTTTCACCAGCCCCGCATCACAAGGTGCGGGGTTTTTGTTTTGGGGCTGAAAAAGTTTCACCTGACGGGCAATTTTAAGCAACCGCAGGCCGAGTTCCTCCGGGGCAACAACCGTGGTCCTTCAGACGGATACAAAACAACGACGGATGCCACAGGATAGAATCGGCAAGAACAAGCCGTTATCAATTAAGAGATGCCTCTGATTGAAGGCCGACTGCCTTGGCCTCGGTCACCGCAATCTCCCGAATCTTGGGCTGGCCATCAGCAATTAGTGGTTGATATTTGGCTGGCAGCGTCACGATGGACGCCAATTCCATCCGGTGCATGGCCGCTTCGATTCGCCGTAGCGTAAAACCGCGAATCACGACCTCATGGGTTGCGAAAACTAGGCGCAGTTGCTGTTCCTTGTCGGCGCTAATGAATTCGGCAAACGCGAATTGATCGAGCGGCAGCAGGAGCGAGCGCCCCGGCGAAATCTCAACGCGAAGGCAGCGGGCCTGCGGTTCAGTGGTGTAACATTCGGGTGACTTGGTGCTCATGTTTCTGCAAGTGTTGGTGGTGACGACGGGATTGTTTTAACTGGCAAAAGGTGTCGGCGGCCCGCTGGCCGAAACGAAGGAGACAGCCATGCAGCCGGTCCCAAAGCCGATTGCCATTGCGCGGGCGGAGTCCCCCCGCAAACTCCAATGCCAGCAGCCTGTGGCCGGAGCGGGTCAGGTTTTCCCGCAGTTGCTCCTTGTCCGGCGTGAAAATACGGATGCCGCGCCGGCCGCGTGAAATCGTCACATACCATTGTTGAGCATTAGTCGCAGCCTTGATGGTGGAATCGGAAAAGAGAACATAATCCACCGTCTTGCCTTGTGAGCCGTAGGATGTGACGGCGTAGCCAGGGAGAAACTCGCGGAAACTTTTATCCAGGACACGACCGTCCGTAAGCTCAATTCCGCCATCGGCGCGAACTGTCTTCACTGTGACCAGTTCCCCGTTGGTAACACGCGCACCGGTGGCCAATCTCCGGTTGGCTTTCAGGTGCAGACGGTCATTTTCTGCGATAGAGATTTCACGCGGCAAGCAGACGGTGATTTTATCGAGCAACTTATTTGAAACGGTGACGCATTTGCCATCAACTTCGGCCAGAACCCCGGCCTTGACGACGCCCATCAACTTCCCTTTTGTACCCGGCTCGGCTTGGCGCACCTTTTGGTTGAACACAATCACCGCATCCTTCGGATAAAACCGCTCATCACGTTTTTGTGCATTGGTCAAATCCAGTTTGTCCAACGCCTGAACCGCTACGTCTTTTGCGCCGAGCAATCCTTTTCCTTTAAGCGCGTCGCGCACTTGCGAATTGACCCGATGAACTTCAGCCCAGGTCTGCGACACGACGACGGCGGAAACGTTTTGCTTCGCCAGCCGGAGGTATTCGTCGGCCAACTTGCCAGCCTGCTCGCCCAAACCGCAGGAAACCACCGCGCCCATCTTTTCGAGCCGCTTGAATGATTCGGCCAGCCTGCCGGCCGCAGCAGCTTCGACGGCCTTGCGATATTGCGTGATGCGCGTCCGCTCATTCGCATTGCGAGCCAGCGCCGGGTCCTGCCGCCGGATGGTGTGCAATTCGACCGGCTTGATGCCGGAATATCGCTCAATGGCTAGAAGCGCATCCGAAGCCTCGACCGCACCATGTTGCCGGGTATCGCCGGAAAGAATCATCCGCGCATTCCGCTCACGCGCCAGTTGCAACAACTGGTGCATTTGCCGGCCACCAATTTGACCGGCTTCGTCCACGACAATGACCGTGCCTTCGGCCAGTTCACCCCTGAGCAGAAAATTCGCCACCGTCGTCAGTGCCGGGAAACCTGCCCTTTCCATGTCCACGACTTGCTGCCGCTGAGGCGCGAGGACAGCCACTGCCCTGCCCTTTTGCCTGACCTGCTCGACCAACTCACGCAGGACAAAACTTTTGCCTGTGCCCGCGCCGCCCCGGAAAAGCGACACCGCATTGGTCGAACCAAGCAATGTGTCCAAAGCATGGCGCTGTTCGTCATCCAATTTTGGATTTACCGTGGAGGGAATGTCCACCAATGGGCGGCAATTGCCCGCACCGTCCTTGACGTTCTGGACAATTTCTGTCTCGCGTAACAGCACATCGCGCAACGTCACTTCACTTGGGTGTTCAGCATTGCGGATGTAAGGACGCCGGCGCGTCAGATCCTTGAGTTCAGCAATGGAAAAACCTTCACCGCGCGCATGTTCCAAAGCGTGCTGCCACACCTGGCATTCCAGCACGACCGAGTTGCGGTCAAACAAATGGTCCTCGGCCCATTGTACCGCCTCACCGATATCAATGCGCCTGTCAATGGCCTTCACCGACCGGTTTGAAAGCTGGCGCAGGGAGGCGCGTTCAGTTTCACTCAACTGTGAGTCCCATAAAGCCTGCAGTTCATTCCGGCTCAAATCCTTTTGTTTTCGCGTCCGCTCCTCAGTTGCCAGCAACCGACGCATCGCCATTAAATCACCGCGCGCACATTCCGGTTTTTCGGCCAGCAACTTTTGAAGTCCTTCATCAATCTGTGTGCGCCGCTTGGAAAAGCGTTCACAAATGCCTTCGGAAACGCCCTCAATTTGAAAATCACCCCGCACCTGGTTGCGAATCTGATAACCAAAGCTCCGCAGTTGGCGTGACAGTTCGTGGTAATAGACGTTCTCGGCATATTTTCGCGCACGCAACAATTCGTAATTTTGTAGTGCTTTCCAACGTTTCTCGACCGGATCAAAGGTTGCGTTAAAAACGACGCAATGCGTGTGCAAATGTGGGTCCAGGGCACGGGACGTGTCATGGGTAAACAGGGCGGCGACAAAATTGCCGGTGGAACGGTCGCCATGCGCTCCCCCAACCCGAACCCGAGTTGTGGTAAAGGTTTCAAATTCCCGCAACGCCGACCGGACAGCTCGCTCATGCGCCTCAACGATACGCTCATCTGCCATGGCCAGCGCCGCAATGGAAACCGATTTGGGCGGTGAGAATGTGAAATCGTAAAACACCCGCCGGTTGACCGCGCTTTCCCCCTTTTCCATCCGTACCGTGTTCAACCGCTGCGTCAATGTCTGGCCCGTGACCGGATGTTGGTTCTCACAGAGCCGCAGGAAGTCGTCTGCGCGAATCTTGCCGGACAAGCCAAGCTGGTCCGCACCCGCCCCGAACCACTGGCCGGCCACCCGTTACCATCGTTACCAATGCTCCGAGCGTGCATCCAATTCGTCCACCCAGAGGCCAGCCATGAAACCGCGCGATTTTCTCAATTTCTTCAAAACCGGAAGCGGCAAGTTGATTACGTTCGCTGCCGTGTTTGCCGTGGCGTTGATCCTTTTCAGCGTCATGCGCAAACGTCACACAGCGCCTGAAGACACCATTCCGGTCACGCCACTGGCCACCAACAGCGTTGGCGGCAAACCCCAGGTAGTGCAATCCGTCGTGCGGCCCATGCAGGCTTTTCATCCGCCGTCACCCAAGCCACAACCAGCACAGTCATCACCATCAGGTCTGTCCGGATTCACGAACGCATCACCGCAACCGTTGCCGGTTGTTCCTCCCAGCCAGTTGCAACAACTCTCTCCCATCAGTTTGTTTGCCGACAGCACAGCGGGCGTTCCCCAACCCAAAAAGTTGAGTCCCATCTATGCACCGTTCGGCCGTCTTATTCCCTGTGAAACTGTCGTCACGGTGGATTCCGCTTCCATCCGCACACCCATCATCGGCCTGGTCACCGAGGACGTTTATTTCGGCGGTAAACTGGTTATTCCAGCGGGTACAGAGGTTCACGGCACGGCGCAGACCGACCACCAGCGCGAGCGGATCGCCAGCAGCAGCAGTTGGACTTTTGTCTGGCAGAACGGCGAGGAGATGCAACTCAAGGCCATCGCGTTGGACCGTGAATTTGAAAACAGCACCAATCAAACGGGGTGGGCAATCACTGACGGTAGCGCCGGGTTACGCGGTGAAGTCATCAAGTCCGACAATCTGGCCGACATCAAACTTTTTGCCGCCACGTTTCTTTCCGGCGCGGCCAACGCCTTGACCGAAAAGCAGGAAACACTTTTTGGGCCGATCAACAGTCCGTCATTGAACAACGCTCCGTTTGCGGGTGCGCAACAGGTGCTCCAGACCTATGCCCAGCGCATCTTGGAATCGATTCAAAAGGACGGTTTTTACATCCGCGTGCCCAGCGGCAAACAGTTTTATCTCTACGTGCTCCAGACCATTGACCGTGCCGATGCCACGTTCGGCGGCACGGGCATCGTTGAAGAAAAGGACGAACAAGTTTCAACCAAAACGAAACCATGAAAACGCTCTATCTTATTCCCTTGTTGTTTCTGACCGCTTGCTCGACCGCCCCCAAGCTCACGCTGCGACCGCTGCCACAACCGGCACCGCCAGCAATGGAAAATTCGGCCGTTCGCTATCCCGAAGCTGTCCGCGCCTATCATGTCGGGCGCTACACCGACCCGAATGACGACCTGATCCTGCACGAACAGCATGTCGTCTATCGCGTCGAGGAAAACACCCGCTGGAATTTTCATCCCGGTCCCGTTGACGGCAGCGTCGTCGCGCTGCCGTCCGCACATGATTCGGCGTTTTCGCCCGTGCCGGTCAACGACGCCATCCTGGCCGAGGTCAATTCCCAAAGAATTGCCACGGCCCAAATCATGGCCCAAGCGCGGCTTTTGTCGGTGGCGCTGGCGCGGGTTCAAATCACCTTGCTGGACACCAAAACCAATTTGCAGGCAACGGCGGCCATGCGCGCAACAGTGAGCGAGATGAAACAGCGGCTCGATGCGCTCGAAGCCAATCAAGGACAATCGTTGGTCCTCCCGGCTTCACCCGCAACCAATGAACCGCCCGATTTGCTGAATCCCTGACACTTTGCCGGCGCATTGAAGGGGCCGTGAATCTGACCCTTTCCGCCGGCAACTCGAAACCAAAAACCAAACTCATTATGAGCAAAGTAAAAACACCCCCCAATGCGCCGTCCAATGGCGGCTCTCCCGTCGCCGACGCGCCCAACTTTCGGAGCAATCCGGAGGTGGACGCCAAAATCGACTCCTACATCAAAGAAAATCCCAAGTATTGGAACTTCATCCAGGCCATGCCCCGTGACCGGCTGGAACGAACCGTCGTCCTGAACGAAGTCCGCCAGCTCGACCGCCAGCAGCGGATGCGCGAGGGCACGATGAAACGCATCAACGCAAGCCCGGAACTGAAACAAGCTTACGAGACGCTGGTCAAGAACGTGCCCCAAGACCAGCGCGAAGAGGTCATGACCCAGATCGCCCGGCAGACGCAACGCGCCGTCTCCCGCTCGCAGGGACAACAACAAACGAAAGGAGAAGCCGTCGGTGTTTGATCCGCCCCCTGTGCCGGTCTGACTCTGGCAACGGAGTCCAGACCGGCCACGGCGAACCAATCAGTTCACGATAACGATGCGATCAAGAGCCTTTATTTCATGGGCATTATATTTGCTTACTATGAATCATTGGAAGCCTCGTGGGTTCTCTATGCAACCGCTCGTCCAGTATGTTGTGTGCATTGGCAAGTTTCTGGACATTTCGGTTCAGGAGCAAACCAGCCTTCGTTTGAATGGCCCTGGCCTCCCTCGCCTCTTTCTCGTCGCCGGAAGCAAAGCCCAAAAATCGGAACGGAATGACATCAATTCCAAGCCAAGATTTTGTGGCGGAAACCTGCCCGGGCGGAGATTAAAGGGAGAGGGGCATCATGCGCCGGCAGAATGTAATTGGTTTGGTGGTGGCCAAACTGCGCTTTGAGCGGAAGTGGACACAGGAAATTCTGGCGGCGCGTGTGCAATGCCAGGGGGTGGATGTTAGTCGCGACATGCTGGCCAACATCGAGTCGGGCCGCACCAAAGTCACGGACGAACAAGTCGTTGGCCTTCAAAGAGCGTTTGGCGTGCGCATCATCCTGCTTTTTCCCAAGGCGGTTCAGGAACTCGATGAAAAATTCGCCGAGCGTGAGAACGTCCGGCCCCTGAAACGACACCGCCAGCGTAAACCATAAACCTGTTAAACCGGCCCTTGCTTGCTCCCTGAAGCCGGCACGGGCAAGATTTCGATGGCGCTCAAACGAACAACGGCGGATGATCAACTGGAGCTGTTTGCTCCCAATTCACATGAACACCCTGACTCAATATGGAACGATGGCCGAAAAACACTGGCGCGAACATTGCCCGAAGCTGGTGCAGGAGTTGAAACGGAACGGACTGCTGCACCAGATGCTTCAGGAGGCGGAGGAAAAAACGAAGGACGAAATGGCCACGTTGCGGCTCGAACTGATGAAGCAGGGCAAGACGGCGGAGCAAGCCCAGCGCCAGGCTTGGGAGCTGGTGCGCGAGAAATACATCCTCCTGCCACCGGAAGCTTAACCAGCGAGCCGCTCGGAAAATCTCCCAGCAATTTCAACAACCATCGCATCACCGACGACAACCGTTTGGGTGCAGGCGGTCCCAAACAGAAGTTCCAGCAAAATTTCAGGGCCATCCAGATTCTTCGCGTGCTGGAAGCCGAGGCGCGACCTGCCACCCCGGACGAGAAGGCCGCGTTGGTCAAATACGCCGGCTGGGGCGCCATGCCCCAGGTGTTTGACGACGCCAATTCCGCTTGGGCGAAGGAACAGGAGGCGTTGCAGCGAGAGCTTACGAACAAAGAATACGAGCAGGCCCGCGCAACCACACTCAACGCTCATTACACGGCTCCCGTGGTCATCCGCGCCATGTATCAGGCGGCGGAACGATTCGGATTTCAAGGTGGCAGGATTCTGGAACCGGCCTGTGGCATCGGCCATTTCATCGGCCTCATGCCAGAGGAAATGCTCCGCCGTTCGACCATCACCGGCATCGAAATTGATTCGCTGACCGCCCGCATCGCCAGGGCGCTTTATTCCGACTCCGACATCCGCGAGCAACCATTTGAAAAGGCGAAACTTGCGGACAATTCCTTCGACCTGGCCATTTCCAATGTGCCCTTCGGCGATTACACCGTCCACGACCCGCGCTGGAACAAATACAAATTTTCCATTCACGATTATTTCTTCGCCGCCGCTTTGGAGAAGGTGCGGCCCGGCGGGTTGGTCATGTTCATCACCACGCACAGCACGCTGGATAAGTTCGATTCGACCTTGCGTGATTTGCTCGGTGCTCGGACGGAGTTGCTCGGCGCGATCCGGTTGCCCAACGATGCCTTCAAGAAAAACGCCGGCACGGAAGTCACCACCGACATCGTGATGCTCTGTAAACTCCGGCCCGGTGAGTTGCCTGACGGCCCGGCATGGAAAGCGGTGACGAATTATACCAACGACCGCAACGAAGCTTTTTCGCTCAACGAATACTTTGTCGCCCATCCTGAAATGATGCTGGGCAAAATGCGGTTGTCGGGCCGGATGTATCGGGATAATGAACCGACGCTGGAACCAGATGGACGCGATTTGGGCAAGGCTCTGGCCGAAGCGGTTGAGCGACTTCCCCAAAACATCTATGAGTCGCAAGCTCAGGCAATTGCCGGGCAATCCTTCGACGCCGGCATTCCCGCGCCTGATTTCATCAAGCCCAATGCCTTCTGCGTTCACGAAGACGGGCGGGTTTGCATCCGTGAGGAGGACGCATTGCGCCCGCTGGACGACCTGCCCGCCGAAACGCGCTCACGGATTCGGCGATTGATTGAAGTGCGTGACGCCGTCCGGGTCTGTCTCCGCTCGCAGCTCGACGGCAGCAGCGAAAGCCAGGTTATCGAAGCCAGGGAGCAGTTGAATCTGGCCTATGACCGCTTTGTTTCCCGTTTCGGTCCCGTCAACGCCCGCGTCAATCAAAACGCCTTCGACGGCGATCCCGATTTCCCGTTGCTCCTGTCTTTGGAGCATTACGACGAGGAAATGAATCTGGCGGTCAAAGCCTCAATTTTCCACGAACGCACCATCCATCACAAACAACCTATTGAGTCGGTTGCATCACCGAAAGAGGCCTTGCTGGTTTCGCTGAATGAAAAAGGTTGCGTGGATTTGGAACACATGAGCGGCCTGTTGGCCCGTCCGGCCGAGGACTTTTTGCCTGATTTGAAGGGGCTGATTTTTTTTAACCCGCAGACCGAACAATGGGAAACCGACGACCAATATCTTTCCGGCAATGTCCGCGAAAAGCTGGTTGCCGCCGATGCCGCCAGCGTCACTGACCCGCGTTTCCATGAAAACGTCGGGGCGTTGAAATCCGTCCAGCCGGAGGATTTGTCCGCCACCGAGATTGACGTGCGCCTGGGTGCATCCTGGCTGCCACCGGAGGACGTGAAGCAGTTCACCCACGAACTGCTCGGCATTTCATCCGGTGTCGAGGTGAATCACATCCACTTGCTCGGTTCATGGCATGTCACCGGCGATTGGGAGGCAAAAGGGGCGACCGCCAATACCACGGATTGGGGCACGAACCGTTACTCCGGCCTCGAACTCATTGAGGAAACTCTGAATCTCAAGACCCCGACTGTTTATGATTACACCAAGGACCGGAAACCCGTCGTCAACGCGCAGGCAACCGAAGCCGCCAGGGAGAAACAGGAACGCATCAAGGAACGGTTCAAGGAATGGATCTGGTCGGATGATTCAAGAAGGGAGCGGCTTTGCCGCCTCTACAACGACACGTTCAATCATTCGCGTCTCCGCACGTTTAACGGCGAGCACCTGACGTTGCCCGGGGCAAGTTCGGCCGTTCAACTGCATTTGCATCAAAAATCGGGTGTGTGGCGCATTTTACAGACGAACAACACCTTGCTTGGCCATGTCGTCGGCGCGGGCAAGACCTACACGATGGTCGCCGCCACGATGGAGTTGAAACGGCTGGGGCTGGCGCGCAAACCCATGTTCGCCGTGCCCAATCACATGCTCGGCCAGTTCTCGACCGAGTTGCTCATCCTGTATCCGGGCGCGAACATCCTGGTCGCCGGCAAGGAAGACTTTGAAACCAAAAACCGCCGGAAACTGTTCAGCCGCATCGCCACGGGAAATTGGGACGCGGTGATCGTCACGCATTCTGGCTTTGAGCGCATTCCGCTGTCCCAGGAAACCCAGCTTCGGTTTTTCAAGGAGCAATTGGATGAACTGGAAGAAGCGATGCGCGAACATGCCGACAGTTCCAATCGCCGTTTGGTGAAAGACCTTGAGAAAGCGAAGAAACGGCTCGAAGCGCGGTTGCAGGCATTGGCTGCCGACCACAAAAAAGACAACACGCTGACTTTTGAGGAACTTGGTGTGGACCGTCTTTTTGTGGACGAGGCGCATTATTTCAAAAACCTGTTCTACGTCTCGAAAATGACGCGCATCGCCGGTCTGCCGCAGACGGCCAGCGAACGGGCATTCGATATGTTCCTCAAGGTGCGTCATATCCAGTCCATCAATGGCGGTGGTGGTGTTGTTTTTGCCACCGGCACGCCCATCGCCAATAGCATGGCCGAGATGTTCACCATGCAGCGGTATCTTCAGCCGGACGATTTGAAGAAACACAACCTGAATCATTTCGATTCGTGGGCGGCCACCTTCGGCGAGCCGGTGACCGCAATGGAACTTGCGCCCGATGGCGCGGGCTACCGGCTCAACACGCGCTTCGCCCGTTTCATCAATGTCCCGGAGTTGATGCAGTTGTTCCGGCAGACGGCGGACGTGCAGACCGCCCAGATGCTCAATTTGCCGCGCCCGAAACTGGAGGGTGACAAGCCGGCCATTCGCAGTGCGCCCGCCACACCAGAACTCAAAAAGTTTGTGCAGCAACTGGTTGAGCGCGCAGACCGCATCCGAATGCGACAAGTCCATCCCCATGAAGATAACATGCTCAAAATCACGACCGAGGGACGGAAGGCCGCACTCGACCTTCGGTTGATGTTGCCGTCCGTGCCGGACAATCCCCAAAGCAAGGTCAACATTGCCGTCGAAAACATTCATCGGATTTGGGAGTCATCGAAAGATGATCGCCTGAGCCAGCTTGTCTTTTGCGACCTTTCCACTCCCCGGGATCGTGGTTTTTCCGTTTACCGCGACATGGCGCAGAAGTTGGAACGTCTCGGTGTGCCCGGCGGGGAGATTGCCTTCATTCAGGATTACGATTCGGACGCGGGGAAGCTGTCTTTGTTCCGCGACGTTCGCGCCGGCAAGGTTCGCATCCTTTTCGGCAGCACGCAGAAAATGGGTTCAGGCACCAATGTTCAGGAGCGGTTGATCGCCTTGCATCACCTTGACGCTCCCTGGCGGCCTGCCGACGTGGAACAGCGCGAAGGGCGTATCTTGCGGCAGGGGAACCGGAATTCCAGCGTGCAGGTTTATCGCTACGTCACCGAAGGCTCATTTGACGCCTATATGTGGCAGACGTTGGAGACCAAGGCCAAGTTCATCGCCCAGGTGATGACCGGCGATATGACCGTTCGGCGTGTGGAAGACCTCGACTCGGCGGCCCTGACCTACGCCGAAGTCAAGGCCATCGCTTCCGGTAATCCGCTCGTGATCGAAAAAGCACAGGTGGATGCTGGGTTGATGCGGCTCACCCGGCTGCGCTCTGCCCATGCCGAGGAACAATACCGCATCCGTGCCAATCTGCGCCATGCGCGGGAGGAATCGGAAACTTATACCGAACGGCTGGCCCATCTGCGGCAGGATTTGACGGTGCGGGAGGACACCTCCGGTGACAGATTCCGCATCGAACTGGACGGCCAGACCCTCGACCATCGCGGCATCGCCGGTGAATTGATCGTGCGCCAGGCGCAGAAGTTGAAATTCCGTTTCGGCGAGGACGTTCGTGTCGGGCGGTTTGCCGGTTTCGACCTGTTCATTCGTTCCGGTTTCAACAACACCGCCGAACTCGTTTTGCGCGGTAAAAACAGTTACAGCACGCGCATCACCGACACGGCGCTGGGCACCGTCCGTTCACTGGAAATGATGGCACAGGGGTTTGAGGAACGTGCCACGCGGTTGGACTCCGACATTCGTGACTCGCAAAAGCGGGCAACCGAATTGGAAGCCAAGGTCGGCGCGCCTTTCGAGCACGAGCAGCGTTACCACGAGCTTTCCAAACGCCAGTCGGACATCGAGGAGAAGTTGGACCTCACCAAAAATCAGGCTTCCAGCCAGCTTGAAGCGTCTGAAAACGCTGAAACCAATGCCGTGAATGAGCAACCGGACGAGACCCGCCACCAAACCGTTAAACCCAAAACAGGAATTCGAGTATGAGACGAACCAACATCATCGGAGAACGAATCCGGCTCCTGCGACGTGAGCGCGGATGGACCCAGGTGGATTTGACCCGAAAACTCCAGACAGCCGGTTACCGGGTCACGCGGGACATGATCGCGCGTTGGGAAACCCGTAAAATCTCGGTTCCCGACACCGGAGTCGTAGGTCTGGCCACCGTGCTGCGCGTGTCCATTCTCGACTTGTTTCCCATGAATTGTCACGGGACGCGTCCTACCAACCGGCAGCGATAATTACAGAGCCAACAATCCACCCTTGTTAAGAACAGACACCATGAAAAACGACGACCGGGACTCATTTCTCAATGCGCCGCTCCTTCCGGCCCGCTTGCAGGCCGCTGAAACGGCGTGGTATCTCGGTTTCAAGCCCCATCAGATTCCGATCCTGGTTGGCGCTGGCCTGCTCTGTCCGCTCGGTCATCCACCCGCCAACACGCCGAAGTTCTTTCTTACGGCAACCCTGACCGCATTGCGCAGCGATGCAAAATGGTTCGCGAAAGCCACCGACGCGATCAGTGCCCATTGGCGGCGCAAGAACGCCCGAAGGCGGACTGGCCAGCCACGCCAGTCCAACCCCTCCCGCGCATCAGGCGTATAGCGCCAAAGCCGCTTGATCCACCGCCACTCCCCGCTGGAACGGGACGGGGATGATTTCAGTTTCACTCGCCCGCTTCTCGTAAGCCTCAAGCGACGGCAGCTTCACCTTGGCCTTGCGGGCGTAGGCACGGTGAATGGCCTTGCTGTTGTGTCCCAGCGCTTCCTGGGCAAAGCGTTCGGGATAGCCGCAGGTCTTGGCGCGTTCCGCCCACGCATAACGGTAGGAGTGAAGGGATACACCTATAATCCCCGTCCGGCGGCAAATCATTTGGAACCAACTTGCCCGATGTTTTTCATCCAGCAGCCCGAAATTTGGAAACAACGGCCCCCGGTCGGGCAGCCGGTTCAAAATTGCCGCAACCTCGTCGCCAAAATGGATGATTTGAACCGACTTGGTCTTTTTCCGAAAGAAGCTGATGACCTGATCGTCCCAATCAACATCCTCAACTTTCAAAGCGGCGATGTCACTTTGTGAACCGCCCAAATGCCAGCACATTTCGTAAAAGGCCCGCCGTTCGTCATTCCTTTCCCTCTGCAATATGGCCAGGTGTTCTTCGCGTGTGATGGCCCGTTTTTCCTTGTAACGCACGGCCGGCCATTGACGTTTGGGAAGGATTGGACAGGGCAGCCAGCCCATGTCCAAGGCAAAGTTGTGGATGCGGCGCAAATACACATTGGTGGAAACCGTGCCGATCTGAAGCACCTTCAGGAAGTGTTCACCCTGCGTTTCAAGGATCGTCATGTCACGAAGACAATCAAATGACTTGTCTTTGATGGCACGCTGCCAGCGCTCGCCCCAAGTGCCGCGTTTCGATTTTGCCAGTTCCTCCATTGCCGTCTGCCAGTTGCGCTTGTCAATCAGCGGATCGGTCGCCGTCAGGTAGGTTCGTGCGAGCCGAAGGTTCAAATGCGCTTGCCGATGTGCCTGGGTTTTGGCGCTGAATAATTCGAAGGCTTCACCACGGTCGCGGGTTCCAAGACTGGCCTGTTTGCCGGTTTGGTCATCGTGTGTGTAATAGATGCCGTGGCGCCGATAAAGACGGAATCGTTGCTTCATATGTTTTTTCCATGAAGCAGCGTAATTCTGCGATGCGTCCGCGTTGTGTAAGTCCTACACAATCCGGCGCGGCCAAGTGCCCGTCAGCAGGTTCTGCCGGAGTTTCAGCGGGTTTTGGTGAGTCGTTCCCGAGCTTCACCAAGTCCGCCGTCTGCTGGCAGTTTTGCTGGCAGTTGCAACTTGGTTCCTCACAACTCATTGATGCCCAAGCATCGGAGATGGTGGCTGGGGGCGGAATTGAACCGCCGACACAAGGATTTTCAGTCCTCTGCTCTACCAACTGAGCTACCCAGCCAGCCCTTTATTTACAAGCATTTCGTAATGAAGTGCTCGAATTAAATTGACGTTGTGCTAGTGGTTGTGCTAGTGTTGTGGCATGAAAGCAAATGCAACCACAAGCACTGGTCAAACCGTTGTACGTCGTCAACATGGTTCGTCACAATACTCAAAGGTGTTCGACCAACGCAAGCGCAGAGTGCGCGGCCTTTGGGAGCGCAATGGCGCTTTCTACGCGCAATTGACGGTCATGGATGAGGGCAGCGGCAAAAAGATGGTGCGCCGAACCCGCCTGGAGGATGCCGATAGCCATCCGGTTGCCACCGTGGCTGAGGCCGTCAAGGTGATGAACAAGCTCAAGGTGAAACAAGAGGACCGCGGCTTGAGCCTGACACCCAAGCGCACCCCCGCCTTTAACGAGTACGCCAGGCAATATCTGGCGCACTGCGAGGCATTGCAGAACAAGAGCAAGAACACGATTCATCGGGAACGTTCGTGTGTCAACAACCTGAATTCCGTCATTGGAGAACTGCGGTTGCGCCAGATCAACAAGGCTGTGGTGATGCGATACATGGCCGCGAGAAAGAAACAGGAAATGTCGTCGCGCAGCGTCAATCTTGAAATTGTCACACTGCGCAATGTGTTGCGACATGCCATTGCCGAGGGGCTGCTGCCGGATTTGCAGATCCAAGGCGTTGAATGGCTGCATCAGGAAGCGAAAAAGCGCCGGCTGGTGTCGTATGCTGAAATTGAGCGGGTCTGTGAAGCGGCGGTCGCTCATGTGCCAATGACCGGACAGATGCTTTCAGATTTTATCAGGCTCATGGCTTATGCTGGCGGGCGCTGGACTGAAACTTTGCGGCTTCGTTGGGCCGATGTGGATTTTGAACGTGGGCAACTGACCATCGGGAGCGACAATCAAACCAAGAATCGGAAATCACGGGTTGTGGATTTCAACGACAAGCTCAAAGCGCACTTGTCAGACATGATCAAGCGCCGGCAACCGGATTCGGAGTTTCTATTCCCCTCCCCTCGTCGCGGTGAAAGCGATGTGCCAACGGTTACACTGAACAAGGCGTTGAGCACCGCCAGGGAGAAATCTGGCGTGCAAGATTTCACCTGCCATCTTTGCCGGCATTTCTTTATCAGCTATTGCGTCATGTCAGGAATTGATTTTATGACGATTGCCAAGTGGGTCGGGCATCAGGACGGCGGAATTTTGATTGGCAAAGTTTACGGGCATCTGTCAAATGAACACGCGCAACGGCAGGCGCAGCGAGTCAATTTTGGACCGATGGTGTTGAAAACAGCATGAAGATTCCTGAAATTGTCGGCGTTGAATTGGTCGAATGGAAGGGTGGTTTCGGCTTTACGCCCGTAATCGCTCCCGGCACAAAGATATATCGCGCCACGAGTCTTGGCCGTATGAAGATGGACATGCCTGGAACGGGCATGCCCGGAATTGTAAAAAGATATTTTGGAGGACCAAAGTGCTACGTGATTGTGTTTTGGTATGCGTTCGCCCAGGACGATGATTTGATGTATGATTTTCATGTAGTTCTTGAACCAAAGACAACGGAAGCAGAGGCGTGCCATAAATTTTACAGTGATGCCAAATTTTGGCTGGATGAAGAAAAAGTAAAGGAGTTAGAAAATTTGATCGAGTCTTCGATAAAGCCGATGGCATTTCCCAAAGGTGAAACAGACTTGGAGGATTTATACAAAGCCCGCCTGAAAGTCTTGGCCCCGGTAAGTCCGCGAACTGTGGAAATCTTTTCGCAATCCATCAATGTGTCGGACCCTGCTGAACGTGATCGCCTCCAACGGGAAGCGGTCCAAGGCTATTTTGCGGATACGGTAAAGACCTGGAGCAACGAGGATTTCAAGGCTTGGCAAAAAAACAATCCCCTCGACAAAAAATGGTTTCCTGAAACGGCGGACAACATGAAAACTCCTGTCAGGGTAGTCGATCCGGTGGATTTTGAATTGGCGTTAAATTGGATCAAGCGGCGCTATAACGAAATGAAGCCGGACGAATTGGCCGAAATTATTTACGAAGTGACTGGCGAACGATTAAAGCCGGCGGCCATACGGAAGCGGCACTATCGAAAACTTGGACTGATGACAAAACGGAAGCCGGGTGCAAAGCCCAAAGCATGAATTAGGACAACCACCACTTTGGGCTGTCCCAATAGGCTGACTTAAATTGCTGTGAATGATTAAGTCACAGCATGACAGAGCAGTTGGTTTCCAAAAATGGTGCGGCGGTCATCCGTTTGAATCGCTGGCTGGAGCAAGTTGGTGTCACGCCCGTCACGGCGTGGCGCTGGCGTCAGCGGGGCTGGCTCAAGACCGTTAACATCGCTGGCCGGCAGTATCTCACCCAGGAGGCGATTGACGAATTCCATCGTCGTGCCGTTGCCGGCGAGTTTGCCCAGGTTCACAAGGTTCCCTCGCGCAAGGAGGTCGCATGAACCATCCTGGGGAAACCTGCAAAGAAACCGTAAGCCAAGGAGGTGGGGGTGGGGATCGAAACCTGCCGGCGAAAGCCGCCAATCAAACCGATGCCTACGAACAAACGATCAAGGAATTCATTCCGGCGTC
>Ga0181533_1003329_pt1 | contig 17585 bp, 14 predicted proteins | sample PEATcosm2014_Bin_45_FD_119772 | JGI IMG/M metagenome (GOLD analysis project Ga0181533, IMG submission 119772) | Peatland microbial communities from MTU Mesocosm Facility, Houghton, MI, USA - PEATcosm2014_Bin11_60_metaG | ecosystem: Environmental > Terrestrial > Soil > Wetlands > Peat | place... | reverse complement strand
CGGAAGACGGCGGCCTGATCGAAACCCAGGCCACGGCGGAGAAAGGTAGCTTCTCCCGCAGCCAGTTGGGCGAACTGATCGACCTGGCCGAGACGGGCTTGAAGGCGATTTTTGCGGCTCAAAGGACAGTGCTGGGGCGGTAGATATTCTTTCGTTTGAACCCGCGAAAGTTGAAGCCTCTTTCTGCTAACTTTTAGTAATGCAAGCTCGAAGGCTACTTCCGCTCATTCTGATGCCGTTTCTCCTCGCTGCGAAGGGTGATCTATACCAGCAGGTCGCACCCGCTGATCGTCAGCCACTCAAGGAAGGCCTTGATCGTTACGTACGGGATCAAATCAAGCGAAATTGGTCAGATCTCTTCGAGATCAAGATACCCGGCTACCAAGTGGATCGAGACTACGATGACCTATCTGGCGAAGAGCCTGTTCTGACGAAACAAGAGTTCATTTATAGGATGGATGAGCTAACCAGCAATGGCACGGAACCCTACATGCAGAGCTTCGACCTCGTGTCCATAACTCCCGTGAAAGGCGGCTATGAGGTGCGCGGTTGTTCAAAAGCTCAGAGAGAAAGCTTTCACTTCAAGGGGATCGTGATGTTCACTGCCTACGCTTCGGATGGAAAAGTCCGTTTTGGCGGATGGAAATACATTTATTCAATGCCGCACTCGTGTTCTCAGACAACGGATAGCGAGTAACACAGCCGTCTCAAGCCCGCATCATCCGCGCCACGCGAGCGTCCATCTCTTCCTCTTCCAGGAATTCGCCGCGGGCAATCTGATCGATTCCCAACTGCACCTGCGCGTCGAGCCGGTTCTCCTGGGCGAGCATGCGGTCAACAGCCTCCGCCGCCAGTTCAGAGGCGCTGCGGCCGGTGCGCGTGGCGAGGCTGGCGAGCGCGGCCGCCTGACGTTCGGGAAGCTGAAGGTCCATAGGGGAAGGTTAGGAGGAGGTCGTTCGCCCGTCAAGGCGATCAATCTAACTTAACACCACTGATAGAACGAGCGTTGCGCATAGCCCGGCCACTGACAGCACCGTCTCCAGCACCGTCCAGGTGGCAAGGGTTTCCTTCAGGTCCAGCTTGAAGAAGGACTGGATCAGCCAGAAGCCGGGGTCGTTCACATGAGAAAGAACTAAGGAACCGGTGCCGGTGGCCAGCACCAGCAGTTCGGGCCGCACGCCGATGTGGCCGGCCATGGGCGCCAGCACCGCCGAAGCCACGGCCATGGCCACCGTCGAAGAGCCCATGGCCACGCGCACCACCGCGGCCAGCAGCCAGGCCAGCAACAGCGGCGGCATGTGCGCTCCCAGGGCCAGGCTGACCGTGGCCTGCGCGGCTCCCGAGTCGCGCAAAATCCCGCTCAACCCCCCGGCCGCGGCCAAGATCACCAGCACGTTGGCAATGGGCTTAAAGGACTCCGCCGTCAGCTTGCGCAACAGTTCGCGCCCCCCATTTTTTCTCGTCAGGTCCCGCCCGGTCTGGATGCGGCCCCCCAGCGTAACCAAAGCCACCAGAACCGCGATCAGCAGCGCAATATCCGGGCTGCCTACAAAATGCAGAATCTGGTTCGCGATGCTTGCCGGAGCGGCAATCGCATCGGCCCAACTGCCCAGGAAGATGAGCGCCACCGGCAGCAGAATGGCCGCAGCGGCCCGCGCAGGTCCAGCCGGCGCGGGAATCATATCCGTCTTCGCTTCCACCTTCGCCGCCGGAGGCCCGGTCGCTCCATCCGTGCCTCGTTCAATCCGCGCTTCCATCTCGCGATCTTCCTTGAGAGTGGGCGCAAACAGGGTCAAACCTTCATCGGCGGGCTCTGCCGCGCGTTTTGTCCCTCGCCTCTTCCATCTTCGGATCAGCAACCAACTGAACCCCGGCCCGGCCAGCGCGGCGGCGGGCAATCCGGCCGTCAGCCCCCACAAAATGGTGCGCCCCAGGTCGGCATGATACTGCGTGGCCGCCAGCATCGCAGCCGGATGCGGCGGCAGCACCCCATGCACGATGGAGAGCCCAGCCAGCATCGGCAGGCCCACCAGAATCGCCGGACGCCCGCTGCGCCGCGCCGCCTCGGCCACAATCGGCATCAGCAGCACCAGACCCACCTCGAAGAAGACCGGCATCCCCACCAGAATGCCCAGCCCCAGCAGCGCCCACGGCAGGCCCCTGGTTCCACAATTCTCAACCAAAGTCCTGCCCAACGCAGTTGCCCCGCCGGAGGCGGCCAGCAGCCGTCCCAGCACCGCGCCCAGGCCCAAAATGATGGCGATATGTCCCATCAGGTTGCCCACGCCGGCGGTGAAGGAGAGCGGAACCTGCGTCAGTGGCATGCCCGAGGCCACGCCCAACGTGAGCGCGGCCACGCACAGGGCCAGCGCCGGATGCAGCCGGAGCTTCGCAATCAAAACCAGCAGCAGCAGCACCGTCGCGGCGGCGCAGGCCACCAGGAACCAACTGTCGTAAGGCGTAGCGGCGGTAAGGTTCACCGGCAGATTATTCCACAGCCTGCCCTATCCACGCCCATTTCGGGCTTACCCCGCACCTTTCCCACGCGCGCCTCTCCAGCGCGCGCCTGTGCTCCGCCGCACACTTTTCCATTGCGCGTCTCTGCTACCATGAGGATGATTGCAACTCCCGCCGCCCGACAGGCTGATTGCCTGCTCTCAGGTGCACGAGCACAACGGCGGCAGGACCCAAACCCCGCCGGTTGATCCGGCGCACAGGAGAATTCTCATGCCTCTCGTTTCCATGCGGCAGCTCCTCGACGAGGCCGCCAAGGGCGGTTACGGCGTCGGCGCATTCAACGTCAACGATATGGAACAGATTCAGGCCATCATGGGAGCGGCCAAGGAAACCAATTCGCCGGTCATCATCCAGGCCAGCCGCGGCGCGCGCCAGTTCGCCCAGGACAAGTATCTCTTTCACCTCATCCTGGCCGCCGCCGAACTCAATCCCGAGATCCCCATCGCCATGCACCAGGACCACGGCAACAGCTTCGAGACCTGCAAGAGCGCCATCGAGCTGGGCTATACCAGCGTGATGATGGATGGCTCGCTCAAGGAAGACGGCAAGACCCCGGCCAGCTTCGATGAGAACGTCGCGGTCACCAAGAAGGTGGTTGATTTCGCGCATCCCCGCGGCGTCACTGTCGAGGGCGAGATCGGCGTGCTGGGCGGCGTGGAAGACGGCCACGGCGCAGGCGGCTCGGGCCTGGAGCACATCACCGACCCCGATCAGGCTGTCGAGTTCGCCGAGCGCACCGGCGTGGACGCGCTGGCCATCGCCATCGGCACCAGCCACGGCGCCTACAAGTTCACCAAGAAGCCCGACGGCTCGGTGCTCAAGATGGACGTGCTGATCAAGATTCACCAGCGCCTGCCCAACACCCATCTGGTCATGCACGGCAGCTCGTCGGTGCCCAAGGACCTGCAGGACATCGTCAACGAGTACGGCGGCAAGCTCAAGGAGACCTGGGGCGTCCCGGTGGAGGAGATTCAACTCGGCATCCGCAACGGCGTCCGCAAGATCAACGTGGACACCGACAACCGTCTGGCCATGACCGGCGCCATCCGCAAGGTGCTCTGGACCCAGCCGGAGAAGTTCGATCCGCGCGACTACATGAAGCCCGCCCGCGAGGCCATGCAGAAAGTGGTAGCCACGCGCATGACGCAATTCGGCCAGGCCGGCCACGCCGGAGACTATAAGCCCGTCACGATTGCCGAGATCGCCAAAGGCTACGCCGACGGCTCGCTCACCACCAAGCCGCTCGTCGCCGCCAGGTAACTCCGGCTCCAGCGTCAAAAAGGGCCATCCCGCACCCGCGGAGTGGCCCTTTTGCTGCCAGCCGATCCCGGCTTCGGAATGACTATAGAGGTTCTCCAGTTGCTGTACAGGGAAACCACTTCCGCTGAGTGGCTGTTTCCTGAAGAAAAAGCCATCTTGCACGGCGCCGGAAATGCCACGTGAACTGGAGAACCGCTCTACTCCTTGACTTCCTGCACCGTTTGTAGAGAAGCAGTGGGGAAGGATTGCGTCTCCGGAACGGCCGGATCGGCATAGTAGCCGGCGCGCGTGCGGGCCTTGAGTCCCGGCTTGGCGATTTCGACCTGAAGGACGTGGTATTCGTCTGGATGAGCGGGTTTAGGGGGATTGAAGGTGAGCACATAGAAACTCCGTGCATCCTTGATGCAGCGGTCGATAACGATGGCCAGATCGTTGCCTTCATAGGGAACCTGCCCGCCGGTCTGCGTGGCAATGACCGGAAGAAGTAGGTCGCCGATGTCCGCATGACTGGGATCGTCAATGCCCTTGAGATACTTCGTGTAATTCTCATCTCTGCCGTAAGCTCCAAAGGGAGAAATGCAGTAGAGCGTGACGCGCGCCTTGCGCAACTCCGTTGAGAGCGAAGTGATGGACCCGTAGATAGCCTGTCGGTCCTTCTCTCCTCCGATCCATGCAGGATTGGAGATGACGCTCCAGCCGTGGCTCAGCCAGATGAGCAGCTTTCTGCCGGGCCTCTTGCTTAGCTGCAGGGCGAGTAGATTAAGAGCTTTGAGCGAGGCCTGTTCGCGCTCCACGGCGCCTTGCAGCCTCTCCGATGGTCTGGTATTCCGCAAACCGGGGATGTTGTCGTCGAGGAAGGCTTGCAGCACTTTGCCGTCGCGCGTGGGCCGATTTTGATAGTTCAAGCCTTTGTCGGTGAGGATGACGAAAGAGGTGGGCAGGGCAAGTTCCCCGCCGTTCTCCTTGAAGAATTCCATCAGCCATTGCCGTTCCATGGTTATGGTCTGAGGGGGGGCATTGACGGCGTCGACCAGCAGGATAACTTCGACCGGGGGATCGGCTTTAACCTTCATTCCGTTAACGGCCCGCAGCGAGACGATGCTTTGCGGCTGGCTGTTGTCGAAAAGCTTGAAGTCTGCCGGTTGCAGGCCGGAGACGAGCGCGCCGGACTTGTCGGTGACCACCACATCGAGGGTCAGGCTTCCTTGCGTAGCGGCGGGATAGGGTGAACCCGTCTGGCTGCTATTGAGACCCTGGGGCAACGCGGCAGCCGTCGTCTGCAAAGCCGGGACCGGTTGGGTTTGATCGATTTGTCCCTGCGCAACCAGCGGCATGCAAAGAAGCACCGCGAGAAAAGCAGCAGGAAATGCGAATCTGTTCTTCATAGATCTCTCCTCTGGACCAATCTCAGTGACCCGCTGTTATGAGTCTTCCTCATCGCACGTGAATCCGCGCCCGGTCCGGCATGAGTACGGTATTAGCGATGGCCGCCGCCGCCGGAACTGCCGGCGCTGGAGCTGCCGCCGCCGGAACTGCCGCCACTGGAGCTGCCGGCGCTCGAGCCGCCGCTGGAGCCGCCACCACCGTGTGAGCCGCCACTGGAACCGCCGCCAGAGCTGCCGCCCCCTCCACTACCCCGCGAACCGCCGCCGCTAAAGCCGCCGCCCCCTCCACCACCCCGCGAACCGCCGCCGCCAGAGCTGCTGCCCCCTCCACCACCCCGAGAACCGCCGCTGCTTAAGCCGCCGCTTCCTCCGCCACTATAGCCGCCGTGTCCTCCGGCAAAGCTGCCCCCCCGTGCCTGGAGATTGCCGCTGCGGTTGGTCATCGGCGCCATGACTGTAACGCTCCTGTTTTCCAGCGTCACCTGTCTGGCCATCATGAAGCTTTGCGACTTGTGATCGAAGCTCAGCGGGATGCCCGTTGCCTTCGCCAGGGTGCCTTTGCTCCCCAACCCATCCTCTACCTGGTGAGCTTCCAGATGCGGCTCATTCGCGCGCGAAAGTGGAGGGAAATATGCATTGCGAAACTCCTTTGGCGGTAAATTGAGAGACTCAATCGGGCGATCAGCGTCCAATTTCACCCGCTCCACCGATAAGCCGTTCTTCTCGTTCACCGCGAAGACTTCTTCCTTTCGGTTGATCGGAGGCCGGCCCTTCACGTCGTAGGGATGGAGCGGGACGAAGGCCACCCTATGTCCGCACTTGACCCAGCGGCCCGGCGGAAGATGGTGCCGCTTGTGACCTGCAACCCATACATAGTGATGCCGCCGGTGAATCCAGCTCCCGGCGTGACACACGGCCCAGTTGTAGGGAGTTGCGTTCAGATCCCATTCCGAACTGATTACCCGCTCCTTGCCGGTAATCGTATTCCTGTCAATCCGGTAACGAAGTACTCCCGGAAGACACGGGAAGAAGGTTTCACGCTCGATCTCCTCATCGGATGCGGGAGAACCAGCCCGCCTTGCCCGCACCGATTGCCCGGAAGCCGCGGCGGGAGAGGCCCCGGATTCCGGTTGCTTGCCGCTTGCCTGTTGCTGGTCATCGGCGGACGCCGGCTCCCAGCAGGTCCCATACGGCGCGCAATCGAAGAATGTCCCCTGGTCCTTCATCTCTGCCAGGCCGGGAATCGGCGCGGTCAGCCCGGAAGCCTTCATCACGTCGGCGATTGCCGCCGAACGCTGGGCTACGCGGCCCGCGACCCACTTGTCCCAGTCGGCAAATACGCCCGAATCTTCGGAGCCCAACCAGACAACCCGGCTTCCTTCGTAATGAACCATCGTCTGACCGTCTGCCACTGCCTGCGGCGCCGATCCTGGCAAAGCAACAGCTGCGTCTTTCAGCGCCGCCAGCGTGAACCCATCGGTATAGCTGCCGACCCGGAGATAGGTCGTCTCGGGATATTTCGCGGTGACGCTGCCCGTGGGGGTCTTCAGAATGAACTCTTCGCCAGCCACGTACGGACGGACATGAAGTGTCACCGTGCCTGTAAGCAGCGCGATCTCGGTGTATGGAATGCCGGCCGTGGTGTGCAGATCGTTGAAGGTAAGGACCGAATTCTCTCCGAGATAGAAGGTCGAGGCGTCTTCCAGCTCGATCTCCGCGCGCCCCGCGCCTGTCGCCAGGCTGAAGCCGGTTTCCAGCGGAAGATCGGCAACCGCCTTCTCCCAGGTTGCGCCGGAAGCCTTTTCGTTCTCCTCGCCCCGCGCGATGCGCACGTCTCCCTCGACGTAGCTGATGCGGACAATCTGCGCATAGGTCTCATTCGAATAATGCTGACCGAGGATAAACTGCGCTTCCTTTTTCAGCTTCTCACTGGAATCGCCGTTCAGAATCTCCTGAATCTCGGCCAGAGCCCGCGGCTCGTCAATTCTCATCAACGAGCTGAGCGCCAGCAGTTTCAAGTCATCGTCGTCCCCTGCTTTGGGCTCGGCGGGCTTCCCGCTCCGGGCGCGAATCTCGATCTCCAGCGCCCCGCAATCATGGATCCAACTGCTCCGGGGATAATCGGCCCGCAGCACGCCGCAGGTGTCCAGCGCAGGTTTCGCTTGCCCCAGCTTGTTTTCCGCATACGCCCTCCAATAGAGAGCTCCATCGGCGTACTCGCCATGTTGACTGGCGATCCTGGTGAAGATTGCCTCCACGTCGGACCAGCGCTCTTCATTGATGGCCCGCATTCCATTCGCGTAGAGTTGCGCAAGCCCGGTTTGACTGCTGTCCAGTTCACTGGCCGCGCCGGTCTCGCCCTCCTCTCCGCTGGACAAGCCGGCTCCCGCAAAGGCCTGCCCCATTGATTGTCCCGATGCCGCCTGGGCCGAACGGGCCATCGGGGTCCAGGGGAAAACTGCGAGGAATGCAACCAGAACTACCTGTCCGGTTTTCATATGGTCCCTCCCGTGGAACGATCTTTTCCGCCCGCCTGCTGATCCGGAATTCTGGAACGCAGCACGCGCACCTCAAACAGCAGGCCGTTCGCGTTCATTTCCTCTTGCAGCCGGGCGATGGTTGCGCCGTTCAAGCCCCCCGGCTGGTTGGCCAGCTCGCCCAGCACATGATCCAGGCGATCGAGCGCCGTAGTCAGCGCCGGATCGTCGATCTTTTCGGCGTTCTGGCGGCAGATGCGATTGGCGGCCAGAAGACCGCGAGCTTCGTCGCGCAGGGGAGATACCATCTCCGCGCTATCGGCGTCGGCGTGTTTCAACTCCACCAGCAGCCGCTCCGAGCGGTCCAGATGATCGCTGAGAACCACCAGCACCACGCGCTCCTGAGGCTGCGCAACGGGTTGCTGCGTCTGCTGCGGATGGATTGCCGCGCTATTCTGCGCCTGTCTCTGCTCCCACAGCCGGCCCGCGAAGAATGCGCCCACAACCAGCAGGGCGCACGCGGCGGCGTAGCTCAACCCCATCCCCAGGCCGCCGCGCAGCCAGCTCCACTTCCGTGCTTCATAGGCAGGCAACGAGCGGGAAAGCGACTCCCACACCCGCTCGCCGTAGGAGGCGTCGCGGGCCGGCGGTTCGGCGAATTCCATTTCGGCCAGATCGCTCCCCAGCGCCGCGTAGGCCTCTGCGCACTCCGCGCAACCCTTAAGGTGTTGCCTGGTGGCGGCTGCGCCCTCGCCCTTGCTGTAGTACTGCTCGATCAGTTCTTCTTCGCTCAAATGCTTCATATCCTCACCATCATTGGAGCCAGCCGGCGCCGCAGCTTATGCACTGCCCGGAATACCGCCTGCTTGGCCGCATTCGGCTGAATCTCCAGCGCCGCGGCAATCTCGTCCGTGCTGCAATCCTCCATGTGCCGCAACATGAAGGCCGTTCGTTCCGTGGACGTCAGGTTGTGCATCGCCATCTCCTGCATGGCCCTGATCTCGCTGCTCAGCAGCAGCCGGTCGGGGCCGGCGGCCAGATCCGCCACCTGTACCTCGTCCAGTTCCGGATCTGTTTCCTCGGCCACCCGGCTGCTTTCATCCATCCTGCGGCCGCCGATCCTGTCCAGCGCGCAGCGCACCGCGATCCGGTAAATCCAGGTGCCGAAATCCGCACGCGACTCAAAGCTTTCCAGCTTCTGATACCCGCGCAGGAACGCCTCCTGCACCACGTCCTCCGCGTCGGTCTCATTGCCGGTGATGCGGAACGCGAGCCGGAAAAGCCGATGGCTATGATGCACCACCAATGCCCCATAGGCCTCTTTGTCTCCGGCCAGAACCGCCCGGACCGCCGCGTGGTCGTTCTTGTCCATGCGAACATTAGACACGATCTGATCGGCGCGGTTAGGAGAGATTTTGCAGCCGGGCACGGACTCTCCGGTTGCTTCACCTTGGCGGCGGATGAGACCTGGGATATTTATGGACTGTCAACCCGTTTGTTTCTGTGTGGTCGGCAGTACGGAAGTCGGAACTTTGGCTCGCTGTTCCCGCGATTCTTTCTCTACTGCATCACCTTCAATGCGGATTGCCGGAAGGGAAGATAAAGCAGCAGGAATAAGCCCAGCGCGACGCCTTCAGAAGCCACGATGTACCAGGGCCATGGTCCAAGAAAATCGAGAAGCGACGCATCTTGAGGCTTGGCGCGGAGATACATGTAGTTTGTCTTGAAGATCCAATCGAATGTGCCGGCGATTGCGGCATAGATATTCAGGGCCAACATCGCCCTGCCGGCCGACCCTGGCCGTGGCCGCGCCTGCCTGGACCACACCAGGTACAGAGTGGCGGTCACATCGAGGCCATGGCCAACAAAGAACTGAACTGTCAAGAAAGAAGGGAAGGGCTCCAGCAGGTTCGGTGTGAGCAGGGCCATCGAAGCTCCGGCCAATGCGATGTAGTAAGCCAGATCGAAGATGGCCGGATTGAGGGTGAACAGCGCGAGGATGACAAGACACTGCGTGACATCGCAGAGTTCCAGCGGAAGGCGATCTGGAAAGGCAAGCTGGCCGTGTGCGGCCTGGTATCCCCAATACACAGCCCAGTCCAACAGAAGCACCACCGCTAGGCCGACTCGCAGCCATTTGCATCCGGGCGGGAGCTGGCGCTGGACCGCCGCAAGAATGGTCGCGAGAAGGGGGACCGCGCCGAGAATGACCAGGTGCGCCGGTCCGAAAAGCTGGAAGTTGGTTGGCATGCGTGAGCTGAACTGCTGCAATATCAAATTAAAGCACTGTCCGGCTTGCTCTCGGGCGGCCGGCTACCCGGAAACCGGCCCACAGCCCCAATCCGCCAGTTCCCGCGCCCGTTTGAAGATGTCGAGAAACATGGGCCGCGTCAGCCTGCCGGTGTTGGTGTTCTGCAACGATGGATGATAGCTGGCCATCACGGTCAGTCCCCCGGGGAGCGCATACTCCGCGCCGTGGCGGAAGCTGAATCCAGCGCGCCCCCGGAGCTGCGCTGCCAGCTTGCCGCCGCGCTGCGCGTGGGCCAGCAGTCCGTCAAACGCGATCTTGCCCAGGCAAACCACCACGCGCAGGTTGGCCAGCAGCCTGATCTCCTCGTCCAGCCAGGGCGCGCAGTTGCGCTGCTCCTCGGGCGTGGGCTTGTTGGCCGGCGGAGCGCAGCGGACCACGGCGCTTATCCACAGTCCGGTGAGCTTCATGCCGTCGTCGCGGGAGACCGCCTTCGGCTGCGAGGCAAATCCGGCTTCATGAAGCACCGGAAACAGAAAATCGCCCGACCCGTCCCCGGTAAACATCCGCCCGGTGCGATTGGAGCCGTGCGCGCCCGGCGCCAGCCCCAGCGCCAGCACGCGCGCCTGAGGGTCGCCAAAGGAAGGCACGGGCTTGCCCCAGTACAGGCAGTCCAGATAGGCGCGGCGGCGCACCCGGGCCACCCCGGCCGAATACGCGCGCAGCCGCGCACACCGCTCGCAGGCTACGATGCGGGCATTCAGGGCTTCCAGGGTCGGGCAAGCTGCGGTCATGGCAAAAACTCCAGGTGATTCGCCGCGATCTTCGTGACCTGTCTCACAGGATTAACAGGATGAGCCGGTGGTAAGCTATTGTCCGTAGTTCAACGCGATTTGAGGATGGGGTGAATTCCAGTGGCAATATCAATTTTGCGGTTTTCTGGGCGGTTGGTTCTTGGGGTTGCGGTGCTGGTGTTTTCGGCGCAGTGCATGTATGGGGTCAGTTGCAATGTGGTGAAGCATAATCTGCCCACCGAGGCTGACAAGGCGTTGCTGGCGGCGGATTACGCGAAAGCGGAAGGTCTCTACCGCGCCGATCTGGCCGCGCATCCGGGCAATGTGGATGCGACCGCCGGGCTGGTTCACGCGCTGTTGCGCGAGCAGAAGGTGCAGGAGGCCGCCGATATCGTAAAGACCGCCTTGACAGCCGCTTCCGCCTCGGCGCCGCTGCTTACGCTGCGCGGCGAGGTCGAGTTTCGCCAGGGCGAGCCCTGGGTCGTGGAGCAAACCGTGCTTGCGGCCTACAAGCTGGACCCGTGCAATCCCCGCACCCGCCTGCTTTTTGCCCGGTTCTTAAGGATCACCTCCCGCTACGCCACGGAGCGCCAGCAGATTCTCCTCGCGCATCAGATTGATCCCGATGACCCGGAGATTCGCTTGGCGTGGATTCAGACCCTGCCCCTGGCGCAGCGCATTACGGAGATGGAAGCCTATCTGTCGGCGCCCAACGGGGACGACCAGGAGACGATACGTCAACTGCGCGCGGATATGGATCGCTGGAAGAAGCAAGCAAGTGAGCCGCAGAGAGCCTGCCACCTGGTTTCAACGGCGGCTCCCGCTGATATTCCCTTCATCATCCTGAAGGGCTTTTCTGGTCCTGTCATGGAAAATATCACGCGCGGCTTCGGGCTGGAAGTGGGATTGAACGGCACTCCCTCCCGGCTGCAATTTGGCGCCGGGGAAGGCGGTCTGACGGTTTACCGTCCCATGGCCGAACATGCCGGACTCAAGCGCCTATCTGAACCGGCGCCGGGCGGTCCGGGCTCCAAGCCCACGTACCGCGCCTATGCGGACTCCATCAAGATCGGAAACCTGGAATTCCAGAACTGCGTTGTGAACGTGATCGACAGCGCCAGTCCCTTCGACGATGGAGACGGCCTGATCGGCATGGACGTCTTTTCCGATTATCTTGTGACCCTGGACTATCCCATGCGCAAGCTGCACCTGGGGCCTCTGCCCGTGAACCCGGCTGAAGGAACTGCCCCCGCGCCCAGCCTGAAGACAAACACCGCCCAGGCGCAGGATTCCGGCGCTGCCCAGGCGGGTCCGTTTGACCGCTATATCGCGCCGGAGATGAAGGATTACACGCAGATTTACCGCGTCGCCAACAACCTGATTCTCCCCACTGCCCTCAGCGCCTCCACGGTCAAGCTTTTTATCCTCGACCTGGGCGCTTCCGCCACCAACATCTCTCCCGGCGTCGCCAGGGAGGTTTCCAAGGTCCATGAAACGGACATGGGAGGCCCCGCGGGGCAATCGCATAAGGTTCTTATCGCCGACGAGGTCACCTACAACTTTGCTCACATGTCTCAAAGGGTGACTAACGTCTTCGCCGCGGACACCTCGATGGCCTCAAAGAGCGTGGGGATGGAGATATCGGGATCCATGGGAGCCAATACCTTCGGTCTTTTGATCATGCACATCGACTACCGCGACGGGCTCTTGAAATGCGAATACATCCCGAACCGCGGATACACGTTCTGACCGGGCCGCGGTGAGGCGCTTAGCGGCGGCGGATGGCTTTTCCGCCAGGCCCGCCGCGAATGCGGCCAAGAAGGCTGCGATACACTAGCGGCGATGCCCGCCGCGCCCAACCCGGAGTTTTTGCGCCGCGCCATTCACCTGGCCACTCAGAATGTGGTTGCTGGCGCGGGCGGGCCGTTTGCCGCCCTGATCGTGCGCGGCGGCGTAATCGTCGCCGAGGCCGTCAACACGGTGACCACGGCCCATGACCCCACAGCGCACGCCGAGGTGAACGCCATCCGCGCGGCTTGCCAGGCGCTGGGCGCATTCACGCTGGCCGGCTGCGAACTCTACGCCAGTTGCCAGCCCTGCCCCATGTGCCTGGCTGCGGCCTACTGGGCGCGAATAGACGTCATTTACTACGGCGCCAGCGCCGCCGACGCCGCCCGCGCCGGCTTCGACGACGCATTCCTCTACGAGGAGTTGCGCAAGGACCAGCCCGCCCGCTCGCTGCCCGCCACGCAACTGCTCGCAGAGGAAGCCTGGTCGAGCTTCGCCGCCTGGATCGCCTCGCCGAACAAGATCGCGTACTGAAGCGCGTATGGCGTTGCCGCGGAGCGCGCGTCTATACTTCCTGCCATGCAAGTTCTCCGGCTCACCCTGCTTCTCGCGGCCTCCGCAATGGCCTCTGCCCAATCGCAACTTCCGGCGTCCCCACCGGCCCCGCCCCAGGCGCAACAGGTCTGGCAGATGCAGGACTCGGGCACGACGGCCGGCCTGCGGGGAATTGACTCCGTGGATGGCACGGTCGCCTGGGCCAGCGGCACGGGCGGGACGGTATTGCGCACCATCGACGGCGGCGCGCACTGGCTGAAGTGCGCGACTCCCGACGCGGCAAAGGACGGCGCAACGCTGGATTTTCGCGGCGTGCAGGCGTGGAACATGATGAGAGCGATCGTCATGGCCAGCGGGCCGGGCGAGAAGAGCAGGCTCTATAAGACGATGGACGGGTGCAAGACATGGAAGATCATCCTTGTCAACTCAGAGAAGGATGGCTTCTGGGATGCTATCTATTTCGATCGACCAGCTCTGGGAGGAGGGCGTCGGAGCACCGGATATCTTCTCGGTGATCCAGTTGGAGGTCGCTTTTTGTTGCTCGAAAGCCGTGATGTTGGACTGAACTGGATCAAGCAGAGCGGTTTCGGTTTGGAGGCAAAGCAACCGGATCAAGGAGCATTCGCGGCAAGTAATTCATCATTTTTCGATCCTGGATGGGCTCCCGTTTTTGGGTCTGGGGGCTCAGCGGGCGCTTTCGTGTACCGGAGTGTAACCGATTCCGCGTGTGTCGATACGTTGCCACCCGAAGACATGAACTTCGATGGAAAGTGCCATAAATGGGTCAGAGTCTCGGTGCCATTGGACCAAGGTTCCCAGCCGTCCGGAGCATTTTCAATCCAAGGAAAAATGGGAAACAAGATCAGTCCACCGAATGACACCTTGACCCTGATCGCCGTCGGCGGCGACTACACCAAACCCAACCAATTCGCCGGCACCGCGGCCTGGTCCGCCGACGGCGGCGAGCACTGGACCGCCTCGACCACCCCGCCCCACGGCTTTCGCTCCGCCGTCCAGTGGTCCGAAGCGCTCCGCGCCTGGATCACTGTAGGCACGAATGGCTCCGACATCAGCCGCGACGACGGCAAGACCTGGCAGCCCCTCGATGACGGCAACTGGAATGCTCTCTCGCTGCCCTTCGTCGTCGGCCCCAACGGCCGCATTGCCCGGCTGAATGCGGCCGCGCTCCCGCCCGCAAGGTAAACATGACTGCCCATCCTTGCCACGCGATTGTTTGTCGCGGCAAGGACGTGGTTCCCTGACCCCTGATCTCTCTTCATTCCCAATCCGTAATCCGTGCCGGAGTATTACCGATTTGCCGTTGCCGCCCGCCCGCTTGCGCGGAATTCGCCCCCATGCACGGTAAAATAGAGCCAGCCGGATGACCCAAACCACTCCAGCGGCCGCTCCCCAGGCCTCCCGCACCGCGCGGGACTCGGAGTCGCGGGCGCAGATTCAGACCCGGACCCAGGCCAACCCGGCCCCGATCATCCAGGTAAACGGTCTCCAAAAGACTTACCAGACCGCCCGCGGCGCCCTTAACCTCTTTGTGGGCCTCAACCTGCAAGTCGAGGCTGGCGAAATGGTGGCCATCGTGGGCCAGTCCGGCGCGGGAAAAAGCACACTTTTGCACATTCTGGGCGCCCTTGATGCCCCCTCCGCGGGAACTGTATACTGCGCCTCAATCGACGTGGGCCATCTCTCCCCGCGCGAGGCCGCGGCCTTTCGCAATCGCGAGATAGGCTACGTCTGGCAGTTCCATTACCTGCTGCCGGAGTTTACGGCGCTGGAAAACGTGGCTATGCCGCTGCTTGCTGGCGGCAAACCCAGGTTCGAGGCGTTTCAGGCGGCGGCCAACTGGCTCCGGGAGGTCGGCTTGGAGGATCGCGCCAGCCACCGGCCCGGCGAGCTCTCCGGCGGCGAGCAGCAGCGCGTGGCGCTGGCCCGCGCGCTGGTCAACAACCCTCGGCTGCTCCTGGCCGACGAACCCACCGGCGACCTGGACGAGACCACCGCCGGCCGCGTCTTCGACCTGATTGAACGGCTGCACTCGACCCACGGCCTCACCTCGATTTTGGTGACGCACAACCCCGACCTGGCCGCGCGATGTACGCGGATTTTGCGCCTTGAAAGCGGAAAATTGGGGCTGGCCACTCCGGCAGCCGCTCCCCAAACCAGATTGCCAGCCGGAAACGTTTGACGGAAAAAGCACCCTTTTGGCTGTTTTTTGAGTCTTAATGAGGTAGCAGTCTGGAAACGGATGAGTTCTCGTCCCAGCCAGGTTGCCAGGGCAGGATGGAAGCCCTCCGCGGCGCGTTCGCCGGGGACGATGGAGCGGCAGTCAGGCTCTGAAACCATCCCGAGAGACTGTTTGGAGCGAAAGTTGTATTTCCAAGGGAAGCTCCGGCGGCGTAGGTAAAAGAGAGGTACGCGCTGGCGGGCTGAAGCGGGGATGAACTCGAAACCGCTTCTGCCGATAACCTGCATCAAGGGGGACCACATGTTCGAACGCTATACGGAGAAGGCGCGTCGCGTGATCTTCTTTGCGCGGTATGAGGCCAGCCAGTTCGGCTCGCCCTATATCGAGACCGAGCACCTGCTGCTCGGCCTGCTGCGCGAGGACAAGCCGTTGAGCAACCGTTTCCTGCGCTCCCACACCTCGGTGGAATCGATCCGCAAGCAGATCGAGGCGCACACCACCATCCGCGAAAAGGTTTCTACCTCCGTTGACCTGCCGCTTTCGAACGAGTGCAAGCGCGTGCTGGCCTATGCGGCGGAGGAAGCCGAACGCCTCGGCCACAAGCACATCGGCACCGAACACCTGCTGCTCGGCATCTTGCGCGAGGAGAAGTGCTTCGCCTCGGAGATCCTCCAGGAGCGCGGCCTCAAGCTGGCGCAGATTCGCGACGAACTGGGCCGCGTCACCCAGGAGAAGGCGCCGCCGCAGCAGCGCCAGCGCGAGTCCAGCCTGCTGGCCGAGTTCAGCCGCGACCTGACCCAGGCCGCCATGGACGGCCTGCTCGATCCGCTCGTCGGCCGCGAGGGCGAACTCGAGCGCGTCATCCAGATTCTCTGCCGCCGCACCAAAAACAATCCCGTCCTCATCGGCGAGCCCGGTGTCGGCAAGACCGCCATCGTCGAAGGCCTCGCCCAGCGCATCGCCAACGGCGAAGTTCCGAGCTTCCTCGCAGACAAGCGCGTTCTTAGTCTGGATCTTTCCCTCATCGTCGCCGGCACCAAGTACCGCGGCCAGTTTGAGGAGCGCCTGAAAACCATCATGAAAGAGCTGATGGATAGCCAGAACTCCATTGTCTTCATCGACGAGCTGCACACCCTGGTCGGCGCGGGCTCGGCCGAGGGCTCGCTCGACGCCGCCAACATCCTCAAGCCGGCGCTCTCTCGCGGCGAAATCCAGTGCATCGGTTCCACCACCCCGGCCGAGTACCGCAAGTCCATTGAGAAGGACCGCTCCCTCGAGCGCCGCTTCCAGGCCGTCAAGGTCCCTCCGCCCAACGAAACCGAAGCCATCAGTATCATCCACGGCATCAAGGACCGCTACGAAAAGTTCCACGCCGTCAGCTACACCGATGCCGCCGTCGAGTTCGCCGTCTCCCACTCCAGCCGCTACATACCGGACCGCTTCCTGCCCGACAAGGCTATTGATTTGATTGATGAGGCCGGCGCCCGCGTCAAGCTCCGCCAGACCTCGCTGCCCGAGGAGATTACCGAGGTCCAGAAGCGCATCAAGTTCATCGTGCACCGCATGGACTCGGCCATCGCCAATCACGAATTTGAAAAAGCTCGCTTCTACTCCGACGAGGAGCGCAAGGAGCGCGAAAGCCTGCGCGCCCTGCGCGACAAGTACCATCTCGACGACTCAGCCGCCGGCATAGTCGGCCGCGAGGACATCGAGGACGTGGTCAGCCGCTGGACCGGCGTCCCGGTCAACAGCATCAAGGAAGAAGAGACGCAGAAGCTGCTCCGCGTGGAAGAAGAGTTGCATAAGCGCATCATCTCCCAGGACAAGGCCATCGGCGCGCTGGCTCGCGCCATCCGCCGTTCCCGCGCCGGCCTCAAGTCGCCCCACCGCCCCATCGGCAGCTTCCTCTTCCTGGGCCCCACCGGCGTTGGCAAAACCGAGATGGCCCGCACCCTGGCCCAGTTCCTCTTCGGCTCCGATAAGGCCCTCATCCGCTTTGACATGTCGGAGTTCATGGAGAAGCACTCTGTCTCCAAGCTCATCGGTTCGCCTCCGGGATACGTGGGATACGAGGAGGGCGGCCAGCTCACCGAGCGCGTCAAGCGCTCGCCCTATTCGGTCGTCCTGCTCGACGAGATCGAGAAGGCCCACCCCGATGTCTTCAACATCCTGCTCCAGGTCTTTGAGGACGGCCAGTTGACCGACGGCCTAGGCAACACCATCGACTTCAAGAACGTCATCCTCATCATGACCTCCAACATCGGCGCGCGCCACCTGATGAAGAAGCAGGGCCTTGGCTTCCAGAGCGACCGCGAAGACCTGGTCAACGACAAGGTCGAGGAGCTGGTCAAGCAGGAGGTG
>Ga0181533_1003327_pt1 | contig 17589 bp, 12 predicted proteins | sample PEATcosm2014_Bin_45_FD_119772 | JGI IMG/M metagenome (GOLD analysis project Ga0181533, IMG submission 119772) | Peatland microbial communities from MTU Mesocosm Facility, Houghton, MI, USA - PEATcosm2014_Bin11_60_metaG | ecosystem: Environmental > Terrestrial > Soil > Wetlands > Peat | place... | reverse complement strand
TGCCATGACTACTTCATCTTCTCCATTTGTCAGTTTGGCTTCCAGGAGTTGATCCCCTTCATGAATCGTTATTGCGTTGATGCCATTCATACGGGGCCGTGAATAGGCTGCCAGTCTTGTTTTTTTAATTGTTCCCCGTTTTGTAGCAAGAATGATATAATTATTAGCAATGTAATCTTCGTCTTTAAGGTCCTTCACATTAATGTATGCCCTTACTTTGTCATCCGGATCAATGCTGATAATATTCTGTATTGCCCGTCCTTTCGAGGTTTTGGTGCCTTCCGGAATTTCAAATGCACGCATCCAGAAACACTTTCCCTTTTCCGTAAAGAAAAGCAAGTAATTGTGATTGGTTGCAATAAAGAGATGTTCCAAGAAATCTTCATCCCTTACCTCACTTCCTTTCATTCCCTTACCTCCCCTGTTCTGAACGCGGTACTCACTAAGGGGAGTACGTTTGATATAGCCCAAATGAGAAATCGTGATGACCACGATTTCATCAGCAATGGTATCTTCTATCCTGAAATCACTGGCGTCATAGATTATCTTTGTCCTACGCTCATCCCCATATTTTTCTTTAATTTCCAGTAATTCATCTTTAATGATCTTCATCCGTAATGATTCATCAGCTAAAATGTTTTTCAGGTAGATGATTTGTTTAATCAGTTCTTCATATTCAGATTTTATTTTTTCACGTTCGAGGCCTGTCAGGCGCTGGAGCCTGAGGTCGAGGATTGCTTTAGACTGAATCTCACTGAGGTTGAATGTTGTCATGAGTCCTGATTTAGCTTCTTCAGGGGTCTTAGATTCACGTATCAGGCTGATTACAGCATCCAGGTTATCCAATGCGATCAATAATCCTTCAAGAATGTGTGCCTTTTTCTCAGCTTCAGCAAGTTCAAATTTAGTACGCCGGACAACGACGACATGCCGGTGTTCGACAAAATAGCGGATAACATCCTTAAGATTCAGTGTTTGCGGACGTCCTTTAACTAATGCAATGTTATTAACATTAAAGGAATTCTGAAGCTGTGTATATTGGTAGAGTTTATTCAGTACCACATTGGTAATAATATCCTTACGAATCTCATAAACAATGCGAACCCCGTACCTGTCAGATTCATCACGGATCTCTGTGATACCTTCAATCTTTTTATCATTAATAAACTCAGTTGTCTTTTTGATCAATTCAGCTTTGTTGACCTGATATGGAATAGATGTCACAATGATCACATCCCTGCCATGTTCGTCACTTTCAATTGTGGCCTCTCCCCTAAGAATAATTCTGCCCCGGCCGGTCTCGAAAGCGTCCTTCACTCCATTGTAACCATAGATCACACCGCCAGTCGGAAAATCAGGCGCAGTGATGAATTTCATAAGTTCTGGAATTGTGATATTGCGGTTGTCAATGTATGCAATAATCCCATCCACAACTTCCTTCAGGTTATGCGGAGCCATATTCGTTGCCATCCCGACTGCAATTCCTGATACACCATTGATGAGCAGGTTTGGTATCCTTGCCGGCATCACGGTGGGTTCTTCCAGCGTATCATCAAAGTTTAGTTGGAAATCGACGGTATCTTTCTCAATATCAGCTACCATTTCGTCTGCAATTTTTTGCATGCGGGCTTCGGTATAACGCATAGCTGCAGGATTATCGCCATCTATCGATCCAAAATTTCCCTGACCATCAACAAGCTGGTATCTTAATGACCATTCCTGTGCCATACGCACCATTGCATCATAAACAGAAGTATCGCCATGAGGATGATATTTACCCAGTACTTCCCCAACGATCCTTGCTGATTTTTTGTAAGAACGGTTTGAAGTGACGCCCAGTTCATACATTCCATATAAGACCCTCCTATGGACAGGTTTTAACCCGTCCCGTACATCCGGTAAAGCCCTTGCCACGATTACAGACATGGAATAATCGATATATGCAGACTTCATCTGATTTTCGATGTTCACTGATACTATTTTTTCTCCTTCAGCCATTGTTATCGCCTTCGTTAATCATCTAAATATCAAATAAATAAAACTTTCCATTTGAAAGTACGAATTTAGAAAAAAATCTCTTAATAACCTACCATTTTTTGCTAAATTTTTATTGTGTTACGAACATGAAAGTGTTAATAAATATTGATCTTTCATCATCCTTTTCCCGGTTTCAATCGTACTTTTGATTATTGATTATTTTTGGGAAAGAAAATGTATGGCATTGTTTTTGATCATCCCTAAATTAAATAAATAGGAATATCAGACGTTATTATTTAGATTATTAAAATAAAATGGAAGCAAAATTCTCTCAAAGAGTCAAAGATGTCCTGATCTTCAGCCGCGAAGAAGCAGTAAGACTTGGGAACGATTACATCGGTCTTGAGCATTTACTGCTTGGTATCATTCGTGAAGGAGAAGGACTTGCCATAAAGATCCTGAATACACTTGGTGTCGATCTTAATGAAGTGCGCCGCAAGATAGAATCTGCTGTCGCAAGCAACAAAGAGAAACCGGCAAATCCGGATAACCTGCCGTTAATCAAACAATCTGAGCGAGCCCTGAAGATAACATACCTAGAAGCAAAATGGTTCAATAGTGAATTAATCGGCACTGAACATCTTCTTTTAGCCATCCTGAAAGATGAGAATAACTTAGTTACCAAGTTGCTGGCAGCAAAGAACGTGTCCTATGATATTGTCAAAGAAGAAATTAAGTCTATAATTTCCAACAACTCAGAAGATCTTCCTGCACAACCGCTGGATATTTTACCGAAAGATGAGGATGATGAAGATCCTGAGGAAGGTGGTAAAAGCTTTGGGGCAACATCTAAGAAAGGCTCTGATTCAAAATCGAAGACCCCTGTATTAGATAATTTTGGCAGGGATATTACCAAAGCTGCAGAGGAAGGGCGGTTGGATCCTATCGTTGGACGCCAGAAGGAGCTTGAACGTATTGCACAGATATTAAGCCGCAGGAAGAAGAATAATCCAATCCTCATCGGGGAGCCGGGAGTTGGAAAATCAGCTATTGCTGAGGGATTAGCCCTTCGGATTACCCAAAGAAAAGTTTCCAGGGCACTTTTTAATAAAAGGATTGTCTCTCTTGACCTGGCTTCTCTGGTTGCAGGGACGAAATACAGGGGACAGTTTGAAGAACGGATGAAAGCAGTTCTGAACGAACTCGAGAAGAATCCGAATATAATATTATTTATTGACGAGGTCCATACCATTGTTGGTGCGGGAAATGCATCAGGATCACTGGATGCCTCCAACATGTTCAAACCAGCATTATCCAGGGGTGAGATCCAGTGTATTGGTGCTACCACTCTTGATGAGTATCGTCAATATATCGAAAAGGACGGTGCATTGGAAAGAAGATTTCAGAAAGTACTCGTCGACCCAACAACGCCTGAAGAGACCATAGAGATATTGAATAATATTAAAGAAAAATATGAAGATCATCATCTTGTCAGATATACTGATGATGCCATCAAAGCATGTGTAAGCCTGACCAACCGCTATATAACCGACCGTTATCTTCCAGATAAGGCCATCGATGCTTTAGATGAATCTGGCGCCAGGGTACACATCTCAAATATTCATGTTCCTGCTGAGATCATCAATATTGAAGCAAAGATCGAAGAAACAAGAAAGAAAAAAATGCAGGCTATTACCAGCCAAAAATTTGAAGAGGCAGCCGATCATCGTGATATGGAAAGAAAACTCCAGGACTCACTTGATAAGGAAAAGAGGAAATGGGAAGAACAAGCCCAGATAAACCGGGAACTGGTAAGTGAAGAAAATGTGGCAGAGGTGGTTGCCATGATGACAGGCATCCCTGTTCAGCGTATTGCAAAAAATGAAAGTGATCGTCTGTTGAACATGGAAGCTGAGCTGGGAAATTCAGTAATAGGTCAGGAGGAGGCAATAAAGAAAGTCGTACGATCGATCCGCAGAAATCGTGCCGGATTAAAGGATCCATATAAACCGATAGGATCTTTCATTTTCCTGGGCCCAACGGGTGTCGGTAAGACTCATCTTGCTAAAATCCTTGCAAAATATCTTTTCGATACTGAAGATGCATTGGTCAGGATCGATATGAGTGAGTATATGGAGAAGTTTGCTGTTTCCAGACTGATCGGTGCACCACCAGGATATGTGGGATATGAGGAAGGTGGCCAACTTACAGAAAAGATACGCCGGCGCCCCTATTCTATTGTTCTCCTTGATGAAATTGAAAAAGCTCATCCTGATGTTTTTCACTTGTTACTTCAGGTTCTTGATGACGGACTATTAACTGATAGTTTTGGACGTAAGGTGGATTTCAAAAATGCAATCGTGATAATGACCTCTAATATAGGATCACGTCAATTGAAAGACTTTGGCCAGGGTGTGGGGTTTGTGACTGCAGCCAAACAAGCTGCAAGTGCAGATCATGTCCGCAGTGTGATTGAGAATGCTTTAAAAAAATCATTTGCTCCTGAATTTCTTAACCGTATTGATGATGTCGTTATATTTGATTCTCTTGAAAGGGATGATATACATAAGATCATCGATATTGAACTCTCTCACCTATATGAACGAATCAAGGGGATGGGATACCAGATTATCGTTACTGAAAAGGCAAAGGATTTCATTTGCGACAAGGGATGGGATGCTCAGTTTGGTGCAAGACCCCTAAAAAGGGCTATTCAGAAATATATAGAGGATGCGCTTGCAGAAGAGATCATCAAGACCAAAATGGTCACGAATGATATCATCAACATTGATTTTGATGAAGATTCTTCATCAATCAAAATTTTCATTACAAAACCGGAATCTGCGCCAAAAGAATTGGTAAAGTCAAAATAAATCTTAAAAAAAAAGAGGTCTTGTGAAAACGAGACCTCTTTTTTTTAAGTGCGAATGGTTTAAAATTTATAAATATTATCCCCGATCAGTTTATCAGCAATTATTCTCCTTGCATTTTTGATATTTACAGATTCAGTTACTGTAAGAATATCAATGACCTTTTTCAGGGCAGATGCAATTTCCGGAACTGCGAATGAATTGATGGCATCAAATCCTGCTTTACGGATCTTATGTGCTGCATCATAAATATTTACATCCAAGATAGCCTTGAAAATAACCATTTCTTTATTCATGCTTTCAAGTTTCTGAACTCTTAGTGCTGTAGATTCTGAAACGTAGGTTTCCATGATCATATCGGAAATATTGTTCATCACCTCCTGTTCCTGGATAAATGTTTTTCCAAATTGGGTCGATGCCCCATGCATGGTAAGCAATATTGCCTTTTTAAAATTCTTTATGACCCTAAACTTTTCCTGAAAATAATTTTCGTTTCCCGTTTTGTCATCAGTGATCTCATCCATATTTTCATAAAGGGCGGCTGCTTTTCCAAACAGATCAAAATCACCTTTCATTGCTCTTTTCATTGCGGTATCAACTACGAGTAACCGGTTAATCTCGTTGGTGCCTTCAAATATCCGGTTAATACGTGAATCCCGATATCCCCTTTCCACTGACATTTCGGCAGAATATCCCATACCACCGTGAATTTGTACAGCTTCATCAATTATATAATCGAGTGATTCCGAACCATAAACCTTGAGAATTGCAGCTTCAACAGCATAATGACTGATGGCTTCTATTGTCGCTCTTCCTTTATCCTGTCCTTCAGCCTTATTTTTCAGGATCAGATCGTCAATATCTTTGCTTACCCTGTATATTGCTGATTCGCAGACAAAAGTTTTAATCACTTGTTCAGCAAGTTTATGCTTGATTGATCCGAAAGATGAAATAAGTACGCTAAATTGTTTTCTCTCATTTGCATATTTCACTGAATCATTAATAGCTTTCTTTGATGCCCCCAATACATTTGCTCCAAGTTTTATCCTCCCCATGTGAAGGATACTGAGAGCTATCCTGAATCCTTCTCCCCTGGCACCGATCAGATTTTCTATGGGAACTTTCACATCATTGTAGAAGATCTGTGCCGTAGACGAACCTTTAATACCCATTTTATGTTCATCCGGATTTATAACCACTCCGGGTGAATTCTTTTCTACAATAAAACTGCTTAAAACCCTGTCTTTGTCAATCTTTGCAAAGACAGTCTGGATGTCGGCAAAACCGGCATTGGTAATCCACATCTTCTGTCCATTCAAAATATAATGCTTGCCATCATCTGAAAGGTGTGCATTGGTTTTACCTGCATTAGCATCACTGCCGGCACCAGGTTCTGTAAGACAATAGGCTCCAAGGTACTCACCGGTTGCAAGCCGGGTCACATATTTCTGACGTTGTTCTTCATTCCCGTAATACATGATTGGAAGAGTGCCTATTCCGGTATGTGCCATGAAAGCAACTGAAAATGAATAACCAGCACCGATTGTTTCGGCAGCCAGCATTTGAGTAATGAATGATTGTCCGAATCCACCATATTCCTCAGGTAATGCAATTCCCATCAATCCCAGTTCTCCTGCTTTTTTTAAAATATTCTTCATGAGATTGATGTCCGGAGCGTCAGTCTTTTCAACATTAGGGTAAACTTCAGTCTCAAGAAAATCTTTGCAAGTCTTTGCAATCATCAATTGCTCTTCGTTGAATTCTTCTGGGATGAAGATATCCTGAAATCCGATTTCATCTACGAGGAATTCCCCGCTTTTTAAAGCTTTTCCATTTTCCATTTTCATTTTATTTTGTTTAGGGTTCTGAATGAAGAATGTTTGCACTTTACAGTGAGTCTATTACGACTTATAGGTCTAATGAAAGTGCAATCATTTCAGCGATGTCAAGATTTTTAACTGTATCGATCTTATCCTTATACTTCAAACCGTCTGTCAGCATAGTCATGCAAAATGGGCAAGCTGTAGCAATCACACTCGCTCCCGTGGCCAAAGCTTCTTCAGTGCGTTCCATATAGACCTCCTTATTCCCTTTTTCGGCTTCTTTGAACATCTGGCCTCCACCTCCTCCACAACAAAGTGCAAAACTTTTATTCCTTTCCATCTCTGCAAGGTTATGTGTCATCCTTTTCAAAACCGATCTCGGTTCCTCATAAATCTCATTACCTCTTCCGAGATAACATGGATCATGATATGTCACTTTTTCTTCTGCAAAAACAGAAGGTCTTAATTTAAGCTTCCCCTCAGTGATATTTCTGTCGATAAACTCAATGTAATTAATCACATCATAGTTTCCACCAAGGTCTGGGTATTCATTCTTCAAAATATTATAGCAATGCGGACAGATCGTTATAATTTTACTGACGTCATAGGATTTAAATATTTCAATATTCCGTAATGCTTGCATCTGGTAAAGCATTTCATTTCCAGCTCTTCTTGCAGGGTCACCGGTACATGATTCTTCTTTTCCCAGTACAGCATAGTTGACGTTAAGGTAAGTAAGAATCTTTACAAATGCACGGACTACCTTTTTATACCTGTCGTCATAGGCACCAGCGCATCCGACCCAAAACAGGCAATCAGGTTTCTCACCCCTGGCAACCATTTCCGCCATCACCGGTATTTCAATTTTACGGATTTCCATTCCTTATACCAATTGGTCAATTATTTGTCCTTATCACAAGGTCTTTCGCCCACAGAAGACGGTCTTCATGGGAATATTGCCAGGGAGCGCCGTTGTTTTCAATATTGCTGAAAGCTGCTTTCAGCAGTCCGGGAGCAGAACCTTCTTCCATTACCAGGTACCTCCGCATATCAACAATAAGCGTTGGATGATTGATATTAATTGGACATTCCCTTGCACAAGCGTTACAGGTTGTACAAGCCCAAAGTTCTTCTTCAGTGATATAATCCCTGATGAGTGATTTATTATCATTGTAATTTTTCCCTGTTTTCAACATGCCGGGGCCTTTCTCTTTCATGCGGGCCCGGGTATCCATGATGATCTTCCTGGGAGATAATTTCTTCCCCGTAATATTTGCAGGGCAAACAGCAGTACATCGTCCGCATTCTGTGCATGCCAGTGAATCAAGATAATTTTTCCAGGTTATATCTTCTGCATCTTTTATCCCAAACCGTTCTATTGGCGCTATCGATTCCGGATTTGAAGTTGAAGCATTGGGATCCATCATCAACCTGACTTCCCGGGTCACATTGTCCATATTAGGAAGTTTCCCGAGGGGATAAAGCCTTGACAAGAAGACATTTGGAACGGACATGAAAACATGGAAATGCTTGGAGTAGGGAAGATAGTTCGCAAAAATAAAAATTGTAAGGATATGTGACCACCAAAAAGATTCATACCAAAATTTATAGACTGATTTTGTCGTGATAGGGAATATACCAATAAAAATCCGGCTTATCGGATAAACGCCAGCAACACTTTCCTTACTTAAAGTCTTGATTCCTAAATAAGCTACATTCATCCCCTGCAATGAGATCATCAGAAAAAGGATCATTATCAAAGAGATCTTCGCGTCAATATGAGAAATGGATTTCATCTCTATTCCTTCAAATCGTTTTATGTGAAGAAAGAAGCGACGTCCTAAGAAGAAAATTATAGCTATCCCAATAACAGGAGCAAAGATATCTCCTGACCCAATTATAAAGTTATAAAAACCATCCAGTACCTTTAAAGCTCGTTCAGTTCCAAAAAGGCCATCAATGACCATCTCTACAGAGCCAAAAAGTACAATGCAGAAGCCCCAGAACACTACTGCATGAAGAGGTCCGATAAAATGTTTCCGAAGAATCCGGGTTTGTCCAAAGGCAACGACAAACATTACTTTAAACCGCTTTATAAGATCCTTCACGGGGAATGCATGCCTGGTCAGCATGAAATACCGGATGATACGGCTCGATGTATAAGAGAATATAACCAGTGTGACAATTAAGAAAAAAGCAAAGATGTACTGTTTGACCATATAAAGCAGCTTAATTCTTAAGATCCACTAACGATATAAATTGTAAAACCTGATGAATGCAGTTATTTACCTTTTATTTCTTTAACTGCCTCAATAAGTTTAGGAAGTATCTTGGCTGCATCCCCGACAATCCCATACCTGGCCGCCTCAAAAACCGGAGCATCCTTATCGGTATTGATCGCGACGATGCATTTTGATGAACTTACACCTGCCAGGTGCTGTGTGGCCCCTGATATACCAATGGCAAAATAGAGGTTCGGTGCAATAATCTTTCCTGTTTGTCCGGCGTGTTCCTCGTGCGGTCTCCAGCCTTCATCAGAAACGGGGCGTGAACATGCAGTGGCTGCTCCCAATAATTCAGCGAGTTCAAGTAACGGTCCCCAGTTATCCGGAGATTTCATTCCACGTCCCCCGGAAACAACCACCTCTGCATCAGTCAAGAGTATTTTTCCTGTCTGTTTCTGGACTTCTTTGACTTGTGTTTTAACTGTTCCAGGTTCCAGAACAATCGGTAAATTTAAGATTTCAGGATTTACAGGTTTTTCAATCAGTTCAAATGAGTTCTGCTGAAGGGTAATGATTTTTTTCTCTGATCGAATCAAAACATCTGCAAATGCATTTCCTGAATATACTTTTTTATAGACTACAAAGGGATCTATGCTTACTGGAAGTCCACTCACACCTGCTCCCAATCCGGCTTTCATTCTCACCGAGAGGCGTGGTGCAATCGCTTTACCAGTAATATTGTTGGAAAAAATGATAATGGTTGCATTTTCTTTTTCAGCGACATCAGAGATGATATTTACCCAGGTCTGGGTATCCAGAACATTAAGTACTTCACCGTTTGCCAATATCACCTTTTCTGCCCCGTATTTTCCGAGTTTTTTTAATTCGTCATCTGAAACTGTACCAATTGACATTGCAATGGCAGAAGTATTAAGCATCTCAGATAATTTGGAGGCATAGGAAACCAGTTCAAAGGAGAGTTTTTTAAATTTCCCATCCCAATTTTCGGTAAAAACTAAAATTGACATATTATAACTTGTTTGTTTAAAAGATCAGATGACTTTAGCTTCATTTTGTAATATTTCAATTAATTGTTTCGGTTGTTCAGGGTCAACAAATTTGCAGGCAGCATGTGGTTTGGGTAATTCATATTTCATAATTTCTGTAAAGAATTCAGTTGGAATAGGATTCAATACTTTAATTGGCTTGGTGCGTGCAGTCATGATACCACGCATAGAAGCGATTCGCGGTTCTTTTGCAATTCCTTTCTGAACAATCGCAACAAAAGGCAAAGGAATGGTAAGAATTTCTTTTCCACCGTCGATCTCACGATAAATTATGACCCCATTATTTTCAGTATTCAGGAAAGAAACAGCCGAAACAGAAGGTATACTCAAGAACTCTGCAAGCATCCCTCCTACCGATGAACCATTATAATCACTTGATTCAATTCCGCAAATAATAATATCGTAAGGATTACTTTTGATCACTTCAGCCAGCTGAGCTGCGACAAAATAAGCATCCCTGGGTTCTGCATCTACCCTGATTGCATCATCAGCTCCAATTGCCAAAGCTTTGCGGATCGTAGGTTCTGAGCCAATAAGGCCTACATGAGCAACCGTCACCTGTTGGATATTATTAGCCGGATTATCTTTTAGCTCCAAGGCACGTGTCAGCGATAATTCATCCCAAGGGTTTATCACCCATTGGATCCCGCTGGTATCGAGTTTAGTGAAATTGTCGACAAACTTTACCCTAGTGGTCGTGTCCGGAACATTACTAATGCAAACAAGTATTTTCATTTATAAATTTATTTGGAAAACATTTAAAAATATTTACCTGTTCAGGGATGTAAAGATAAAAGAAAATTGAATTGTAAACCCAAACTCATGATTCCTCATCAAGGGATTTGTTGTACTGTGTCATGGCTTTAAGGCTCATGGCCATGCTGGAAAACCCACCATCATGGTAAATGTTCTGCATTGTTACTTTCCGGCTGAGATCAGAGAAAAGAACGATGGAAAAATCAGCGCATTCTTCAGCTGTTGCATTTCCTAATGGAGACATCCTGTTGGTGAAATCGATCAAACCGTCCATTCCCTTGATGGCGCTTCCTGCTGTTGTTCTTGTGGGCGACTGTGATATCGTATTTATCCGGACATTCTTTTCTCTGCCATATATATAGCCAAAACTTCGTGCGATGGATTCGAGCAGTGACTTTGCATCAGCCATATCATTATAACCAACTAAAGTCCGCTGTGCTGCAATATATGTTAGTGCCAGTATTGATCCCCAGTCGTTTATGGCATCCATTTTTTTTGCGACCTGGAGCATTTTATGAAACGACAATGCTGAAACATCAATGGTCTTCATAAAATAATTGTAATCCACGTCATCATATTCCCTTGACTTTCTCACATTCATTGACATGCCAATGGAATGAAGAACGAAATCAATCTTACCACTAAAGATTTCCATAGTACGCCGGAAAACATGTTCCAGATCGCTGACACTGGTTGCATCTGCAGGAATGATCTCGGCATGGCATTTTTCAGACAGTACTTTGATCTCACCAAAACGCAAGGCTGCAGGAGTATTGGATAATGTAAATAAAGCACCCTGTTCATAGGCTTTTTCTGCTATTTTCCATGCGATTGATTTACTATCCAGTGCCCCGAAAATAATTCCTTTTTTACCCATTAATAATTGACAAGCCATGATTTCAGAATAAATGAATTATACTATCCCATCAATTCCTTTGCTGTTTTCAGGGCTGCATCTGAGACCTTTTCATTGCTCAACATTTTTGCAATTTCATGAACCCTTTCTTTCTGATCTAATTTTTTAATTTGCGTCTTTGCAGTATCCCTCTCGTTTATTTTGAAAACCCAATAATGCGATTGTCCTTTCCCGGCAATCTGCGGCAAGTGTGTAATCGCTATCACCTGCATCGACTCTCCCATTTTTTTTAGGATATCTCCAACCTTTCCAGCCACCTCACCCGAAACCCCAATATCTATTTCATCAAAAATTATTGTTGGAAGAAGATTTTTCTGAGAGATAAGCGATTTTATACTCAGCATGAGCCGTGATAATTCTCCTCCTGATGCAATCCTTGAAATCTCACTCATATCTATTCCTTTATTGGCACTAAAAAGGAATCGCACAGTATTTATTCCGTCAGGAGTCAATTCTTCAAGATGCACTATTTCAATCTTTATCCGTGCATCCTGCATTCCCAGTTTTACAAGCGTTTGTCTGATTTTTTCCTCCAGATCAGGAATCACTTTCATACGGTTTTCAGAAAGTTTCCCTGCTTCTTTAACAAGCATATCCCTGACCTCTCCTATTTTTTCATTCATCGCCAGGATCCTATCTTCCAATGAAGTCACTTCCAGCAGCTTTCCACTGATCTGTTCCTTCACTGCAAGCAGCCCTCTGATATCAGGACTGTTATGCTTTTTTTCAAGGTGATTGATGAGATCCAGGCGTGAAGTCAGTTCACTAATCTCAGATGGATCAAATTCAATATCCTGTTCTATTTTTTCTATACTTGCGGCAATATCCAGTAAGTCAATCTGATTACTTCTAAGCCGTTCACTTATTTCTTTTAAAGAGTTATGAAAGTGAGAGAGATTATTCGTGACATTCGCAATCTCGGAAAGGTGATCCGTGATATTATCTTCCCCAAGTGAGAGAATACCCAGGGTCCGCAGCAAACCTGTCTTGATTTCTTCTGAATGGGTAAGGATATCCAGGCGTTTTTCTGTTAATTCTTGTTCTCCGTCTGTCAGTTTCGCTGCTTCAAGCTCATCCCAAAGAAACTGATAATAATCCTTATCTTTCTTAGCGAGTGCTTCTCTTCTGACTAAATCTGCTAATTCTTTTTGTAGTTGAACAAAATGGCCAAAGTTATCCCGGTAATGCTGTATGATTTGAAGATTGTCCGAATAATTATCCAGCACAGCCAATTGAAAATCAGCATTATTCAGGGTAATGATTGAGAATTGCGAATGGATGTTTACCAGGTGGTCCCCCAGATCTTTTATCATCGTAAGGTTGACCGGCGTATCGTTGATAAATGCCCTGGATTTGCCATTTTGCAGAATTTCCCTGCGAAGGATGACGGTATCATCATAATCAAGTTCATATTCTGTGAAGAGATACTCAAGATTATAACCCCTGATTGCAAATGTGCCTTCTACTATGCATTTTCTTGATTTATCAAGCAAAACAGAGGAATCCCCACGATTTCCAAGGATCAGGGATAAAGCCCCAAGCAATATGGATTTTCCTGCACCTGTCTCACCTGTAATGACTGAAAAACCTTCTGAGAATTCCATCTCAAGATGGTCTATCAAAGCATAATTCTCGATCACTAGTTTGGAGAGCATATTATTTCCCGTAACTGGAGGTTATCACAAAAATAAGATAAAAGGATCAATTTGCACTTAAAATTGTCTGGTACTTTGAACCATTTGCCGGATCAATTTCTTTCAGGATGTTCACAACATTGGTCTTCTCCATTGGTGGAACACGATTGTCTGAATAGATGTTGATAAATTCATCACGTTTGGCATCTGTGATCAGTTGGAGTGCGAAAAGTCCGGGTTGTGCGTCGTAGATTGCTTTCAGCAAGTCTAAGCTTTCCGTTACCTCATTCCGTCCCTGTTCAGGTTTTTCATACATCTGGTCGAGACCAAGCCTATGAAAACGATAAGAAAAATCACGAAGATTATTATACGCAGGATTCAGGTAATTTTCCACCAGCCAAAATCTGTTCTTTTGACTCTCAAATCCTTTCCAACCGGTCTCCTGGGCATTTTGTGCAGAATTGACAATTGATTGCGCTTTATCAAAGAAGGGTCCTCCCCCACTTAATGAGAAAGAATCAAAGTAGAGACCAAGAAAGACATTGGAATAATAAGCCAATACTGATGTAAGGTTGGAAGTAAAAGTGCCTTCAGCATAGTCGAGTGGCTGATATTCAACATAATGAAACTGAAAATCTTTATCGATCCAATTCAGCAGAATGGAATTGTAAGCGGAATTATAAACAGGGCGGCGAAGAACAAGATTGATCGTTCCTTTAAAATCATCTGGTCCCATTCTGTCAGTAACGGTAATAATTATTGTACATTCAATCCGCTCTTCATTCCTGAAACTATAATTTGACCATTTGCGGTTATTCATAAACTCATAAATGGCAGTCTGCAATGTTTCAAATACTCGTTTATCTGAACCAGAGATCTGAGGGGCGGTGACAGAAACCTGGCAATTCAATTCCTGTCCAAAGGAAGAAATAGAAACAAGAAAAACTATTGATAAAATAATGATCTTCTTCATTTCTTTTATAATTAAATTATCGGGCCACTTTCCGGTTCGACATTAATTTATTAATGACATCCAGGATATCTTTTGCAACTGCTCTTTTATCTTTCAACTCGCCTTTCATCAAAACGCCTTTCATGCCGATAATAGATACCTTGTTTGTCTGCACTCCAGGACCTGCCCCTTTAATGTCTAATGAATTCAATATAATAAGATCAAGATTCTTTTGTTCCAGTTTTTTTCGTGCATTTTGAACTCCATCACCCGATTCGAGTGCAAAGCCAACCAGCAATTGATCACTTTTTTTAAGTTTTCCAAGCTCTTCAAGGATGTCTCTGGTCTTTTTCAAGCTAAGGGAAACTGTTTTTTCCTTCTTTTTAATCTTTACCGGGGACACATCAGCAGGAGTATAATCTGCAACAGCAGCAGCCATAATAATAATATCAGCAGAAGGAAAATTGGTTATACATGCTTTGTACATCTCTTCTGCAGAAACCAATTTTTCATAATGAATTCCCGGATTAACGGGTTCTAAATGTGTGGGTCCGCTGATAAGCGTAACATTGGCTCCTCTCTGTGATGCTTCTTCTGCAATGGAAAACCCCATTAACCCAGAGGAATGATTCCCAATGTAACGCACCGGATCAATAGCTTCATAGGTCGGGCCTGCCGTTACAAGGATATTTTTATCATGAAGATCTTTTTTTTTGTCAAAAAATAACCGCAAAATGGATAGAATATTCTCCGGCTCTTCCATCCTCCCGGGACCCATAAGTCCGCTGGCTAATTCACCGACCTGCGGTTCTAAAACTGTGTTGCCATATGAACGAAGAACCTGGATATTGTATTTCGTTGAAGGATGATTATACATATCAAGGTCCATGGCCGGAGCAATGAAAACCGGACATTTGGCAGAAAGATAAGCAGTAAGCAAAAAATTATCCGCAATACCATGGGCCATTTTTCCAAGAGTGTTAGCAGTTACCGGAGCAAATACCATGGCATCTGCCCATAAACCAAGTTCAACATGGTTGTTCCATTCGCCGGTCGATTCCTTGAAAGAGTCAATGATAACATTAGCCTTGGAAAGCGTAGAAAGTGTCAATGGGGTAACAAAATTTTTAGCGGAAGGAGTCATGATCACACGAACTATTGCTTCTTCCCGGATAAGTAACCGCACAAGGAAGGGTATCTTGTATGCGGCAATACTTCCTGTTATCCCAATGACAATTTTTTTCCCTTTTAACATCCTGTCGAACTTATAAATAATTAAAAGTCGTCTTGATGCTCTTTATGTGGGTTTCGGAAAAACACTTCCCCGTTCAGGTACTCGTGGATAGCAATAAGAGTAGGTTTCGAAAGGTGCTCATAATATTTGGCAATTTCTATCTGTTCCCTGTTCTCAAAAACCTCTTCAAGGTTATCTGTAGTGGAGGTGAATTCAGAGATTTTCTGTTTCAATTCTTCCTTCATCTCAAGGGAAATCTGGTTCGATCTCTTTGAAAGAATTGATACCGTTTCATAGATATTATTCGTTCCCTTTGTGAAATCTTCAATATTTCTGGTAATTGCGTTGGTTTCTGTCTTTACTTTTTTATAATCCATATTATTGTATTTTGTTAATGATGGTGGGTTTCTTTTGGGCCTTTAATCCCAACAGGTCAAGTTCCTTTTGAGATTTTTCTTTCATAGATTTTGCCTCAGCTATATACTGGCTGGAAGGATATAAAGTTGCGAAGTCATTATAGGCATTAAAAACTTTCTGAAGCCTTTCAGGTTTCTTCGGATCGATACTTTGTATGCCGTATTTATAGTAGCATTTTAAAATGAGAAACATGATCTCTTCTTTCTTTTGGGTCTCAGGATAATCTTTCAGAACATTGTTGAAGGATGTCACGGCGGCTATATAGTCATCCATTCTATAATATAACATGGCAATTTTAAAATCTTTTGTCTCCAATTTTGCCCTCATTTTATCAATAAGATCATTGCATTCTGGAAGACGTTTACTCTCCGGGTAAGAATTAATAAAAGCCTGAAGTTCCTTTATGGCATCATGAGTAGTCGTTTGATCAAGGCTGTATTCAGGCGAATTCAGGCAGTTGCAATAAGCGCTCATAAAGGTACATTCTTCAGCTTCATGTGTATTGGGAAAATTTGCACTGAACCGTTTAAAATAGTATGCAGCCATGGTGTAATCCTTCGAATAATAATAACAGTAAGCCTGATCATAATAGATCTTCTGGGCTTTATCAGTTGCACGCATAACACCCATCAGCTGATCAAAAAGCTGCAATGCGTGTGAATAATCCTTTTCATTGTATAATTGTAATGCCGTTGTATATTTCTTTTCAGTATCATCACTTTTCAGTAACTTCGAAAATTTGCATGAAATAGAGAGAAAAATAATCAATGACAAACAAAAGAAGAGGAACCCCTTTTTCATGGCGCAAAATTACAATTTTTCCGCTAAAAATAACAATATTTTTCTCATAGGATATTGGCCACGCCTTTAAGGATATTTAAATAGTCCACATAGGTTTCATTTATCTGATAACGGAATCTTGATTATAATTAGTATACTTTGAAATAATGTTCAACAATTAGGATAACATATATTTGATAATCCATTTCAAAGAAGTAATTTTGTCCTGGGTTTCATCCGAAGATTAATTTTCCGGAATTATCAACGGAGACATTATTTCCCTTTATCAGAAATGATTCTCATGGCGGAAAGATTCCTATTAATAATCCTGTCAATATACTAATAAACACATATTCAAGTGGATATTTTTGAAAAAGTAATCTCGAACATAGGGCCTCTCGGCCAATATGCAGACCATGGTCATGGATACTATTATTTCCCGAAACTGGAAGGCCAGATCTCCAATAAAATGATCTTTAAAGGAAAAGAATGTATCGTGTGGAGCCTGAATAATTATCTGGGGCTTGCCAACCATCCGGAAGTCAGGGAAGCAGATGCCAAAGGTGCTTCAGACTGGGGAATGGGATACCCAATGGGTGCAAGGATGATGTCAGGACAAACTAAATATCATCAGGAACTGGAACACCAACTGGCGGAATTTGAAGGTAAGGAATCGGCATATCTTCTGAATTATGGATATATGGGAATGGTTTCTATCATAGACTCTCTCCTTGACCGGCATGATGTTGTTGTTTACGATTCAGAATCTCATGCCTGTATCATCGACGGTCTACGGCTCCATATAGGAAAGCGTTTCGTATACCTGCATAATGACATGGCAAGCTTTGAGAAACAAATAGAAAGAGCAAAGAAACTGACAGATGAAACAGATGGCGGAATTCTTGTAATCACTGAAGGAGTCTATGGTATGTCAGGTG
>Ga0181533_1003326_pt1 | contig 17590 bp, 14 predicted proteins | sample PEATcosm2014_Bin_45_FD_119772 | JGI IMG/M metagenome (GOLD analysis project Ga0181533, IMG submission 119772) | Peatland microbial communities from MTU Mesocosm Facility, Houghton, MI, USA - PEATcosm2014_Bin11_60_metaG | ecosystem: Environmental > Terrestrial > Soil > Wetlands > Peat | place... | reverse complement strand
GGGTGCCCTCCTCAATGGCGTTCAGAGATACTTCAGCAACATCATTCTGAAGCCGCCGTTGCAGGAGGGCAACCCTGCCGTTCACCCATCACCTCAAAAACCTGTTTTGGACACAAGTGAAATAATATGGACCCCACCCCAAAGGTTCTTACCGATGAGCAAATCAACTCTACGCCCGTTCTGCGCCTGTCCTTTAAAAGCCAATTTCAAACTACACTATTACCATTATCTATAACTTTCTCTCTCTCAAAACTAATCAGCAGCACGGCAAGGAGCGGGTACCCGCCCCATGAAATTCTTACAGGGAGAGGAATATGGAGACCGTGGCATATGATTTAGGACATGGTGGAAAAGAACCTGAAGCTCCATATCTACAATACGGGTGACCATGCGGAGATTCAACACTGGGGGGTGTTCAAGGATGATGTCCTGTACGTCAAATGGCCGGGGTGGGATGTTTCAAATCAGCACGGATGCCATCACTGAAGTGGAGAACGGAACTAAGACTATTTACATGCATGACCCCGGTGTGATGCCGTGGCCGAAGGCCGATGACCCAAGATTGGCGGGGATACGGGCGTCTCTGGGAACCTGTGGGATGCGCCTAAATGGTAGCCCGCTGAGTCAATATTTCAGCGCCCTATTCGAGCCTCAGACCCTGCAACCCGAGCACTATCAACAGCTATTCCTCGCCCGCTATCTCGCCCTTTTCCTCCGGGACGCTTTTGACTTGTTGCCCATCTGCCTGGCCACAGGCGAACAGGGCTCAGGCAAGAGCACGCTGTTTGAGAAGGTGCTTTGGTTGATGAAGGGCACGGGGCCGGAATCGGAATCGGAGGCAATGCCCAAGGACCTCAGGGGGTTTATAGCGAAGCTGACCGATTCCCACATGGTTTTGTTCGACAATGTGGATGGCGTAGATTGGAAGAAGGAAAATTACGCTGACTACATCTGCAAAGCGTCCACGGGAGGGACGGTCGGAATAGCACAGCTATATCAGACCAATGGGGTCAAGAATTATAAGCTCCGCTGTGACCAGTTCTATACGGCTCGCATGATACCGTGGCCGCCGTCACGAACCGATGTGGGGCGGCGGACGCTTATATTTCCCATGCGCAAGCCCGAAGAAGGCGAGGTCAGGGAACGGGAGACCATGAAAGAAGAAGCCCGCAATGACCGGGACATAATGTTGCTCGAAACCCTAGTACGCCTGCAAAACGTCCTGAGAGGGTTCTTGACCCATAAGACTCGCTGCTTCTCCGTCACCGAGATGCCGGAATACGAACAGTTCACCATGCGTGTGGCCGGAGCGGAAGGTTGGCATCAAGAAATGAAGGCCATCTGGGTGGGGTACATGGGGGATAGCATGGCGAGCGCCGTGGAACATAACCCCATGGTGAATGCCGTGCGTGTTTGGTTGGGAGAGAAGGTCAAGGGTACGTTCGTCAATGCGGACCGTTGGGTTCGAGCCAGTGAGATATTTGGGCCTGTACAGAAGTACCTGGGAAAGGAATGCACCTGGCGGAGTAGCTCGTCGTTCGGGACCGCCGTGAGGTCGAATTTGTCCGCTTTGCGGACGCTGGGCATGGAAACGAAGGTCCTGCACGGCTATCACAGGTACAAGTTCTGCCTCACCCCAGGTGAGGCGCAGAACTGCGAGGTGAGCCGCTGGGAGTGTCTAAAGCGGCTCGCTGGGGTTGACCAAACCGATAGGGAGCGGGCAGCGCTCCAAAATCGGGAGGATGGCATCGGCGAATCAGCCGATGCGGTCTGGAAACAGCTCGTGGAGAAGCAGGCGGAAGTGTTCGGAGTTCGGGCCGTGGAGACATTACCATCGGAAACGGAAACAGAGCCTCAGGGGAGGGATATGCCAGAAGTCTTCATTCTCCCACCAGCACCTACCCCGGCAATGGTGACGCAGCTTTTGATGTTTGGTGGGTCACTTGAAAGTGTGCCCAGGCGTAAGGCCTCGCGCAGGCCATCGAGTGGCGCCACGACATCGGATCAGCTGGGATTGTTCCAGATCTGAGGGTGAGGTTAGACGCGCCCGGCACAGTCTCTTACTGGCTAATGGGCGCCGTCACTTGGCCAGCACCGGGGATTGCCCCAGTGGATTCGTCGATAAACACAAGTTGACAAGGCAGGGGCTGTTTCCCACAACGCCGATTCGGGATAGCCAAACGCACTGACGCGGAAGCCGGAAGGCTGCCGAGGGGGACTCCGAAAGCGGTAGAGATCCTCAACCTAGCGCCCCCGACCAGCCCAACGTACTAATGGCGGCCAGCAATACGACCAAGCCGATGCCCATCCAAATTCTCTCTGACCGGCCGGAGTTTTTCCATTCGGCGGCCATAATGCCGCAGGCGTTGGCAGTCAATAGCCCGGTGACGAGGCTGAGCGGCCAGCCGATGGCGGGGCCCAGTCTGCCGAGCTTGGGAGCCGCCAAACCGTAAGCAAAAATACTTCCGCTCCAAAGCAAGGCCATCAGAATGGTCAGGCCGTAAAGCGCTGCCGATTTGGGCTGTGTGTACTTTGACCAACTCTGGTTTTGCTTGAATAGGTAAACGCAGAAAACCAGGTTGGGGATGGCGCCGCCCGCCAGCATGAACAGCCAGATGAGGTTCGACCCTGCAAAAGCGCTATTGCCCAAGCGAACGGCCGAGCCGATGATGCCCTGAGCCGAGCTGTAGCCAATGTTGAAAACCCCCGAAAGCACGCCCGCACCCGCACAGAGCAACAAGCCGATCCGGAAAGGGCGCGCTTTCCCCAGCATTTCCCGACGCTCAGGCGCTTCCCGGTTCTTCTGGCTTCGTTCCTTCAAGTTCCCCGCGTAACCACAACAAACCATACCAACAATGGCGATCGCTGTGCCCGCCACAATCGCTTCACCTTGCCTTTGGAAGAGGTGGCCAGGTGCCAGCAGAAGAATCGGCAGAAGCGAACCGAGAGAAGAACTGATCGCGAGGACGAAAGTGTTGGCCAGGGAGATTCCGATGGCGCTCACGCCTTGACCGAACATGATCGCGCCGAACCCCCAAGCGAAACCGCAGAGGGCGGCGACGGCGATGGCGTGCGCCGGAGCCTGGCGAAGAGCTTCGCCCAGGTGGGAAACACTGGCCGCCACCATGATAGCAGGCATCAGAATGCAAGAAACCAGGATCTGCAGAGCCCAGACGTTTTCCCAGGACCACCGCCCGAGAAACCGCATGGGCAGAGTGAACGTTCCGTTCATGAGCCCGGAAATAATGGCGAGGGCAACGCCCAGTGTCAGCGTGGAGGAAGTTGCGTTCATACAGCGCCTCTGACCATAATCTGGTCTTCGGTCAGGATGAGCCCGGGCATTGACTCCGTTCGCGTTCTGAGCTCAGACCTCTCTCCGTTATGCATGAGGGGGCAATCTGCGCCCACGCTCCGTGCGGGTGCGCAGCCAAGCCCGGGCACTAACCAGCGCGGAAGCAAGGTTTTGGGCCGGGACAACAGAGGATTGAAAGGGGAAATCAGAAATCTCCTGTTATCCCTTGTTCAATCTCCCCCAATCGGGCCGCGGCGACTGCCGCTGCGCCTAAGACGCCTGCCGAGTACCCGAGCGGGGAACCCATAATGCGCAGCTTCCGTTGTTGCCACACTGTGGTTCGTTGAGCCAAATGAGCAGCCAGAGAGCTCAGCAGAAGCGGGTTGTTTTGGGCGAGGCCGCCAGCAAGAATCAGCAGGTCAGGGTCGAGCAGGTGCACGACCGATGCGCAACCTATGGCCAAGTACTCCGCGAGTATGAAGATCGCGCCCTGCGCGATGGGGTCGCCCGCATTCGCCGCCCCGATGACTTCTTCACCGGAAGTGAAATTCCCCTGCGCGGCATAGCGCAGAAGCGCCGCCGCGTTGGTGTACCTTTCCAGACACCCCGCGAGCCCGCACGTGCAAGGAAGGCCCGCACGATCAATGGGAATGTGACCAATGGTATTGGCAAAGAAATGGCCGCCCCGGTTGAGTCGGCCTCCGATATAGCAGCCGCCACCCACTCCCGTGCCCAGGGTAATGCAGACAAAGTCCGTCTCGGCCTTCGCGGCTCCAAAGTGCTTTTCAGCCACTGCGAAGGCATTGGCGTCGTTCTCGACGGCTACGGGGAGGCCAAACGCTGCGTGCAGGTACGCACCCGGCTTTGCACCCGTCCAATGAGGAACGTCGCTGGTGGCAAACACGACTTCACCCAACTTTGGATCTACCCAACCTCCGGTAGCAAGACCGATGGCTTCGGGCGTAATCCCCAGGCGAGTTGCTTCCTCCAGGCAGGTGGAGGCGGCCTGCTTCAGGTGCTCAAGCAGAGCATCTCGCCGTTCCTTCCAGGGCGTGGGAGTTGCAGAGCTGAATAACAATTCACCTTGGCCGGAAACAAGACCAAACTTGGTACGGGTTCCGCCCATGTCGATTCCAACGAACACGCGTTTGGGATCCCTCTGGCGCTGCCAACTTTGAGTAGCGGCCACAAATCTCCGAGTGATCCAGTCCGGCCGCGTGATGGCCGTACCCACAACGATCGCATACGCCCCTGCCTCGAGTGCGGCGCGCGCTTGCTTCGGCGAATGGATCCGTCCTTCGGCGATCACCGGGACGTCCACGGCGCGGACGAGCTCAGCAATAAAGCGAGGTTCGAACGGTGGAACATTGCGGGTTTCCTCCGTATAGCCGCGCATGGTGGAAAGGACCGCGTCGGCCCCTGCCTTCACGGCTTCAACGGCTTCCTCGAACGTGGCGATATCTGCAAGGACCGGAACCCCCAGCTCCTCCTTGATACGGCGCAATCGTTCCAACGCCCCATATCTCTGACCTCGGCGCGTGCAATCCATGGCCACCAAGTCGGCGCCACCTTCCACGAGCTCATGAGCCGCTTCGAAGGAGGGAGTGATGAGCATCTCCCCGTCATGCTGTTCGGCTTTCCAGATTCCGATGATAGGGACGCTTACGGCCTCCCGAATCGCCCGGATGTCCTCCGGGCCATTCGCGCGAATCCCGGACGCCCCGCCCTGCACAGCGGCCTGTGCGAAACGCGCCATCGAGGCAGAATTGCGGAAGGGGTTGCCGTCCGCCGCCTGGCAGGACACAATGAGACTTCCGCGCAGGTCAGAGAGTACATTGGTTGTGGTTTTCATGGAGTCCCCGCTTTAAGCTGTCAGCCTTCAGTTCTCCTTAAAAGCCCCAGATGAAACCGGGCCGGAATCCCCACGGCCTGGACGCGCCATCCTGGCCACATCCTTCCCCGCAAGCTTCCATCCTTTAACTCAAGGCGACGGGGTTGGGCAGATTCGCTGCACGTTGCGGCGTCCGGGCGACGCGTCGTACCGCCCCGATCCTCAGGATGATCGAGCTCTGGCCTCCTGGTGTCTTGAGTGAACACCGAAATCTCTCGCGGCGCGCGCCATGGCGTCGATGTTCCCAGGGGGCGTGTCGCGGCCAAGTGCGCAACCGCTGCTCAGAATGAAACCGCCGCCTGGTCCGGTCGCCTGGATGGCGCAGCCTGAGTCCTCGTAAACTTCGGCCGGCGTTGATTGCGCCAGTTTGCTGGTGTGCAGGTTTCCCTTCAACGAAACCCCTGACCCGATGCGCGACTTGGCAACTTTGAGATCGACCTGCCAATCGATCTCGAAACAGTCTGCTCCGCTACGGGCCATTTCATCCAGCAGATTATCGGCCCTTCCGCAGATGTGCAGCGCCGACGGAACGCCTAACTCCCGCAGTCTCCGCATGACTTGTTGCTCGGACGGCAACACAAAACTGGCGTAATGGGCCGAAGAGATCAGGCTGCCGGACGCCATGCCTTCTCCGATCCAGACACTTGGCGAACCCAGGGCGGCTACTTGCTCGGCCCAAACGAGCGCAAACGGCGTGCGGCACGCGATAGCCGCTTGCAATTCCTCCGGCTGGTCAATCATGGCGATCAGTACGCGCTGCACCCCCATCATGAAACCAACTTGGGAGAACGGGCCGGTAAGGCCGACCGAGATGTTGTACCGGGCCAATACATCCGCGGGAATGTGGTGCAACGTCTCGATGACATGCGGACGCAAAATGTCGAGAGTCTGTAACCGCACATCCTCAAAACAAGTGATATCGTGCCGGACGGGCGTGCCGATATCGTCTAGGGGCACCTGCCAGACGGAACCATCGAGAGTCGTGACTAACCAACCCGCGGGTGTCCGCACGCGCTCGCGGACGACCTCCGGGGCGATGCCGATGTTGATCGAGAGGCCATCGATATCCGGGTGGCGTTCCAGACAGCTGAGCAGAGCCCGCGCGTGGACCTCGGGATCGAGGAAGCATTCGGAGACGGGTACCCCGTAGCACGCCGCCGCATACGACGTGTCGATCAGCGGCACCACCGGAACCCGGTCGGGCGTCTGCCCTCGCATTGCTGTTTGGCTGCGTTCCCGTGGAGTCATTTTCGTCCGACCCGTGTGGCGTTTGGAAAGTTCGTTCAGCTATAGCGCCCCGACCTGCCGGGGCACTCACCGGTCCCGCTCTGCGGTACGGGCGCTGCTCGGTGTGGTGGCGTCGGGGCGCGGTATCATGACCGGCAGCAGCTTGTCCATGTAGCGTGCGATTTTGCTGTTCGCCGTCAATTCCCATAATGAAGTCTTCAGGTGCCGCAGGGCGAGGACGGAGGTTATCCATGCTTGTGTCCAACCCGTTTCAAGGGACCAAGCACCCGCGAGCCAATCCGAATTGCTCGCCCAGTAATCCCAGATTTTGAAATCGAAAGCCCGGACCCATGCGCCATCGAGTTCGGGGTGGAGGGAAGAGCGGGCTTGGATGCGGCACAGAAATTCCGCGAGCTTATCCTCTGCATGTAAATAAAACGCATCGCCGGTGGCGGCAGCGGCCTCGCGCAAGCCGAGGAAGGCAAAGTCCGATGTGTAGAGAAGATCACAAGCCGGGTCGCCGTTCTGTTGGATGAGCGGGGCTTCGTTTGTTCCATAACGGTCGTTTGATTTTGGGGGTGCATACTTGCCTTCAGTTCCTGAGCCTATCTCCTCACGAAGGGCGCCACATTCAGCCTGTAAGGCGAGCATATCTGTCGCGATTTGCTTGAGCCACTGGCGATGCTCGGAACTATCATCAATTCGTATCAGCCAAGCTAAAGGCAACAACATGCGGGCGCGTTCCTGCTGAAGGCCATTTGTCCACCGCCACTTGTCCGGGTAAGCGGCCGTGGTCATGCGAAGAGCCGTCTTCGTCCTGTCCAAAAACCTGGCATCGCGAGTCTTGTCGTAGGCCCAGATGAAACACGCCCACAGATAGGCCTCGAAGTGGGGCGCATAATTGACGGTTTCAGCGTTGTAAAAATATCGCCAGCCACGCTCTTGCAGCGGCCCCTCCTCCAGCCGGTCCGCGCGGAAACCCAGCCTTCCTGTGGTCCGTAAGTTGGCCAACAGACAACGCAGAATCTGTTCGTCCCAGCGGTCGGAATGCAGCAGAGCCTCCGCAGCTAATGTTCCTAACATGCTTCGCGCGTTATCGTCACCATAATAGACTCCCGGCGATTTCGGCAGTGCCCATCCCACTAGTCCGAACGACGGACTCTTAGGGTCCTCCCGGGGACCTTTGGCAAGTGGAGAGCGGGCATAAATGAAATCATTCAGGTTACTGGCGATTTCGCCGTCCCTCGGCCTTCCGCTGATAACTGAGGAGAAGGCCATGGCCATGGACGTTTCCCCCACGCAGTCACTGCGGCGGCCCCAGTCCAGCAATTGCCCCCCATCGTACTCGATGGTGGCGGAAAACCCTTCCAACACTCCCTCGCTGCCGTTGCCGACGGGCCAGTCGCGCGGAGGCGCAGGTGAAGCGTGCTCCAACGCCCCACGCTCTTCCACTGTTTTCTCCCACGAAGAATCTACAAACAGTTTTGCTTGGCTGTACCACTCCACTCCCCTTTGGAAGGCATTGAGCTCAGCGTTTTCGGGCAGGGGCTGACGACGGTCAAAGGACGGACTTAACACAGGTTTGATTTCCCCCAAGGGAACCGGCTTCTTGGGGTATAGCCACTTGAGGATCCAGCTCCACACGATCCCCCACGATTCCGTGGGCGCGAAGCGACCCGTAATGAACCGGCTGAGCTTGGTGGCGGCTACCAAAACCTCTCCCTCCGGAGCCTTGAAGAGGATCGGTTTGACCCCTCCAGTGGGAAGTCCGTAGACAGCCTTGTCAAAACCTGCCGCCCGCGCCAGCACCAAATCGGCATTCGCCGTTTCGAGGGGCACATACCGCGCATCATGAAAATCCAGGATGGCAAGTTTCTCTAGAGATGGGCTGAAGGCATCGGAAGCCACGAAAACTCGCTCCAGGAGATTGTAGTAATACCCTTTGGCGATCGAGCGCGGCTCACCCACTTGCAATCCCGGCACCAGCGACGGAAACTCGACGTACAGGCGCAATGACTTTTCCGCCGCCTTGTGAAAGAGCCCGGCGTCAAGTTGGGTGGTTTTTCCAGGGTAGCCTTCCGCAAGGATGAGGACGCCGGAGCCCGGTGCAGCTCGCCCGACAGCCTCTTCCGGCATCTCATAGCGCGGAAAAGATGGCGTGCCCGAAGCCAGTAGCTTGTATAGATCATTCGAGGCCGAACAGCTAAAGACTAGGGGCGGTGTCGTAGTATCGGGCTTGCCGAAGGACGTCCACGCCGCAGGAAGAAGGCTCAAAATTCTCAGGACATCGCGGCGCTGATAGGAAGCCGTTCCAGCCATGTGGTGCATCGTGATCTCCCATAGGTTATGAAAAGATGAACAAACTCTCGCAAAGACGCCCAGGAGCGAAGGCAGGCAAACTAGCAGTGCCTTCTTTGCGCCTTTCACGGCTTTGCGCCTTTGCGAGAAACACTTTTGCTCTTAGAACTCCAGCCTTAAAGCGAACTGAATATTCCGGGCAGCGTTCGCCGTACTCGTGATTGTGCCCACTGTCGACGTTGCGCTGATGTTACTTGCCGGAACGGAGAAGCTTGGGTGGTTCAGCCAGTCAAATGCCTCTAACCTAAACTGAAGGTTGACTCGCTCTCCCAGCCGGAACCCCTTGTATAGACCCGCGTCCCAGTTAAAGTAATGGGGACCGGACAATGACCCCGGCGCCGAGTCACCGAATTGTAACGATGGAGGCACAGCGTAGGCAGCAGGGTTAAACCACTCGTGGATGGACGGGCTGGTCAGCTTCGGGTTTCCAACTATCTGTGCCCGGCTGCTCGGCCAGCCTTGGGTCGAGCTGGTCCAGGTTACGGAGTAAGGCGTACCCCCGGCAAGGGTTACGATTCCCGTGGTTTGCCAGCCGCCAAAGAGTACGTTCAGCGGGCCGCGTAAGGAGGAGAGGAACCGTTTCCCGTTCCCGATCGGCACTTCGTATATATAGTTGGCAATAAGGTATTGAGGGGCCATCAAGGTGCTGTTACCCCGATCCAGCCGATAATTCAGGTTGTCGATGGGAGCCGTAATATCGTAAAGTGAGCCATATAACCACTTGGTCCACGCATACTCGACTTCAAACGACATCCCCGAGGAGAATCTCCGGATGGCCGACAATTGGAGTTCCTGAACGTTGCTGGTTTCGCCGGACTGCCAATAAGTGATAGCACCCCAAGGCTGATAGTACCGCCGCGGCTGTACCGCCGCGGCTAAGGGCACAGGATCGTTTATGTTGAGCGGCTGGGGGCAGTGCTCGCATTCGTTTCCTAGATAACTTGCGCGCAACGCCGTGCTTCCCGAAATCTGCTTTTCGACGCTCAGGTTCCATTCATGACTCAGAGGGAATTTCCAATTGCGCGCCAGGCCGTTGACGCTCGCCCCGGTGGGAACAGCCCCGGCGCCGGTTGGGAAGGGGTTCGCAAATGTCAGCGTGGGAGTGGCTCCCGGCTGGGGCTCAAAGGTGAAAGATGACGCAAAGGGAGGGTTATTGGGGGCGTAGCCAGCACCACTGAAAACCCAGGGCAACATGTCATAGTACATTCCATATCCCGCCCGCACTACAAAGCCTTTCGATCCCGTGGGCATATAGGCGAGTCCTACCCGTGGAGCCCAGGTGTTCGCGTCATTGCCGATGTAATTTCCGGCATTAAGCCCAAGACTACTCCCGCTTACGATCGGATATGCGGACCAATAGGGTAGGTTGCTGAGGTTGCCTTGCAGCGTAGCGACTTCGTTGAGGTTAGGATACCAATTGGACATGTTCCCGCCCACATTCTCCGCTTGGGTGGAGTAGTCGTAGCGAAGCCCCACGTTCACAGTCAGCCGCTGCGTCGCCTTCCAGGAGTCCTGTATCCAAAACCCGAAACGATCGTTGGTCGGCTTGGCCTCCAGGGGGGCAATCGGGTAACCATCCGTGGCAAGGTAGCCCAACAGATAGTCCGCAAACGCGTTACCGGTGTAATGCCCGGTAAATGAAAATGTGCCATGCGCCGGCGCCGGGTTCTGGAAATTGTAGTATTGCCAACGCATGTAAGAGAAACCACCTTTAATAAGATGGGAACCCTTGATCCAAGTCAACGTGTCGTGCCCTTCCCAGGTAGGTATGGTGTCTCCACTGCCCTGGTTGTCGCTCAGGCCCGTAAACCCTGTAATGGCCATTGTGGGTAGACCACCAAGATTCGGTAGCGAACACGGGAGCGCCGTAATGACGGTGCAGGGATCGAAACTATGATTCTGGGGCTGAATGTTATCCCACTCCCGGCTGTAACCGAAGGTTGCGACGTTGGCAATCGAGGGGGTGATTGTACTCGTGTAGTTCACCGCCAGACTGTGTGATGTGTTGGGACGGATTGTTCCACCCATCAAGGGCGTGCTCCCTGCGGTGGTATAGGGAGCCTGGTCAACGTAGAAGTATCTTACCGAAACCGCATTCTTTGCGTTGATGTTGTAATCCACGCGCGCCGAAGGCCGCTTTCGGTTCTGGCTGATGGGGATAACGCCAGTGAAATTATTCCCTAGCCCGCCTGCCGCGGTTGTTTGCGTATTGGGTGTCAGAAAGTATTTGAAAAACTGGCTTGAGATGGAGCTGATCCTGCCCGTGGGAATTTGGTTATTCGGAAAGGGCTGCCCCGTCGTCGGATCGGTGATGGTGGCGAGGCCGGTGAAGTTCCCCTGGAGGAGCGCGGTGGTGGGCTGTGCGCTCACCGCAGTGGAATTGGAGTGGTACATCCAACTCTCGTAGCTGCCGAAGAAGAATAGCTTATCGCGCTTGATCGGCCCGCCCAGGGACCCGCCGAATTCATTACGAATGAACTGTCCTTTCGGAATCGCGGTCGAGAAGAAGTTGGCTGCTGACAACGCCCTTATCCTATTGTATTCAAATGCCGTGCCATGAAACTTGTCTGTCCCCGATTTCGACGCGGTGATTATTTGCACGGTGCCCACGCCGTTCTCAGCGCTACCTGAGCTGTCGACCACCTTGAACTCCGCGATCGCGTCTAGGGAAGGCGACAAGTCTGCGAGCCTCTCGTTTTCCTGTTCCATGAACTCGATCCCATCCATGGTCTCCGAAGTTCCGTCTCTCCAAGTCGCGCCTCCAACCCGGGCGTTGCTGCCGGAAAGCTGAACCCCCGGCGCTAGCGCAAGCATCCCCCACAGGTTCGTCCGCCCGTTGAGTGGCATCATCGTGATCTGTTTGGAGTCAACCACGCTTCCCACTTCCGAGGTAGTTGTCTGAACCAAGGGTAAAGTAGATGTTACCTCCACGGTTTGTGAAACGGCCCCTAGAGTAAGCGGGGCGTCTTGGCGGACGGTCTGGCTCACGTACATCACCAGATGATCGATATCGTATGGCTTGAACCCCTTGGCTATAAAGCTGACTTGGTACGTACCCGGTATGACGTTTGTGAAAGCGTAATCTCCGGCAGCGTTGGATACGGCCGTCGCCGTAACATTGGTCGCTTCGTTACGCAGCTTGACCTCTGCATTGGGAACGACCGCACCCGACTGGTCAGTTACCCGCCCGATAATCGTGCCCCAACCAGTCGACTGCGCTTGAAGCGGAGCCGTCGCGAGAAACAACATCCATGTGACCACTCCAGCAATTAAGATCACGCAGCTCCAGCCACTCTTCCTGAGTTTTCCTGCGTTCATGATGGTGTCTCCTTTTTCGGTGCTCATTACCCTTTATCCCTTCTCCTCTGTCTGTGCAGAGGCGCCTTTCATTTTGGCCCCTGGTCCTTCTTTTTTCGTACCCAACGAACACTCGCCCTGTACAGGTCTCCGCCGCCTCTCGCAACACCTCTTTGGCACGCTCCTGTCCACGGGTACCGGTTCTTATCCCACACCGCTCCACCGATGTCAAGCGAAAAAAGAAAGTTTTTTCATTATATACGGAATAGACGGCCAAAATTCTCCTTAATACGTAAATACTTTATCTTGTCAGCAAGTGTCCTAGTGGATTATCATGCCGACCATGGAAAATAATGATGTTCTCTTCCGACATGACCACACACCTCAGCGCAAACAACGGCGCATGCAGCGGCTGCTCCTCCGAGCTCTCTGGCGGGAGGGTTCGATGACAAAACAGCAGATCGCCGGCCTAGTCAATGTGAGCCTGCCCAGCGTATCGCGTCTATTGGAGAAACTCACCGCGGAGGGGTTGTTGACGGTCGCTCGCGGCCTCAAAGAGAAGGATCCGCGGCGGGTCTACATCAGCGTAAACGAGAGGCACTTGCGCGCCTTGGCCCTCCACATCACACGCCACGGGATCACAGGTGCCACGGTTGATGCGGGTGGCAGGATCTTGAAATCATGGAGTGACTCGCTTCATGTGACCGAGGGACCATCGGGTTTACTTCGACGAATCGTCGTGACTCTTGTGGATGCCCGAAAACATTCCGAGACTGGAATGTTGCGGGGAGTGGGGATCGGTATTGGCGGCCCGGTCCGCAACCATGTCACTGCTGAGAGCTTTGCCATTCTTCCCGATTGGAGTGACGTCAATCTGAGTGAAATCGTCGAGAAGGAGACCGGACTTCGGACCTACGTGGCCAATGATGCGTTTGCGGAGACTTTCGCTGAGAAGCAGTACGGGTGCGCGCGCGGGGTAAGGAATGCACTTTATTTCCACTATGGCTGGGGGCTGCAGTTGGGTCTGATCCTCGACTCTGAAATTAGACGCGGAGCCGGTTATGCCGGAGAAATCGCCCATCTTCAAGTTGCGGAATCCGGTCCGGTTTGTATTTGCGGCAGGCGCGGGTGCCTGGAAAGCATAGCATCGATTGGCGCACTAGTCCGTGCGGCGGTTCATGCCATCCGCCAAGGCGCCCGAAGTGAAGTTCGCACCCTAACCAGCGGGGATCTTGGAAAAGTAAGCTGGGACATTCTGCAAACGGCGGCAGACCACGGAGACACACTGGCCGGAAACTTACTTGATCGCGCTTCCGATCATTTGGCGGTTGCCTTGGCAGGCGCCATAAATTTGCTGGATCCCGAGCTCTTGATCCTGGGGGGCCATATCCGAAATAGCCCGCCCTCTTTTGCTGAAACTCTTTGTCGCAAGATCTACCTGCGTGTGACGGCTCCGATGCGGCCACACTTGCGCATTGAGGTTTCTGCACTCGGCCCGGAAGCAGGAATCATCGGTGCTGGTACGCTGGTCTTCCAGCATTTGCTTGACCCAAGAGAATGAATCTTCAACAAAGACAGAGAGCTAAGCCAACTGTGCAAGTGATGCGGCGCGACGGAGATCTCCCCACGGAAGCCACACCACTTCACGCATATTGCCGTAGGAAGATGTATCTGATTGATTGTTAAGATCAGGTGGTAGCATCTGCCAAAGAAACAGGAGGACCGCCCCATGCTGATGGATGAATTCTTTGACCAAGTCTCCGCTTACGTGCAAAAAGTCAGGAACACGCAGGGCCCCGCCATCGAGGCGGCTGCACTATTGGTCCTCGATACCCTGAAGCTCGGGCACCGAACTTTCGTGTTCGGGAGCGGCCATTCTAATCTTTTGACAGAAGAAATCGTCTTGCGGGCAGGGGAACTGCCAATTTTTTCTCCGATATTTGTGGCTGGATTGCTGCCGACAGACTATCCATACCACCGGGGCGGACTCATGGAGCGGATTTCCGGCATTGCCGCTGCAGCTTTAGATTCAATCCCGGTGGAAAAAAGAGACACCCTTATTGTGATATCAACTTCTGGGCGGAACGCTGTTCCCGTCGAAATGGCCCTTGAGGCTCGGCAAAGAGGCCTGAGGGTAATCGCCCTGACCAGCGTGGAATTCTCATCTCAAGTCACATCGAGGCACCAAAGTGGGAAAAGGCTCTATGAGCTGGCTGACATCGTCATCGATAGTTGTTCTCCACAAGGCGACGCAGTCGTGAGGATTCCAGGAACCCATGACAAAATTGGGCCACTTTCAACCATCCTGGGTGGAACAATCCTGCACGCACTTTCTTGCAAGATTTGTGACTTGATCCTGGATCTGGGAATGACGCCACCGGTGTTGGTGAGTGGGAATATCGATGACGCCGAGGAATATGACGAGAAAAGCGTTGAGTCGTTCAAGGAATTCATTCGCCATTTGTAGCATGGACCTGTGTTCACTCATCCGTTATGGCTGATCGAACCCGGATCGCATGCGAATTATCATGGCCCTTACCCAAGTGCCGCTGCCGACTGAGAATGATCCGGCCACTCAACACTCGCAGCGGCGAAGGACAGGGCGCTCTATAGAATCATAGCTAAGAACACGATTAGTGGCACGAAACTCTTTGACACTGGTGTCCAACCACAAGAGCGACATGTGGTTTTGCGCCGGCATAGCCCTGCTTTCCCGGTGTCGGGCTGGCGCGGAGACGAGGTTGTGATGATTCTCTCATATTTCTGTTGTTAGGTGGCGGTGGTTGGCTTGAACGGGATTTATCTTCTACTTGGAGTTAGCCAATAGAGAAGGGGAGACCCAACAGGACTAAGCCTGGTCGCCTGCTGTGTCGGATCAGGTCTCAGCGTTGTCGGCGCGTGCCCAATTCACACGGCTGTGTTTCTGCGGGCCGTATTGGTCACCGGCTCGCTCATCGGCTCTGCTACGGCTTTCGGGTTCCTAGGAACAATCATGGCCTTGAAGTCAGGGGTTCCTGTCAGTGCTGTACACACCATCATGAGTTTGGCCATTTTCGTACCCGTGCTCTCCGCGGTGTTTTACCATGGGGTCCCCCAGATGGGGACTCTTGCGGGCATCATCCTTGCTGGGGTCTCCGTTCACGTTTCGAAATCCTTATAACCCTCAGCGACTCTTGACTTTTGGGGGATCAATAACCAAGGAGGTCAGCTATTCCCATGAGACACCTCAGGGCCCTTCTAGCCGGCACAATCTACACCCCTCTCCACGAGATCTCCGAAGGAGTTGTTTTGATTAAGGGGACGCGGATCGTGCTCGTTGGTCCCATAGGCAAGGTGAAAGTGCCTTATGGCACCCAAGTGATGGACCATCGGGACGAAATCATTGCCCCGGGTTTTATTGACCTGCATATTCATGGCGCGGCTGGACACGACCTTATGGAAGGAACAAGCCAAGCGGTGTCATCAGTGGCCAAATTCCTGGCGCGACGCGGCACCACTTCCTTTGTTGCCACCACCGTGACTGCCAGCTTGGAGGACACTCTGTCCGCCGTTCGAATGATGGCCCGAGCGATTCGCGCTCAGCACTCTTTTGCACAGCGTCGAGATCGGCCGGTTGGTGCCGAGATCCTTGGCATTCATTTTGAGGGGCCTTTCTTGAGCAGGAAAAGACGTGGTGCGCAACCCGCGCCTTACCTTCGACTACCTTCAGTCAGGTTACTCCGAAGGCTCCTGGATGAAGCGAAGGGAAATGGTAGGATCCTTACGCTGGCCCCGGAGCTAAAAGGAGCATTGCCACTTCTCGAGTACGCTCATCGTCGAGGCTTGAGAGTGAGCATAGGACACTCGGACGCTTCACTGGAGGAAGCGGAACGTGCCATCAATGCGGGGGCTACTCACGCTACACACGTCTTCAACGCCATGCGTCCTTTCACCCATCGTGACCCCGGAATCCTCGGTGCTGTACTCACAGACGACCGAGTGTATGCCGAGCTAGTCTGCGATGGCATCCATGTGCACCCAGGAGCGGTTCGGCTTCTTGTGCAATCTAAAGGGCTGGATCATGTGGTTCTGGTCAGTGACGGCGGGACAGGCACAGGCATGCCCGATGGAAAATATCGTTTAAGCAAGTTCGCGGTGAGCATCATTGGCGGTGTTTGCCGCAACCGGCATGGCAACCTCGCAGGCAGCACGGTTACTCTCGACGTGGAGTTGCGCAATTTAATGAAATATAGCGGCCACCCCTATGCCAGAGTCCTGCCATGCGCAACTCTGATTCCTGCACGGCTTCTGGGTCTGGAAAAACACAAAGGGCTCATTGCACCAGGGGCCGACGCAGATTTGGTGGCACTTGATTCGGAATATCGCGTCGTTCAAACCTACGTCAGAGGTCGACCGGTCCTGTAGTCACAGCATTAAAACTGTGCCTCGAATTGACCTGCCCGAGATTGTTTTAGCACTCCCTATGTTGGTCCGTGCTCAGCTTCGACGTCCTGACCACATGAAATTCCCCTGGCAGGGTCGGGAACTGGCGCGGTAGCACCCAGAGGTCGCCGGAGCCCCATTTCCAGCTCCCGCCACCTCCACCATTCGCGATCTTCTATTCCTTGCAGTTGTTCAAAGGATAAGGGATGTCCCTTTTCCACCATCGTGGCGATGACGGTCTTCGATGCCATGCATATATCTCCTTTTCGATGCAATGACAATGATTGAATTGATCCGCATTATATCCGCTATACTTTGAGTTGACGATCCTCCTTCGCATTACCGATCTCCAATAACAGAAGTATGTATTGATGTTTTGACATGAAGGGAGGCCGCGCATGCCCTTACGATTCTGTCACGCTGGCGATTTTCACCTCGATGAAGACCGTTATTTCGCTGACACTGCGCAATGCCTGAAATGGTTTGTCACAGATGCCATTCGGGCGAGCGTTGACCTGTTTGTGATCAACGGCGAGCTCACAACCTACAAGGCAACGATTAAGGAACGTAATCTCTGGATCGACAGCCTGGTCGAAATGGCCAACCACGCACCTGTAATCCTGGTCGCAGGAAACCACGGTGCTGAGCTGGAGGGCGATTTATGCGAAAATCTGAATGACGGCCCTGTGCGCGTAGGGTGTGATCGAACTCGAACAAGGGGCCCGTGCCGGCGGCTGGGGAGCCGCTGCCACGGCCAACGCCCGGGCCCATCCCCACCTGCCGAGGCGGAGAAAGAGCCCGAGCCCGTAGCGCGCCCCCGGAGGTAGCACCTCACCCAGGGCGGCCCGGCGCAAGGTCTCGTATTGGGCCGCGATGGAAGCGGGCAGCTCCGCCGGGCGCTTCGGGGTGCTGCCGGATCTCACCTGGCAGTTTTTTTTACTCCCAACGCTCGCTCGATCGTCCGCGGATGCACTTTCAGATCGAACTCCTGTCGGATCAGCGCAGCCAGCTTGCGCGCTCGGATCGGCTCGCCCGGCGTGACCCGGCGCTCGAGAAACGTCAAGACTTTGCCACGGAGTTTGTGGGGGCCGCGCGGGCCGCGC
>Ga0181533_1003325_pt1 | contig 17597 bp, 13 predicted proteins | sample PEATcosm2014_Bin_45_FD_119772 | JGI IMG/M metagenome (GOLD analysis project Ga0181533, IMG submission 119772) | Peatland microbial communities from MTU Mesocosm Facility, Houghton, MI, USA - PEATcosm2014_Bin11_60_metaG | ecosystem: Environmental > Terrestrial > Soil > Wetlands > Peat | place... | reverse complement strand
CCTTCAATTCAGGATTTGCCAGAACCTTCTTTGCATAATCCGTAGCATCCTTGAACCGCACCTGGTTAGCCAGTTGCCTTTCACTCTTAATAATGTGGGAATAATCCGGATACCTTGACCGTATCGTATGACCTCTCACAACCCGGTAGATCCACTTATCAAACCTTCCATGTTGGTTGCTGAATAATACGTCATCATCTACGATGGCCATAACTTATATTTTAAGAAATAAAATGCAAAGTTACGAAAATAGATCCCCAAAAGCAAATATATCTTCTATTTATTTATTGACATAACATTTTATAAAAAAGGTCATTTTGTTCGGACTTTTACCCTAACATTTGAAAATTGTTAATAAAATCAGAAAAATAATTTATTATTTTTTCTCATTTTTACCACAGAAATGTATGCTTAATCGCTCCTTTTAACCCTGAAACCCTGAAACTCTGAAACTCTAAAACCCTGAAACACTGAAACACTGAAACACTGAAACTCTGAAACTCTAAAACTCTGAAACTCTGCAACTCTGCAACTCTGAAACTCTAAAACCCTGAAACGCCGAACTGCCACGCAACACGGTTCACTTTTTTTTTAAGTCACCAATCGCCGCAGAAGCGGCCTAGGCCAGTGCGGGTCCAATCTTAGAATCCAGGGAAAGGGTGGCATACAGCGCTGGGCGCAGCCGCGTTGCGGCGATGAGGCCCGTCCGGCCTGAGGACAAAAGAAAGAGATCATATATAAAACTAGCAAAGAAGTAAAATGTGATAAATGAATGACAATCCGCGCGTCACATATTTCGCCAACTCACCAATTTGCCATCTCACTGAGTTAACCATCAGATATGAAACATCAAAATACAATTTACCCCTGATGATAGCCTGAAATACGGAATTTGAAAAAAGTGTATCTTTGCACTCCTGTATTAAAAGGCAGGAATCCGGGCGGATGTGGCGTAATTGGTAGCCGCGCAAGACTTAGGATCTTGTGCCCTCAGGGCGTGGGGGTTCGAGTCCCTTCATCCGCACCTATGATTGAAAGTTTTAATATCAATAAATTTAATTCATGAATATTTCTAGAGAGAACACAGGAGATCTGACAGCGACGATCAGGATTGAGATTCTGAAGAACGACTATGAGGATAAAGTACTAAAACAGTTGAAGGATTTTCAGCATAAGGCAAATATTCCCGGTTTCAGGCCCGGGAAGGTTCCTGTGGGATTGATCAGGAAAATGTACGGCAAGGCCATTATTGCCGATGAGATAAATAAAATCATCTCTGAATCTCTTGCACAATACATCCGGGATGAAAAGCTTGATGTCCTAGGAAACCCGCTCCCTAATACCGGAAAGAGCCATGAATATACATTTGATGCGGAGAAGGATTTTGAGTTTTTCTTTGACATGGGCATGGCGCCGGAAATCGTGCTGAACCTTTCAGGACTTCCTCCGGTAAACCGCTATGTGATCGCTGTGGATGATAAAATGCTGGAAAGTTATATTGATGACATACGTCAGCGTAATGGGCATAGTGTCCACCCTGATATGGCAGGAGAAGAAGATATAATCTCAGGCGAAATCGTCGAAACAGATACAACAGGCGAGATTGTTGAGAACGGTATAAAAAAGAATGTTTACATCACAATTTCTCAGTTGAGGAAAGAGGATACTAAGAAAAAGTTTACAGGATTGAAGACAGATGACAGAATAGTGATCACTGCAGATTTTTTTGAAGATCCCGCAGAAGAAGCAAAAATTCTCGGGATCAAAGATGATGTTGCAAACAGGGAGGGTATCACTTTTACATTGACAATAAAAGATATATATCATACCGATCCTGCCGTTCTCAATGAGGAATTATATAAAAAGGTTTATCCTGGCATGGAGATCCTTACCGAGGAACAGTTCCGCGAACAGGTCAGAAAAGATGCTGTAGCAAGCTTTGAAACTGAAATGGATAAGCTCTTTTACAGTCAGGTCTCAGATACCTTGTTACATGAGATACTGATACCTCTGCCTGATTCCTTCTTAAAGAGGTGGCTGACTGAACACAAGGAAAATAAGCTTACCCCTGCAGAGGTGGAACAACAGTACGATTCTTTCGCTGATTCAATGAAATGGCAGCTTATCGAGAATAAGCTGATCCGTGAATACAGCATCCGCGTTGAAGATGAAGAGATCAGGAACTATATAAAAAATTATTTTATCCGCCAGATCCCGATGAACATGGAAGATCCGGAAGCTGAAAAAAAGTTTGATTCCCTCGTAGATACCGTCATGAAGAATACTGAACAAGTTCAGAAAATCAACGATGAACTTTATTCAAATAAACTACTCGACGTATTTAAAAAGAATATCCCGCTTGAAGAAAAGGAAATTTCTTACCCGGAATTTATTAAATTAGCTTCAGCAAAACATGATCACGAGCATGCTCATAATCATGACCATAAAGATGAAAATGAAAATAAACAAGAACAAAATCACGAACATTAATAACATCAGCACTATGGACGAATTCTCAAAATATGCAATTCATCACAGGGGTATTAACAGCCTGACCCTGGAGAAGTACAAATCAATTTCATCCAACTATATTTCACCGACGATCATTGAAGAACGTCAGCTGAACATTGCAACAATGGATGTGTTTTCCCGTCTTATGATGGACAGGATTATTTTTCTTGGTGTCCCGGTTGACGATTATGTCGCCAATATTATCCAGGCCCAGATGCTTTTCCTGGAATCCGTGGATTCCAAAAAAGATATCCAGATATACCTGAATACCCCAGGCGGTTCAGTATACGCCGGACTCGGCATTTATGATACCATGCAGTACATCAAACCTGAGGTAGCAACCATCTGTACCGGCATGGCCGCTTCTTTGGGAGCGATCCTGCTATGTGCTGGGGCAAAAGGCAAACGTACGGCTTTGCCTCATTCCCGTATCCTGATTCATCAGCCCATGGGAAGTGCAGAAGGTCAGGCCTCGGATATTGAGATAACCGCAAGGGAGATACAGAAACTCAAGAAAGAACTTTATGAGATTATCTCCCGGCATTCCGGACAATCTTACAATAAGATACTGAAGGATGCCGACAGGGATTATTGGATGACCTCAGAAGAAGCTAAAGCTTATGGCATGATAGATGAAATTCTGATAAAATCCAAGGTTGATTAATCTTTTGAAATGACAAAAACAGGAGAACGCTGTTCATTCTGTGGACGCGAAAAAAGAGATACCAATATTCTGATTTCCGGGTTGAATGCCCACATCTGCGATTATTGTATCGTCCAGGCACAACTGATCATGGATGAAGAGCTTACATCCAAGGGATCAAAGCAGATACCTGATTATACCATCCTGAAACCGGTGGAGATAAAAAAATATTTGGACCAGTATGTAATCGGACAGGATGAAGCTAAGAAGTTGCTGGCTGTGGCTGTTTATAATCACTACAAACGGATCTCCCATGTGAAGAAAGCTAAAGAGGATGATGTGGAAATTGAAAAATCAAACGTTATCCTTGTGGGCGAGACCGGTACCGGAAAGACGCTTCTGGCACGCACCATTGCGCGAATGTTGAATGTTCCCTTCTGCATCGCTGACGCGACAGTTCTGACAGAAGCTGGTTATGTAGGTGAAGATGTGGAGAGTATACTATCCCGCCTGCTTCAGGTAGCCGACTACAACGTCGCCGCGACAGAAAGAGGGATCGTATTTATTGATGAGATAGATAAAATTGCCAGGAAAAGCGACAATCCTTCCATCACAAGGGATGTTTCCGGAGAAGGTGTTCAGCAAGCCTTGCTGAAACTGCTCGAAGGCACAATTGTGAATGTCCCGCCACAGGGCGGCAGGAAGCACCCGGAACAGAAAATGATCCAGGTAAACACCCAGAATATCCTTTTTATCACCGGCGGTGCATTTGACGGGATCGAGAAAAAAATAGGCGCCCGGCTACAAACCAATATGATCGGTTATACCACCGATCGCGAGCGTGACCAGATAGACAGGGACAACCTCATGCAATATGTTTCACCGGTCGATCTGAAAAGTTATGGTCTGATCCCTGAATTAGTCGGCAGACTGCCCATTGTCACTCACCTTCATGCACTGGATCGTGAGACCTTAAGAAGGATCCTGACAGAACCTAAAAATTCACTGACAAGGCAGTACGTCAAATTATTTGAGATGGATGGGATCAAATTGAGTTATGATGAGGATGCCCTGGATTTCATTGTCGATAAATCTGTTGAGTTCAAACTAGGGGCACGGGGATTAAGATCCATTATGGAAGCAGTCATGACAGATGCCATGTATGATCTTCCTTCTAAAAACACGATCAAGTCATTGAAAATTACCTTGCAGTTTGTCAAGGAAAGATTCGACCGGATGAATGTTGCGCGGTTAAAAGTCGCCTGACAATAAGGTCCCTCAGCATTCGTTTTATAACCGGTTTCATAGCATTCATAGCTTGATGAGAAAGTTGATGGTCCTCTGTTTCTTTTCATTCGGAATTATTCCGGCCCTTTTTTCTCAGGACACGATCAGACATATGGTGGTTCCGGGAAAGATAATTAATGGAGACACGATACCATATGTGGACATGAAGAATGTGGTTGTGCTTCCACCAATGGATATTAAGACCCTGACAGAATTAGTAGGATATGGAAGATTGGTTTACAATGTTAAGAAAGTGTATCCCTATGCAAAAATTGCCGCCGCAAAACTGACGGAGTATGAGCACGTACTTGACAGCATCCCGACGGAAAAGGGAAGACGGAAGTTCTTAAAAATTGCCGAGAAGGACCTGAAAGCCCGCTTTGAAAATGAGATCAAAGACCTTAACTTTACCCAGGGAAAGATCTTAATAAAACTTGTCTACCGTCAGACTGGAAATTCGACATTTGACATTGTAAGAGAACTCAGGGGAAGTTTCAACGCCTTCATCTATCAGACTTTAGCCCGGATCTTTGGCTATGATCTCAAGTCACAGTATGATCCGGAAGGTAGCGATAAAGCCATTGAGCATATTGTCCAACTGATCGATGAAGGAACTCTTTGATGACTTATTGTGAAGAACAGGAAATGTTATAGAGAATAGCCGTTTTTAAATGAAATTATCCGTTATCATCGTAAATTATAACGTCAGGTACTTTCTTGAACAATGCCTCCATTCAACAGTGAAAGCCTGTGAAGGAATTGATGCCGAGATCTTTGTCGTTGATAATAATTCAGTGGATGGTTCAGTAAAGATGGTAAGGGATAAATTCCCCGAAGTGAATCTGATTGACAACAAGATTAATAAAGGCTATTCAAAAGCCAATAACCAGGCATTGCTCAAAGCAAAGGGGCAATATTTACTTCTCTTGAACCCAGATACGGTTGTAGAAGACGATACCTTGCGGAAATCCATTCAGTTTATGGATGAACATCCTGATGCCGGCGGTCTTGGCGTCAAGATGCTGGATGGAAAGGGGAAATTCTTGCCAGAATCAAAACGTGGATTACCCACACCTTCAGTCGCATTTTATAAGGTATTCGGACTATCAGCCCTGTTTCCCAGGTCGAAAGTGTTTGGCAGGTACCATCTTGGCTACCTCGATAAAGATAAAGTTCACCCGGTCGACATTCTCTCAGGCGCTTTTATGATGCTGCGAAAAGAGGTCATCGACAAGATCGGTTACCTTGATGAAACCTTCTTTATGTATGGGGAAGACATCGATCTGAGCTATCGGATCACCCAGGCAGGATACAGGAATTATTATTATCCTGAGGCAAGGATCATTCATTACAAAGGGGAGAGTACAAAGAAGAGCAGCCTGAATTATGTATTCATGTTTTACAATGCGATGATCATCTTCGCAAAAAAGCATTATTCCCATAAAAATGCCCGTATTTTTTCTTTCCTGATCAATTTTGCAATTTATTTTCGTGCTTTTGTTTCCATCCTGATCCGGTTTTTTGCGAAAGTGTCACTTCCTCTTGTTGATACCATCTTCCTTTATTTCGGTATTTATTTTATTAAAAATTATTGGGAACGGGCTATTATTTTTCCCCGGGGAGGCCATTACCCACCGGAGTTTCTCTGGATAGCATTGCCGGTGTACGTCATTATCTGGTTATTATGCGTCTATCTCAGCGGCGGTTATGACAGGCCTATCCGCCTGGGGAAGCTCATACAGGGAATGATCGCAGGTACCATCATCATCCTTGTCATGTATAGTCTTTTGCCGGAACATTACCGTTTCTCGCGTGCTCTCATTATCCTGGGGGCTGCCTGGGGAATGACCAGCATGCTTCTGCTGCGTGTTTTGCTGCATCTGCTAAATGTCAAGACTGTCAAAATTGGCTCGGAAAAGAATAAAAGGTTTATTATCGTGGGAGAAAAAGAAGAGGTAGAACGTGTTTCCCAACTACTCGATAAAACCTTTGTACATCCTGCATTTGTCGGACTTGTCAGTTATAGGAACCATGAAAATAACACAAATGGTTTCCTGGGCCACTTGGAACAGATCAGGGAAATTATCACGATCCACAAGATCAATGAAGTGATTTTCTGTGCCAAGGATATACCTGCCCAGGTGATCATTGATAAGATGTCAGAATTAAAAGATCAGCAGGTGGATTATAAGATCGCACCCCCGGAAAGCCTTTCAATCATAGGTAGCAATTCAATAAATACATCAGGCGATCTCTATGTAATTGACATTAACGCCATCACAAAGATGTCGAACCGCCGGAACAAACGTCTGCTGGATATCATTGTCAGCTTGGTTCTCCTGATCTTTTATCCTGTCGACCTTTTCTTGGTCAGAAATCCGTTGCAATTATTCGTCAATTTGTTATCAGTTTTATTCTCCAGGAAATCATTGGTGGGTTATACAACTTACCATGATCCCGATGGTCAGCGGCTTCCAGAAATCCGGAAAGGCATCCTGACGCCAATCGATGCATTCAGGGATAAGGAAATCCCACCAGAGGTCTGTTTCAGGCTTAACATTATGTACGCCCGTGATTACAAACTCATCAATGATCTCAAAATAATCATTAAAGGATTCCGCGAACTGGGGAAAAAGTAAAATATTATTTTGAACCATTTTAAATAATAAATTCATTACCTTTGTGCTTTAAACGGAAAATCAGTCAGGATTATGGCAAGATTTGAGATTGTGATGCCCAAACTGGGTGAGAGTATTATAGAAGCAACTATAACAAAATGGTTGAAAAAAGAAGGAGATTCAGTTAAGGAAGACGAGTCGGTACTGGAGATCGCCACCGATAAGGTGGATTCTGAAATCCCGTCTCCGGTTGAAGGTGTCCTCGTGGAAAGGTTGTTTGATGAAGGAGACGTGGTTGCTGTTGGTACCGTAATTGCGGTGATAAGCATGGGAGACGAGGATGAAGCTGGAACAAGTGCAGAAAGTAAAAAGACTCTATCCAAGCCTGAAGAAAAAACGTCACTTTCTGAGCCTGCTAAAAAGAAAGAACAACCGGTGAGCAACGATGAATATGAACAGACTTTTCATGAGCCTGTTGCTGACAATGAGCTGACCGGTTCCGGCCGTTTTTATTCCCCATTGGTTAAAAATATTGCAAAGCGGGAGAATATTTCCAGGCAGGAACTTGATCACATCAAGGGATCAGGTAGTGAAGGTCGGGTAACCAAACAGGATCTTTTGGAATATATAGCATCACGTGGAGCAGCAAGTCAACCCGAACCCGGAACCCGAAAGCCGGAATCCGTTCCCGTCACTGGTGAAGATCAGATCATCGAAATGGACCGCATCCGCCAGCTGATCTCAGGTCACATGGTACGTTCAGTTCAGACCTCTCCTCATGTTACCTCTTTTGTCGAAGTGGATATGACGAAAATAGTTTCCTGGCGGGATCAGCACAAAGACGGATTCCTGAAGAGGCAGGGAATAAGACTCACTTTCACACCGGTATTCATAGAAGCCATTGCCAAAGCAGTCAGGGATTTTCCCCAGGTCAATGTATCTGTTGACGGGACCCGGATCCTGCTACATAAAAACATCAATGTGGGAATGGCCGTTTCATTGCCCAACTATAACCTCATCGTGCCGGTAATAAAAAATGCTGATCAGAAAAATCTCTTTGGTCTCATTCGTGATGTCACAGATCTTGCCGAAAGAGCCCGCGCTTCAAGGTTGAAACCCGATGAGATCATGGATGGAACCATATCACTGACCAACCTTGGATCATTCGGATCCCTGGCCGGGACTCCAATCATAAATCAGCCACAAACTGCCATTATTGCCGTGGGATCGATCAAAAAGCGCCCTGTCGTGGTGGAGACACCATCCGGCGATGCCATAATGATCAGATCTATGATGATCCTTTCAATCACATATGATCATCGGGTTATTGATGGTGCGTTGGGAGGACAATTTTTAAATAAAATGGTTTTCTATCTGGAAAACTTCGACACGAACCAGAATATCTGAAATGAACCTGAACCTTTCCCGCCCTCTTGCCTTCTTCGACCTTGAGACAACAGGAATTAAAGTGACCACCGACAGGATCGTCGAGATCTGTATTGTCCGGGTGGCTATTGACAACAGTAGAAAAATAAAGACCCTGAGGATCAATCCTGAGATGCATATTCCCGAGGAAGTAACTGCTATCCATGGCATTACCGATGAAGATGTAAAAGATGCACCGAAATTCGCGGAAATTGCCCATGAACTATTGCAATTTTTGGATAATTGTGACCTTGCCGGTTTTAATTCCAATCACTTTGATATTCCCTTGCTGGCAGAGGAATTCTTCAGGGCAGGAATTGACTTTGACCTGAAGGGACGCCGTTTTATTGATATCCAGAATATCTTTCATAAAATGGAACCCAGGAACCTGCGTGCTGCCTATAAATTTTATTGCGGGAAAGATCTCATCAATGCGCACAGTGCCGAAGTCGATACCATGGCTACATACGAAATTTTGCTGGCCCAGCTCGAACGTTATCAGGGAATGATAATAACTGACCAGAAAGGGAAAACATACAGTCCCGTTGTGAATGACATAAAAGCGCTAAGCGATTTTTCAAATGCTTCACGAAACGTCGACCTAATAGGCCACATCGTTTACAATGATAAAGATGTGGAAGTATTTAATTTCGGCAAGCATAAAGGAAAACAGGTGGAGCAGGTGTTCAGGGATGAACCTTCCTATTATGATTGGATCATGAAGAGTGAATTTCCCATGTCGACAAAAAAAGTGGTCACAGTGATTAAATTAAGGGGATTTAATAAAGATTCTGTGAAACTTGACCTTTTTTAATTTCTTCCTATGAAAGTATTATGCATTGGCCGGAATTACAGGGAACATATTTCGGAGTTGCACCACAGTGTACCTTCCGAACCTGTTTTCTTTATGAAACCTGACACCTCTCTCCTTAAAAGGAACCGCCCATTCTTTCTTCCGGACTACGGCCCCATTCATTATGAAGTTGAACTGGTGCTTCATATCTGCAAGGTTGGAAAGAACATCCGGAAACAGTTCGCTTCCACATATTTTGATGCTGTCGGGATCGGCCTTGATTTTACTGCGCGCGACATTCAGAATAAATGTAAAGAGAACGGACTTCCGTGGCTGATTTCCAAAGGTTTCGACAACGCGGCTCCGTTGGGGAGATTTATAGAAAAATTTAATATCAGGGACATACAGGATATCCGTTTTCATCTTGAAAAAAACGGTATCACAGTACAGAAAGCAAGTTCTTCAGAGATGATTTTCAGCTTTGAAGATATCATCTCCTTTATCTCGGGTTACATCACCCTGAAAACAGGTGACCTGATATTTACAGGAACCCCTTCGGGAGTTGGTCCGGTGAAAATAGGAGACCGGCTCGAGGCTTTTATCGAAGGAGAGAAATTGCTTGAATGCAGTGTGAAATGACCCCATTTTTCTGAAAAAGCCCGCCTTATCTGGCATGAAGCATTGTGAGACGAGGCTGATTTTTTTTACTATTTTTGCCCTTCGGTTTTCCAAACCAAACTAAAATGGAAATTGCCTCAAAATACGACCCCTTAATCGTTGAGAATAAATGGTATTCTTTCTGGATGAGAAACGGTTTTTTTCATTCCGAACCGGATAAAAGGGAGGCTTATACTATCGTCATTCCTCCTCCCAATGTTACCGGTGTCCTCCACATGGGGCATATGCTGAATAATACTATTCAGGACATCCTGGTTAGGAGGGCGCGGATGATGGGTAAGAATGCTGAATGGCTTCCCGGCACTGATCACGCTTCTATTGCTACGGAGGCAAAGGTCGTGGCAAAACTTAAGGAACAAGGCATCGATAAATCTTCCATTACCCGTGAAGAGTTCATGAAACATGCCTGGGAATGGAAGGATAAGCATGGCGGGATCATCCTGGAGCAGTTGAAAAGACTTGGCGCTTCCTGCGATTGGGACCGCACACGTTTCACTATGGATGAGGCACTTTATGATTCCGTGATCACAGTATTTATAGATCTTTATAAAAAGGGACTTATTTACCGCGGGGTCAGGATGGTGAACTGGGATCCGAAAGCGCTCACGGCTCTCTCGGATGAAGAGGTGATATACAAAGAGGTCAATTCAAAACTATATTTTGTACGGTACAAAGTGGAGGGAACCAATGATGAATGGCTGACCATTGCAACGACTCGGCCGGAAACCATCCTTGGAGATACTGCAATTTGTGTACATCCGGAAGATGAACGCTACCGTTACCTGAAGGGGAAAAAGATCCTTGTCCCCCTTATAGACCGGGCTATCCCAGTTATTTATGACGAGTATGTAGAGCGTGAATTTGGAACAGGCGCCCTGAAAGTCACTCCAGCACATGATATTAACGATTACAACCTGGGGATAAAGCATAAGCTTCCTGTGATTGACACGTTCAATGCCGATGGAACCATGAGTGAGGCTGCACAGTTGTTCATTGGTGAAGACCGTTTTGTAGTGCGAAAAAAGATAACAGAAGCACTCAAAGAAAAAGGGCACATCATGAAGATTGAAGATTATATCAATAAAATCGGTTATTCTGAACGCACCGATGAGGTGATTGAGCCCAGGATATCACAGCAATGGTTCTTAAAAATGAAAGAACTGGCAAGACCTGCGCTTGAATTGGTTGAGAATGATACGATCCGCTTTTATCCATCAAAGTATAAGAACATGTACCGTCACTGGATGGAGAATGTAACTGACTGGTGCATCTCGAGACAACTCTGGTGGGGACAAAGGATACCGGCATATTACCTGCCGGACGGAACGATCGTTGTTGCTAAATCGAAAGAAGAGGCCCTTGCCCTTGCCAATGCTAAATTTCAGGAACCGGCATTTCAAGTGAACGATCTTGTCCAGGATGAAGATGTGCTGGACACCTGGTTCTCTTCCTGGCTTTGGCCGATCTCAGTATTTGACGGGATCCGCCATCCGGATAATCCTGACATCCGCTACTATTATCCTACCAGTGCACTTATCACAGCTTCTGACATTATTTTCTTCTGGGTGGCAAGGATGATCATGGCAGGGTGGGAGTACAGGAAACAGATTCCCTTCAGGGATGTTTATTTTACAGGGATGGTGAGGGACAAACAGGGGAGAAAAATGTCGAAATCATTGGGCAATTCCCCTGAGCCGCTGGAACTGATTCAAACAAACGGAGCTGATGCAGTCCGTGTCGGAATGTTGCTTTGTTCACCAGCGGGGAATGACCTTCTTTTCGATGAAAATCTGATCGAGCAGGGAAGGAACTTCAGTAACAAGATATGGAATGCATTACGGCTGGTCAAAGGATGGAAGGTTGATGAAACACTGGCCCAGCCGGAACCAAATAAGATTTCTATTCAATGGTTTAATGCAGTTCTTTCGGAAGCCATCATCAGCCTGGATGAGCAGTTTAACAAATACCGCCTCTCCGAGGCACTGATGACCATTTACAAGCTGATATGGGATGATTTCTGTTCCTGGTACCTGGAGATGACTAAGCCGGTCTATCAGCAACCGGTTGACAGGGAAACATACGAAACTACCATCGGTTTACTGGAGAAACTGGTTTGCCTCCTTCATCCTTTTATGCCTTTTATTACCGAAGAGATATGGCATCATATCAGGAACCGCAAAAGTAAGGAGACCATCATGTACCGGCAAATGCCTGAATCCACTGTCCAGGATCCTGAATTGATAACGAAATTCATTTTTGCCGAAGAGGTGATCACCCGGATCCGAAATATACGCAAGGAGAAGAATATTCCATTTAAAGATCCAATCCTGCTTTTTATCAAAAAAAATTATAATGAAAAACCCGATACAACATTTGACAGCATAGTTTCAAAACTCTGCAACCTCAGCGAACTTAATTATGTTTATGGCAATGTGCCCAATTCCGTCACCTTTGTCACAGGTAACACTGAATTTTTTATCCCGGTCGCACAGAACATAAATATTAATGACGAAATCGCAAAACTTGAGGAAGAATTGAACTATATGAAGGGATTTTTAAGATCGGTAGAAGCAAAGCTGGGTAATAAAAAGTTTTTAAGTGGTGCCCCTGACAAAGTTATTGCAACAGAATTGAAAAAGAAATCCGACGCCGAAGAAAGGATCCATGTCCTGAAAGGACAATTGTCCAAATATAAAGATAAACTGTAATTAAATCTGATTCATTTCCACCGGTACAAATGATTCCAGTGAGCAGCGTAGATCTCAAGGATAACGATTTCGGGTTTTTCTTTATCAACAGTTTCCCAATTTGGGCCGTAATACCAGCCATCAAATAGAAAAACTGTTTTCCGGAAGTTCTCTGCCAGGAAAGGTCTCAATGCACCCCCATAAGAATCGTGAACCACGATAGCTTCCGGAAGAGAAGGATCATTCACAACCCTGACAACTTCTAATCCCGTGTTTCCTTTAAATTCAGGTGGGGGGAGATATCCTGTAGTTTTACCCGGAAGTGCCTTCTTATTCTTTATCTTGAAAATAGGGATATGTTCATTATAAATTCCTTTTAACCCAAGATCGACAGCAAGATTTCCTGTGTTCACGGAATCAGTGTAAATGAATTGTGTTTCAGTTAAAGGTGTGACTGCTGGAAAATCCTTGTGGATCATTTCTATAAGTGCCTTGTAAGTATAATATGCTCCACGGTCATTCCAGTGGGTATCTGTTATTTGATATAGAAGGCCTTTCTCCTTGCATTTCCGTAAAACATCTTTCCCGCATACAAACTTTATCACTGTGTCTTTTTCCAAAGCTGCGGCAACCTGGTCATCCATTACTGAATCGGCTACCCTGAAAAAGAAAGGAGGATTCTGTTCAGGATAAATATCACTTTTCATTGACGGGCAGAGAATATAAAACTTAATTCCTTTGGCCCTGTAATCAAGGGTCCTTTTATGAAGGATCCTGGCGATTAATTTTATATCATCCTTTGTATATGGGTTAGTTCCTTCCCATAAACTGCGTTCATAACCAATGAATAGCCAGCCATCTTTCCCTACATATAGGCCATCAAGATCAGGAGGCCTGTTAAAGAGTTTCAGACGGATTTCACGTGTCTGGAAATTTGCAAGGGATTGGCGAAAAGGGAAGTGATCATTATAATATTTCTCATATTTTGGTGGGTATGGGTCGAGATTGGTAACATCAAACTCCGGTTTTATTGCCAGCACGCGCTTTTCCTGTTTGCTAATCGTATCATACTTAACAAGGTTCAGGACCCTGGTCGTGACTGGTACGCTGATCCACGCAAGAAAAAAAGCTGAGATAATAAAGGAATATATAAGGATCAGTCTTTCTTTCATCAGAATTTAAAATAAATAAATGGTTGAAGTGTTCCGGTGATTATTGTCATTGTCGAATAAGCAAGGATAAGAAAGATGAAGACAACAGAAATAAAGTAATATCCATGAAAAGCGAATGCTGACATAATGCCTTTAGCATTTATTACAAGGCTTTTCAACTTTTGTAATATCCATGAGAACAAAGTTGTGCAACCTATAATTGCAATCACAGATGTCAACATGAATTCCCTGTCGACATATCCTGAAAATCTTATCCATTCTATTTTTGCTCCTCCCATGCCGAACATTATTTTCAAGAACCCCATGGCGTATTTAAGATCTGGTGAACGGAAAATCACCCATGCCAATAATACAAAAAACAGAGTGTATATACGTCCTAAAATAAAGGGGCCTCTGCGAAGTTTCTTACCGAACCAGGTTTTTTCCATTAAGAGAAGTAATCCGTAACAAGCACCCCATACAATATAATTCCATGCTGCACCATGCCAGAAACCACAAATAAAAAAGGTTATCATAATGGCAATACCATAAATCAGGTTATCCACACGGAATCTAAAATATCTCTCTTTTTTAAAGTTCCTGGAAGTAGAATATGCGACAGGAAGAAAGATATAATCACGTAACCAGTTCGATAAAGTAATATGCCATCTCCTCCAGAATTCATTGATAGATCTTGATATATATGGAAAGTTAAAGTTTTCCGACAACTGAAAACCGAACAGCCGGCCAATACCAATTGCCATATCCGTATATCCAGAGAAATCGTAATAGATCTGTAACATAAAACTGAATGCTCCAAGCCAGGCAAGAGGCAGGTTTATTGTCGAAATATTGCTACTGAAGATATGGTCAGCAACATAACCCAGAGGCGTTGAAATGATCACTTTTTTTGCAAGTCCCAGCGCAATACGGTTAACCCCTGAAGCAAACAATCTGACATCAATCTTCCTTGAGGTAAGCTGGGGCTCAATATGTCTGTAACGGTCGATTGGACCGGCAATTAAGGTGGGGAAGAACCCAAGGTAAAGGCCGAGATTTATGATGTTTTTATTTGGTCGAGATTCATTTCGTTTAATGGTAATAAGATAACATATACCCCGGAATGTGAAGAAGGAAATTCCCAGTGGTAAAACAATCGTATTGATATGTACAGGTCTTAGTTGAAATATGGAAGTCAGGATATTCAGATTATCGGTAAGAAAGCCGGAATATTTAAATATTACCAATCCTAAGATATTCAGTATGATTCCCAGGACGTACCAGAATTTACGACTCCGCGGGCTACCGGCATTCCCAATTAAAATTCCTGCAAAATAGTTGATTAAGATTGAACCAATGATAACTGTGACAAAAGAAACACCGGCCCATGCATAAAATATCAGGCTTGCAAGGAGAAGGAAAGGATTTCTGAATTTTATATTTGTTAGAAGGATACTGATCAGGGTAACAGGCAGGAAAAGGTAAAGAAAAATAAGGGAAGTAAAAAGCATACCTGCAGTTTGTCAAGGCAAAATTAATTTTTTTTAATGATAAATATTGAATTTTGATGCTTATTGAATCAAACAAATATGGGACAGACAAATGAAACAATGTTAAGTCTTATATTTCTCCTTTTTTCTAAGGTACCAGCTGATAAAGAACAGGATTGACAGGAGCAGCAATGGCGATGAGATAGCCAGTATCCATAAGGGATGCCTGTAAGCTGTTCCAGCATAAAAAAGGGAAAGAACAAGATAAATCAGGCAGCCAGCTAAGTCCCATTTCCAGCCGATGATTAATGTTATAAGAACTATGTAGGCAGGTACCAGCTGAATGATAAAATTCAATATTTGCCGGATTATTGTCAGGCGGGGATCGAAAGCGTCCAATGCAAACATCCCGATGAATAAAGTCATCAAGATCCCTGTAATTCGCGGGATCCAGTAAAAGATTTTTGTGGTTGTGCTCATGACTTTGTGGTAATTATATTTAAAAATAATTAAAATTCTGGTTTTTGATTTATTTTTTGAAACGGTCTCTGAGATCCATCATCGGTTTTTCGAAATATTTATAAAGGAGTGTCGAGAAAATGAGAACCAGGCACCAGTACACACCATATAAGGCCCATGCGGTACGGGGACCGTGTGGAGGAAAGGTCGAATAGAGCACTTCGGAAATAACTGCCAGGTTCAGCAAATACATGGAATAAGAGATCAGGCTGATATGGGTGAAGAACTTTACAAGTATATTCGGTCCTTTTCGTATACTTTCAAATTTGGGTAACAGAAGAAAGCAGCAGAAACTTTCAATAAAGATTCTGAAGACTTTTGTGAAAAAAAGATTGGGTGGCCAGTGAATGTAAATAATGATGTAGCAGGCGACCACACCTGTAATGAAGCTGATATTTCTTATTTTGTGCCAGAATATGGGGTACCACCGATGTATGAAGGCAGCCAGGATGCCCAAGGCAATGCTGTCGAGGCGAAATATCACGACTTTTTGGATCCGCGTTCCCAGAAAAAATTCATTGACGTTAAATCGGGAAGCAATGAAAATCCTTAATAACAATGGGACAAACAAAAGGACAAGTATTGAACTTAGGAACACATATTTCTTCCGGACTTTGAAGATCTTCAGGATTATAAAAAGTAATCCAACAATAATGGGAAATAGTAAATAAAACCATTCTTCAATGCTCAGGCTCCATGATTCCCAGAAGAAATCAGTGAAAGGGCCAGAGAAATTCTGCAGGAAGAAGAAGAATTTCCAGTTGAATTGAGCAAAATTTTCGTGAATGATCCCAAAATAAACGATGAATATATTAATCAGAAGAACCAAGTAATAATTCGGAAGGGTCCTGAACCAGCGTCGTATCCAGAACCTCCCCATCGTTTTTATTCCAAACGAATCCGTCTTTTCAAATATTCTGATCAGCATGCCTCCAATCAGAAAACCACTTAACACAAAAAACAATTCCACCCCGTTGATCAGCTTTACCCAGGGAAAAGTAGTATTGGCTTTTTCAAGCATCAATCCATGCTCAAGCACCACGAATATAATGGCAAGTGCACGCATAATGTCGAGGCCATAAACCCGGCTTTTATAGTCAGGATGCAAGAGGAAAATATTCCTCACCCTGCGGATGATGTGAAAAATGACCCTCATTTAATGAAATGATCAGTTGCAAAAGTAAGTAAACAACACTAATTTAAGGAAATTATGGGATTATGGACGCTATTTGAACTGAGCTACAATTCCTTCCCTGCATTAGGAGCGGTATCATAGATGAATGCGCAGGGATTGTCAGTTCATTGATGGCAGGATTACCATTTTCTTTATTGCTTCATACTTTCCTGCTGTCATTTTATAAAAATAAGTCCCCGGGCGAAATGCAGAACAATCAAGGGTAAAAAAAGATTTCCCTGCAGGCCTGTCTTCATTGATAGAAACGAGAATGGATTTTCCTCTGATATCAAAGATTTCCAGTTTTACATGCATGGGTACCTGAATAAAGTAAGGTATGTCTGTTGTATTGCCTGCCGGATTGGGGACATTCTGAAACAGTGAGAAAGGAGCCGTGCTTCCAGCGATCTCAATGATCCCCAGATTCGTCGACCCCTCCTTAAGCATGATATTTGTGTCAGGATCAAAAATCAGGCGGACTGGTTGCTTCCCGAAGGTAAAAGAAAATAGTTGATTATTGGTAGTATTCATTACCTGCATTACCGTATCGGTGCTGTCGGCAAATATGATCTTCAATGGCAGGAGCATCCGGAAAAATGATGGAATGGTCTGGATTTGCCT
>Ga0181533_1003321_pt1 | contig 17606 bp, 7 predicted proteins | sample PEATcosm2014_Bin_45_FD_119772 | JGI IMG/M metagenome (GOLD analysis project Ga0181533, IMG submission 119772) | Peatland microbial communities from MTU Mesocosm Facility, Houghton, MI, USA - PEATcosm2014_Bin11_60_metaG | ecosystem: Environmental > Terrestrial > Soil > Wetlands > Peat | place... | reverse complement strand
CGGCAATGTTGCCCCGTTGTTCACGGTCCCGCGAAGAGACGGTCCGAACGATCCCTTCAAGACCGATTACGCGCCGATGGAACGGATGGGAGAGTTGCTGGCGTTTGAAACGGTCAAGGTGGCAAAGTCCTTGCGCGGCCAGGGCGAGGAAACGACGATCAAATATAAGGACGCCGCCCTTGCGTTTACGGGGCGCTTCGATCCGGCCAGGCACTTCGACGTTCGCGTGACTACCATCGTGATCAATGACAATATCGTCATCGCGGCCAATCCCGGTGAGCTGTTTGCCGAGCTTGGCCTCGAATGGAAGGCGAAGATGCAAGCCGAGGCGGCCAATCCCTTTTACTTCGGATACACCTGGAACGCGGGTCAGTGGCCCGGATATGTTCCGAGCATCAAGGGCGCGGCGTTGGGGGGCTTCGGCGCCGACCAGGATCGCGGGATGATCGAGGTCGGCGCGGGAGAAGCCATATTCAACAAACACCTCGAGAATTATTTCAGGCTCACCGGCCTGATGCGCAGCGAGCCAGGGCCGTCGGGATTCAAACGAGGCGCCAGGTGGATCGTCACCCCGGTTCCCGAGGAAGCTGCGCGCTGAGATAAGCTCATGAATGGCCGGATGCTTTAGCAGGTGACTAAATGCCGGCTTAACAACAACAGACCTCATGGAAGGAAGCACCTGGGCAATTATGAAAATGATCAACTCTTCGGGTTTGAAGCGAAATCAACTTGTCGGTCTTATGGCGATTGCCGTTGTCGCATGCGGAGTCTCGGGCAGGATTTGCGGCGCCGAACCATCCGAACCGCCATCCCCGGCGGCTTTCGCGGGCGAGAAGACCGCCTGGCACGAGGGATTCGACCGTTATGACTTCGTTATGGACGATGCCACGGGCGCGATCACGCCCATGACGGCGCCCGCGGGCGAGGTGGCGGGGTTTGGTGTCGACACCGCGGTGAAGGACGGCAAACGCCGGTGCGTGGTGGTCGTTCCCAAGCAGGCCGCGCCCGGCTATCCGTGGTCCTGGCGGGGCTGCTATTGGAACCACGAGCCCCAAACCGAAGTCGAGCTGCTCAAGCGCGGGTTCCATATCGCGTTCGTCGCCCCCGATGGTGGCAAGCAAGGCAAAGCGTGGGACAGGTGGTACACCTTCCTGGCGGAAGAGCATGGGCTGGCGAAGAAGGCCGCTTTCATCGGGATGAGCAAAGGCGGCGTGAATGAGTTCAACTGGGGCGTAGTCAATCCCGACAAAGTGGCGTGCATCTATGCCGATAATTGCGCACTGTACGAGGAAGACTTCGCCAGGATTCCAGAGCTGGCCAAGCATGACGTCCCTGTATTGGAGGTTGGCGGCACTGAGGATTCTTTGTTGCGGCTCAATACTCTGGCCATCGAGGACATTTACCATCAGGCGGGCGGCCTGATCACGGTGATGATCAAGGAAGGCCACGCCCATCACCCGCATAGCTTGCACAATCCTAAGCCGATTGCCGATTGGATCGAGCAGCATATGACACGGTCCACGGCCAACCGGCCCGCTTTCGTGGATGCGAACTACACAAAGAGGTATTACTACAGCCTCGAGCCTTCCTACATCTTTCTCAAGGAAGAGGCCACCTATGCCACGGCCCGGGGGCCGGGGTTCACGGAGTGTTACGACCACTACTACGCCAACAACCCCGGCACCTTCAGGTCGGACGGCACATCGATCGTTGTGCCCAAGACCGTGGCGCAGGGAAAACCCTGGATGTTCACGGGGGATCTTATCGAGAGGGATTCGACCGTCGAGCAGGCGCTGCTGGCGAAGGGCTACCACATTGTGATCGCCCGGCTCGGCGGAGGGGGTGCGGAGCAAAAGCGGTGGGACGACACCTACAAACTCCTTTTGGATAATGGATTCTCGAGCAAGCCGGTGTTGAAAGGGACCGGGCCGAAGGCAGGCGAAGCCTACGCCTGGGCGGTTGCGAACCCGGACAAGGTCGCCTGCATTTATGCCCGGAATCCGATCATGCGCAGCCTCATGGCGGGCAAAGCGCAACCGATGGACAACCTTGCGGCGTTGGCGAGGGCAGGCGTGCCGGTCCTGCACGACTGCGGCGCCTCGGATCCCTGGTTGGAGAGCCAGACTCGCGTCGTCGAGCAACGTTATAAGGAACTCGGCGGAAAGATCACGGTCATCGTCAGGGAGGGCGAAGGGCATTTTCCACTTTCGCCGAAAGACCCGAAGGCGATCGTGGATTTCATCATGACGAATGCCCATTGATACCTGACGCAGAAACGACAATTCAAACTCAGACTCAGAAAGGATCGCAAGATGACGACCAAGCAACAAGTCGTATGCCTGTTGGCGTCGGCGGTGACGGCGGCGCGTGGAGGTATGTGGCGGAGAGGAGCGGCCGCGCGAGTTCGAAGAGGAACGGCACTTCTCGTACTCGCTGTCCTCGTCTCCCTTGCGGGGGCTGCCCAACCCGAGCCGACCGCCATTCCGGTCAAAGGCGACGCCCCCACATTCCTGTACGGAGGCGGGGCGGCCTCGATGGACAATTGCGTCAGGAAGCAAGCCGGGGACAGCTTCCGTTGGACGGGCAGCGGACAGATTACCTGGAAGGTACAAGTCGACCGGGCGGGAGACTACGAGGTCGCCCTTGGCCACGCCGCGGAACCCGGCGCGGTTGGACAGGACTTGCAGGTCAGCAGTGGCAGCAGCAGGGTCAGGTACACGCTGGCGATGACCAAAGGGGTCTTTGGGAACAAGTCGTATGAAATGACGCCGATCAAGGGCCTCCTCCGCCTCGAGGCGGGAGTCCAGTCGATCGCGCTTAGCATCCCGAACGCGCCGGAAACGATGGCCGTGCTCGATTTTCGCAGTCTGGGACTGATTCCCGTCGCCGCCAAGGCGGCCATCGAGGCAGAGCGACAGGAGGCCCAGCGGGCTCGGGCCAGCACGGAGTGGATCGTCAAGGCCGGTTACGGGCTGATGTTCCATTGGACCTCGCAGAGCATCGGCAAGGACGGAACCCACAAGCCCTATGCCCAGGCCGTTGACGACTTTTACGTTAAGCCCTTTGCGGACATGGTAGAAGAGACGGGAGCGGGCTACGTGTTTCTCACGATCGGCCACGCCGAGTCCTATTGTCCGGGACCGATCAAAGCCTGGGAGAAATACCACCCCGGCAAGACAACGCGGCGCGACCTGATTGCCGAGATGGCCGATGCGCTCAACGCCAAAGGCATCAGGATGATGTGCTACTTGAACGCGGCCAGTCTCGCCAGATACCCGAGGTCCGGCGAAGAGGAGTTCTCCCGGATCATGACGGAGGTCGTGACGGAGTTCGGCCAGCACTACAAGGAAAAGGTGGCTGGCTACTGGTTCGACTGCTGTTATCAAGCCAGAGAGAAATACCCGGGCTTCTCCTTCCGCGAGTTCTTCAAGACCTGCAAAGCGGGGAACCCGAATCGCATCCTTACGCTAAACTCCTGGATCTACCCGAACGTCTCCGAATGGCAGGAGTATTGGGCTGGGGAAGTCGGCAGCCCTGTCGGGTTGCCCGTCAATGGCACCACCCCAGAGAACGGCCCCGGCGCGGGATTGCGCTACCACGCCCTGCTGCTCATGGAACCTTATTGGGTGCAGCAGAGGGTTGACATGCCGAGACCTCAGTTCACGGCCCAACGGTTGGGGGATTACGTCAGCCAGTGCAAGGCCAACGGCGGCGCGGTGACGATCAACCTCGGTATGTACCAGGATGGCACGGTGGATCCCAATGCCGTTAATGTGCTCAAGGAAGTTCGCGAGCGAGTCACCGCCGTGAGCAGCGGGGGACCGAGCTCGGCCCCGTCGGACAAGGCAGCACCGCAGAAAGACCCGCCCCAGCAAGGCCGAGCGTCGGACGGGGTCGAACTGCTTCGGGACGTCGAGATCGGCACGGGCGGCGGCCACGCGCTGCATGCCGACATCGCCCGGCCCAAGACGCCCCCCGCCGGCCTCATGCCCGCCGTGCTCTGGATTCATGGCGGCGGCTGGACCTCCGGGTCGCATCATGACTTTCAGCAAACTGTACAACTTGCAGACCACGGGTATTTGGTCCTCAGCGTCGAGTACCGGTTCGTCAACGAGGCGATCTGGCCGGCTCAGATCGAGGACTGCAAGCTCGCGGTCCGCTGGCTGCGGGCCAACGCAGCGAAGTACCAGGTCAATCCCGACCGCATCGGCTGCTGGGGCGCCAGCGCCGGCGGCCACCTGGCGGCCCTCATGGGCGTCACCGGCGACAAGCCCGATCTGGAGGGCAAGGGCGGCTCCGCGGGCTTCAGCAGCCGCGTGCAGGCCGTCGTCGATTTCTGCGGTCCGACCGACTTCAAGGGCCGCTCCGACGTCACCCGCAAGATGGCCGGCGGCACCTACGAAGAGAAGCTCGACGTCTTCAAGCAGATGAGCCCGCTCGAAAACGTCAACCCCAAGTCATGCCCGTTCCTCATTGTGAACGGCGAGAAGGATACGACCGTGCCGCTGTTCCACGCACAGCTCATGACTGAGGCGTTGAAGCAGGCTAACGTGCCGGTGGAGCTGATCATCGTGAAGAACGCCGGCCACGGCTACACGTTCGTCGCCCCGCCCGGCGGCCCGCCCGCCCAGCCGTCGCCGGACGAGGTGGACGCCGCCGTCCTGAAGTTCCTCGATGCCAACTTGAAGAAGTAGAATGAGGACAAAGCAGCAAGGTTAATTCATTTATGTCCGCAGAGTAATTATTGAAAGTCTGTGAAACGCCGAGCCACACAAACCATCATCGCAACCGCTCTGTTGAGATCCCTGTTGTCGTTACAGATCCTCGTCGCCGTTGCTTTGCCGGCGTTCGGACAACCTTACTACGTCGGGCCTGCAGGCAACGACGCCAATCCCGGCACGATCGAAAAACCTTTCGCCAGTCTCCAGCGCGCGCAAGCGGCAGTGCGCCAAAAGCCGGGCGCGGTTTACCTGCGAGAAGGAACCTATTATTTGTCTGAAACCCTTATCTTCACCGCGCAAGATTCGGGTGCGAAAGATGCTCCGGTCGTTTTTCAACCTTATCAAAATGAACACGCCGTCCTCAGCGGCGGGGTCAAACTGGAAAACCTTATTTGGGAACCTTGGACGAATGGCATTTTTCAGGCAAAAGTGCCGGAAGATTTGCGGACCGAGGAAATCTTCGTCAATGGCGAGCGGCAGATTCTGGCGCGCTATCCTAATTTCGACCCCAAGGCGCAGTACTTCGACGGCTTCGCGGCGGACGCGATCTCGCCGGAACGAGTCGCTCGCTGGGCAGATCCGGCGGGGGGCTATTTTCATGCGATGCATCCTGCCCTCTGGGGTGACTTCACCTGGCGTATCACGGGCAAGGACCCGCAGGGCGGATTGACGAAAGAGGGTGGGTGGCAAAACAACCGGGGCGGTGCGGTACACCAGAAGATTCGCTTTGTTGAAAACATTCTTGAGGAACTCGATGCTCCCGGCGAGTGGTTCCTCAACACCAAAACGCACCGTCTCTTCTTCTACCCGCCTCCCGGTCTTGACCTAGCCAAAGCGACTGTGGAAGCCACACGGCTCCGCAGCCTGATCGAGTTTCGCGGCAGCCAGGAAAAGCCTGTGCGCTTCGTCATTTTCCGGGGACTGACGTTTCGTCAGGCGGCACGCACGGTGATGGACACCAAGGAACCGCTCCTGCGCACGGACTGGGCCATCTACCGTGGCGGGGCGGTGTTCTTCGAGGGCGCTGAAGACTGTGCGCTGGAGGATTGTTTTCTGGATCAGGTGGGTGGCAACGCAGTTTTCGTGAACCATTACAACCGCCGGGTCACGATACGCGGCTGCCACATTGCCAAAGCCGGGGCGAGCGGCATCTGCCTTGTCGGAGACCCTCAGGCAGCACGCAACCCTCTATTCAACTACAGCCAGGTGAACAAGCTCGAGGACATCGACCGCACCCCGGGGCCACGCACCCAGAACTACCCGGCGGATTGCCTGGTCGAAGACTGCCTGGTTTACCTGACCGGCCGGGTGGAAAAGCAGACTGCCGGAGTGGATATCGACCTGGCCCGGAACATCACCGTCCGCCACTGCTCGATTTACGACATGCCGCGCGCGGGGATCAATATCGGGGACGGCTGCTGGGGCGGGCATGTCATCGAGTTCTGCGATGTGTTCGACACGGTGAAGGAGACGGGGGACCACGGCTCGTTCAATTCCTGGGGGCGCGACCGCTATTGGCGGCCCAACGTTGCCGAGGTAAATGCGTGGGTCAAGCAGGTTCCCGAACTCCCGCGCCTGGATGCGGTCGAGCCGTCGATCTTGCGGAACAACCGCTGGCGTTGCGACCACGGCTGGGACATCGACCTCGATGACGGTTCCTCATTTTACATCATTTCCAACAATCTCTGTCTGCACGGTGGCGTCAAAAACCGCGAAGGCTACGGACGCATGGTTGAGAACAACATCACGGTTGGCTCCGGTCTGCACCCTCACGTTTGGTTTGCCGCGAGCGGAGATATGTTCCGCCGAAACATCGTCTGGCGCGAATACCAGCCCGCGCTCATGCCGGCCCCGCCATGGGGCCAGGAATTGGACTACAACCTCATGCATCGGGAAGGGGCCACGAACGCCCCCGCGACCCGGCTGCACGGGCAAAGCGGCCGCGACGAGCACTCAATGGCGGCCGACGCCCAGTTCGTTGATCCTGCCCAAGGAGATTACCGGGTGAAGGAGGGGTCTCCCGCCCTTTCGCTGGGCTTCGTGAACTTTCCGATGGACCGCTTTGGCGTGCAAAGGCCCGCCTTGAAAGCTCTCGCGCGCACCCCGGCTCTGCCCGACCAACAAACCGTTGCCGTTCGGGCGCGCGACATCATCAAATGAAACCCCATGAAGACACAAACCAAATGGACCACCACGAGCGCCGGCCATTGTCCTCACCCGCGAATGAGGCTCAAGGCACTCACCTTGCTTATCACCGTCGTGTTTGGCTGCGCGGGATCGATGCGCGGGGCTGGACAATATGTGAAAGTTGATTATCCGGCGTCAACGGTCGAGGGCGAACTGAGAATTGCCGTCACATACACGCTCTGGATTCCGGACGGCGTGAAGAGCTTCCGCGGCATCATCGTCCACCAGCACGGCGCGGGCATGACGGCTTCCAAGGAAGGGTCCACTGCCGCCTATGACCTGCACTGGCAGGCCCTGGCCAAGAAGTGGGACTGCGCCCTGCTCGGTCCCTCCTACCACGTGTTGAACGATGGGGACCTCGGTCTCGCAGGTTCGGACTACTGGTTCGACCCGCGCCTGGGCTCCGACAAGACCTTCGTCAAGGCCCTGGGCGAATTCGCGGCCAAGACCGGCCATCCTGAATTGGCGACGGTCCCCTGGGCGCTCTGGGGTCATTCCGCCGGCGCCGGATGGGCTGATGTCATGAGCACCCTGCATCCCGAACGCGTCATCGCGGTTTACTATCGCTCCGGCTCGGCTTTCGTGTGGACCAACCGACCCGCCATGTACCCACCGGTCACTATTCCAGCCGCAAGTTATGCGATCCCGAGGATGTGCAGCACGGGCGTGAAGGAAACGGGCCTGACGCGCATCCTGCTGACCACCTACGGGGTTTACCGCAGCAAAGGCGCGCCCGCCGGCTTTGCGCAGGACCCGCGCACCGGCCACGAGTGCGGCGACAGCCGGTATTTCGCCATCCCGTTCCTTGACGCGTGCCTGGCGATGCGGTTGCCGGACAAGTGGAGCAACGATCAAACCCTTAAGCCGGTGGACTTGAGCCGGGCCTGGCTGGCGTCGCTCGGTGGCGACACGGCGGTGCCGGCGGCCGATTACAAGGGAAAACCGGAGGAGTCCATGTGGCTGCCCAACGAAGCGGTGGCCAAGGCATGGATGGAATACGTCAAAACCGGCGCCGTGGGCGACACCACGCCGCCGCCTGTGCCTTTTGACGTGCGCATGACCGAAGCGGGGGATCAGGGAGCAGAAATCAGTTGGGACGCGGAAGCGGATTTCGAGAGCGGCATCGGCGGCTTCATCGTCATGCGCGATGGGAAAGAGTTTGCCCAGGTGCCGGAGAAGCCGTTGGGCAAATTCGGACGGCCATTGTTCCAATCGATGACGTATCACGATACGCCTGATCAGCCGATGCCGAAAATGCGTTTCGTGGATGCCTCAGCCAAGGCGGGCGAAAAACACGCTTATGCCGTCATTACGGTCAACAGTGTGGGGCTCAAATCAGAACCGGCCACGGCTGAACCGCAGAAAGACTCGACGCCACAGGCACCGCCCGCCGATGGCGCCAAAGCCACCAAATAGATCTGGTCATGAATCATCTCAAGACGGTATTGGCGGTGGCCGCGTGCGCGGCCGGCCCGGCCCTTGCCACGGCCGCTCAGCAGCCCCTCCCCTGGGAACGGGAAATCTTACTGCGCGAGGCCGCGCAAACCACGCTCGTGCAGGGCATATTGAACGCCACCGATCCGGGCCGCTCAGCGATGAGCATCAACAATCTGAAAATGCACACAGTCATGTGGGGGCCGCCCAATCGGATCACCATTAGCATAAACAAAAACAACGTGTGGGACCGGCGCCTCCACGAATTCCAGGCGCCCACGTTGCAGGAGATCACAGAAGGCGCCTTCTCACCGGCCAATAAAGACTATATCGGCGTGAAGGAGACTGACTCGATAACATTCGATCTGCCGGACCTTGTCGAATTAGCGCCCCTGGCGGATAAACTGGCGAACAAGGGGGATCCGTTATCGGCATCTGTGGTGGCGCGCCTGGACGATAAATCGAAGGCGTCGCTGGCGGCATTTGAAGCCGACAGGACGAACTATCGACTGGGGCGCGAATTGCTGACGAACTTGACGGCCGGATTGAACATCGCGATTAGCGGCCCGCCACTCTACGACGCGAAGCTGTTTGCCATTATTCGGCTACGGCCCGACACCGAAAGCCTGCGCCAGCGAAACCCCCAAGGGAGCGAGCGGCGGCGGCTGAACCGCTTGTTGCTTGAGGATGTGTATCCGGAGATTTCCAAGAGACCGGGTAATTCATTGCGGCCTTTCGACCTGGGCTGGCTCAGTAAAGAAGGCGGCTCGGTGGATCCCTATCGCTATCCGATGCGCTATGCCTTTCCGTGCCTCAAGCCGGTGGGACAGATCATACTGGGCATTGATCCACTGGAAGGGGCGACGGCCCCGCGCATCTCCCAAAGCTGCGCCAATGGTGTCACGAGCTTGCAGGTGACGAAGGGCGATGCGAAGGCGGACTTGCAATATGTGCTCGAAATGGCGAAAGACGTCTATGCCATACGCGGTAACCTCTCCGGCATCGACACGCCGGTCTGGCTGCGGCTCTACCGGCATCGCGACACCGCCCATTTGGATTACATGACTCCGGATGGCAAATACACCAAGCCGGCGGCGGAGAAGGATAAGGCCTTCAACGGTCCCATTGAGCCTCCGACCAGCGGCCAGGATGGGCGATACTTCTGGATTCGTCAGAAGATGCCTGTGGAGAAAACGTTTCCGCAAGGGTTCGAATACGTTCTCATGGGCGTGATCAAGGGGCAGGGTGAGATGAAAATCGAGGCCGTCACGAACCAGCTCCATTTGGGTACGCCACCGCCCAATCCGCCGATGCCATGGGACTGGTTTGGTGCATCACGGCCTTCCATCGCTGAGGCGCCCGGCGCTGCCGCCACCGCCACGTTCAAAGCGGGAACCGATGGCCAGCTCGAAGCCTTCGTTACGGTCGTCACCACGATGGATGGGCCGGACCTGGTAGCCGAGGCCCGGAAACGGCTGGCCGATGCCGAAAAGGCCGGTTTCGACGGCGCCGTGCAGGAAAACACGACCTGGTGGAATGCCTTCTATGACAAACGGGAGAACGGCCGCATCTTCCAGGGCAGTTCCGGCACCGCCTGCACCGAGAATGTTCGCGCCCTTTATCAACAGAGTTGGACAGACAGCCATGGCGGTGGCACCAAGACCGACATGCGCCTCCTTGAATGCAGCGCGTCGTATGCCCTCCCGGAACGGGATATCCAGGACTTTGACGGCGCTCCCTGCTATAACGAGGTCTTCCCGACCTCCCGCTATGTCCGCAACTGGGATGACAGCGAAGACATGTGGCTGCAGATCGTGCAGCACTGGCCACCCGGCGCGCAGCAAAATGCGCGGGACCGCTTTAATATGCCCGGCATGTGTATCACCCACGGTTACTGCCCGCCGGTCAAACCGGACAAGTACGTCCATGAGTATGCCCGCACCCACAACGGCGAAAGCGCCAAATACTTCGGGCTGACCTTCTGGACGCCGAATATGAACATCTTCCGCGATCCCCGCTGGGGTCGTGGGCAGGAAACTTACGGTGAAGATCCGTTCCTGACCGCGCGGATGGCGGTCGCGTTCATTACCGGTTTGCAGGGTGACGATCCGAAGTATGCCAAAGCCATGGCTTGCGCGAAGCACTTTGCGGTTCACAGCGGCCCCGAATCGACCCGGCATACCTTCGACGCCGTTGTGCCCGAGCGCGATTTCTACGAAACGTATCTGCCGCACTTTGAAGCGGCGGTGCGCGAAGGTAAAGTCTGGTCGGTGATGGGGGCCTACAATAGCGTCTATGTCGAGCCGGCCTGCTCCAGCACCTTGTTGCTATCGGACCTGCTCCGCAAGCAGTGGGGGTTCCGGGGCCATATCGTTTCTGACTGCGGCGCCATCTTCGATATCTTCGCCAACCACAAGCGGGTGCCTACCGATGAAGAAGGTTCCGCCCGCGCCGTGAAAGCGGGCTGCGACATGTGTTGCGGGGACGATTACAGCACCCTCCCCAAAGCGGTGCGCCAGGGGCTGATCTCTGAGGCGGAGATGGACGTGGCGCTGGGCCGCCTGCTCGCCTCGCGGTTCCGCCTCGGCCTGTTCGATCCGCCGGCGCAAGTTGCCTATGCGCGGATTCCGTTTGCGGCCAACGACACTGACGAACATCACGCGCTGGCCTTGCGCGCGGCGCGCGAATCCATGGTGCTGTTGAAGAACAACGGAGTGCTGCCGCTGAACCGTGCCCGGCTCAAGCGCCTCGCGGTCATTGGCACGAACGCCTGCTCCGTGGAGATGATGCTGGGCAATTACAGCGGGACCCCCTCCAAGCCGGTGACCATCCTCGAGGGCATCAAAGCGAGGGCGGGCCCGGGCATCGAGGTGATTTACGACCCCGGCTGCCCGCTGGCGGTGCGGAAGGATGAACCGGCAAAGCCCGCGCGGGCATCGTTCGCCGCCGCAACGCGGGTTGCAGCCTCGGCTGATGTTGTGATCTACGTTGGCGGCCTCAACCCGCAGCTTGAAGGCGAGGAGATGCCGGTCGATTATCTCGGTTTTGGTGGCGGCGACCGCACGGATATTGCGCTGCCCGCCGTGCAGGACGCCCTGCTCAAGGCCCTTCACGCCACCGGCAAGCCGGTGGTGTTCGTGAATTGCAGCGGCAGTGCCGTGGCCATGGTTTGGGCCGCCGAACATCTGCCGGCCATACTGCAGGCGTGGTATCCCGGCGGCCAGGGCGGCCAGGCGGTGGCAGAAACCCTCTTTGGCGACGCGAATCCCGCCGGCCGGCTCCCGGTGACGTTCTACCGGTCCACCGCCGAGCTGCCTCTGTTTGAGGATTATCGAATGAGCCATCGCACCTATCGCTATTTCACCGGCAAACCGCTCTTTGCGTTTGGCCATGGATTGAGTTACACGGAGTTCGCCCTGACCGGCGCCAGGCTCGGCAGCGCCAAGGTGGGCCGGTCTGATTCAGTAAGGCTTGCGGTCGATGTGAAGAACTCCGGGCAGCGCGCTGGCGACGAAGTGGTGCAGGTTTATTTCCGACACGTGAAGCCGTCGCAGCCACAGCCGCGCCTGGCCCTGTGCGCCTTCACCCGCGTCAACGTTCCGCCGGGAAAGACGGTTCCGGTGTCACTGGAGATTCCCGTCGAGCGTTTTCGCTTCTGGGACACGGCAACGAAGAGCTATGCGGTTGAACCGGGGGCCTACGAGATTCTCATCGGCAGCGCGTCCGACAAACTGACTCAAAGACTATCGCTCGCGGTCCGCTGAACCACTTGGCCGACATACGAAACACACGACTCACTTAATGATCGATATGAGAATTACAACAACCTTCTCCCGTTCTCCCGCCAGGGCCGTAAACCGGGATGCTTTGCGGCTGCTCCTGATCTCCATGAGCGCAGCCGCACTGGCCTTGTCCGCGGCTCCTTCCCGGGCCGCGGTGGATACATCGCCAAAGCCGCCCGCAGATTCGTCCCAAGCGGTTTTTGACCGGAATAGCCCCTACTATTTTGACGGAACCATCTCCCGCCAGACGCTGGAGAACTATCTGGATCGGTCAGTGACCATGGGATACTTCCTGGTGCCAGGAAAACCCGAGGGTTATGAGTTCCCTTACAAAGATGACGACATCCGCCTCATCCGAAACATCGGAGCCAAATTCATTGGCCGATCGATTTACCGGTGGGGGGAGGAGAGCCGCTTGAATGATCCCGCCTTTTTGGCATACGCCAAAAAGATGGTGGATACGGTTCATGCGTTTGATCCGGAGGTGGTCTTCCAGGGCTGCCTCTTCGAGCAGGTTAGCGCCGACGTCAACAACTTGAAGATTCCCGCCTGGGTGTTTGCTGATTTTGGCCTGTCCGTGGAGGACCGGACGTTCTCCTGTGATGCGATAATCAAAAGGCAGGGCAGAGGCTCCAACCGTCCCGGAGGAAGGGGTGGGGTTCCGATTATCAATAACCTCGAGACCCAGCTTTGGTTCTACTATCTCGCGGTCTCCTACATCAATGTCGGATGTGAAGCCTTGCACCTGGGGCAGGTGGGACTCATCGGCGCAGAGGATCGAGACCTGAAGATATACTCGGAGTTCCTGGCAAAGGTGCGCGCTTATGCGAAGACACACGCGCGCCGCCATCTGGTCCTAATGGACGGCCATGTCCCGAGCGGGGGCATGGTAAGGGATGGAGTCAGTCTCCTGGATTTCAACTCGTTTCCTTTGCGTATCAAAGCCGTCCCGGAAAAGCCCTATGAGGCCGTTCTGGAGATGAACCACCTTGACGCCCTCTTCAAGCGGAGCAAGGGCTGCACCGCCCCAAGCGGCTGGCGCTGCGAGAGTTTGCCATATTTGGTTGAGTTCGACAATTTTGGCCGGTCCAGGACCCCAAATGTTGCCGACAACACGACCATCTTCGTTTGGGGTTGGGATGAAATATCGTGGTTGGCTCTCCAACCGGAGGCCTACAGAAACCAGTGGCTGCGGTATGCCTACAACTGGATTAAGGAAACCGATCCGAACGGGCACCTCCAAATGCCGGTGACCCGGATGATCTCCTGTCCCAACCAAACGTTACGCACCTACTTTGCCAACACGAAAAGCCCGGCCTGTCCGGTCGGCTACTCCCAGGAAGAGACCATAAAGCAGATCTGGAATCATGAGGTGAAACCAGCCGCCCAAACGGCCCGCGGCAAACCCGGTCACTACGTGTTTGTGCCGCAAGACTATGGAATGCCTCTGAACAACGTCGCGGACGTGGCGGTTGATTCCAAGAACAACGTCTTCACTATTGTCCGCGGTGAGACACCCGTTTTGGTGTTCAATTCCGAGGGCAAGTTCCTTTACGGCTGGGGTAAAGGAATGATCGCGGGACCGCACGGCATTTATATTGATTCTCATGACAATGTGTTCTGTGACGACACTAAGGACCACGTCATCTCGAAGTTCACCACCGACGGAAAACTGCTCATGACGCTGGGCGTCAAAGGCGTGCCGTCCGATTCCGGCAGCGTGAAGGGCAATTTCAAGACCGTAAAGCGAGGGGCGGGTCCCTTCAACGTTCCCACAAAAGTGGCGACTTCAAAGTCCGGGGACATCTTTGTGTCGGACGGTTACGGGAACGCTCGCGTCCATCGTTTTTCAGCCGATGGCAAGCTCATCAAATCCTGGGGCGAGCCTGGAACCGGTCCCGGCCAGTTCAATCTGCCCCATGGCATAGCCGTTGATGACAATAACAACGTCTATGTGGCGGACCGTGAGAATGAACGCATCCAGGTGTTCGATGTCGAGGGCAACCTCAAATCGATTTGGACCAACATCTATCGGCCGTCCGCCATCTGCATCCATCAGGGCAAGGTTTACGTGACTGAACTCGGCCACAGGACGTACGTGGATAACGTCCTGTTCACTCCGGATGGCACGGGACCTTGGTCGCGGGTCCGCGTTTTTGACCCGGCGGGGGTCGAACTGGCGAACTTGGGCGGACCTGAAGGCTGGAAACCCGGGAATTTCTTCGCGCCTCACGGGATCTGCGTTGATAAGGACGGGGCGATTTACGTCGCCGAGGTGATCTGGCCCGCCAACGAAAGCGCGCCGCCCAAGGATCTGCACCCCGCCCTCCAGAAATTCAAGCCGGTGGATTGATTCGCGATCATGAAAAGCACCTTACTGATCGTATGCCTGCGGTTGCTGGTTGCCGGGACGGCCGGTGCCCAGACGTCGAGTGGCAGCCTGCTTAAAGTGGACTACCAGGGTCTGGTTTCGCGGGCGGATCTTTCTTATGAGACGCCGGTCGTTCGCAGTGAGGAGGGCCTTCCCATCGGTAATGGCCGCACGGGCAGCCTTGTTTGGACAACACCCACAGCGCTCCATTTTCAAGTTAACCATGTGGACTTGTTTTGCATGGGTCACAACACGCTGAGTTTCCCGAAAGGGCACACGGATTATTCCAGCGGCTGCGGATACGTTGACATCCATGTGGTGGATTATGGCGACGATGTTTTCGCCGGCAGGGATTTTCACCAGCGTTTGTCGGTGTATGACGGCTTGGCGACAGCCGCGGGCAAGGGCATCAAGTCTCGGGTTCTGGCGTGGAACGACGGGGATGTGATCGCGACCGAACTGGACGACCAGCGTGAGAAACCCGACGCCGTCCATGTTGATTTGCGAATGTTGCGTTACGCCGTGAACTATGTCGAAAACCAGAATTTCCTGCTGTCCAGTAATCACGCCGCGCAAGTTCGAACTGGATTTCACATCGCCACCTCAAAGCTGGAGATTCTCGCCGGACGGATTCTGTTGGTTCAGGAATTTCGCGAGGGGGATTTTTACAGCGCGTCGGCGGTCGCCGTTGGCATCGTAGGGCGAAAGAGCAGGGCTGATTATTACAACGAAACGACGGTCCGCCTTTCCGCCGAGCCGGGACGGGGAACATTCACCATTCTGACGGCGAGCGCGGTAAGTTACGATCCCAGGCAAGACGTGGCCGGACTGGCGTTGAAACAATTGAATGCCGCGCAGGCGAAGAGTTTTGATGGATTGTTGCAAGACAACCGACGTTGGTGGAGTGGTTATTGGGGGAAAGGATTTATCCATCTGCACAGCGCCGACGGCGTAGCGGATGAGGTTGAAAGGAACTACACCTACTTTCTCTACATCATGGCTTCGTGCTCGCGCGGCGAATATATGCCCCGGTTTTGTGGAATGCTCTGGGGCACCGATGGCGATCTGCGCATGTGGGGTTCGCAATATTGGTGGAACAATCAAGGAGCGTATTTCAACGGATTGACGCCCGCCAACCGGCCGGAGCTGATGGCCCCGATGTTCGCCACTTACAGCAGAACTCTTGAATCGTTTTCGCGTGCCGCGCGCCAGCAGTGGGGCAGCCAGGGCGTTTGGATTCCTGAAACCACCTGGTTCGATGGATTGGAAGACCTTCCCGACAACGTCGCCGCAGAAATGAGGGATTTATACCTGGCGCGAAAACCGTGGGACGCGCGGTCGAGGGAGTTTGAGGAATTCTCAAGAGACAAAAACGGACTGAATAGTCGCTGGAACTGGCGGTTTTTGAAGGACCAGAAGGGACCTTTTGCATGGACTTCACACGTGATGTCAACCACCGCCAAGATTTCGTATTTGTACTGGCTGCACTATGCCTACTCGCTGGACCAGGACTGGCTGCGGACCACCGGCTACCCGATGATCAAAGGCACCGCGGAGTTCTATCGCAACTTTCCGAACCTCTACAAGGCGGCAGACGGCAAATACCACATCCGGTGCGTCAACAATCTGGAAAGCAAGTGGGGCGGATCGGATGCGCCTGAGGAATTGTCGGCGATGTATGAGATGCTGCCGATTGCCATTCGCGCCTCGGAGCTTCTGGGCGTAGATGCCGAACTTCGGCCGATCTGGAAAGGGGTCTTGGACGATCTGACGCCGATTCCGGCGTCTGCGCTTGAACCCGGCGAGTACTATGATTTGTGCAACGTGGGAACCGAAGATAAAGCGTTGTTTGAACGGGTGAAGGCCGCTTACCACGAGCGAAATCCGAACGCCGACGAGAGAACGCCGGTTCGTGTGCTGTCCAGAACTCCCGTCGTGGCGGCCAACCTTGGCTTGGCGGACGACGTCAGATGGTTAATCCCCGCGCAAGTTCGTTCCGTCAAGGAAGACAATTGTGATTATCCCGGTTCTGGAGAATCGGGGGCGGGGGTTTTGCGCAATCGGCTCATGTTGCGCGAGGGACCGGGAGCGATTGAATGCGAACGTCTTGGCTTGGCTTCACATGCGCTACAAAATGCTCTGCTCCAAAGCATCCCGCCGGCGCCGGGAAAAGAGCCGGTGAATCATCTGTTTCCCGCCTGGCCAAGACAATGGGATGCTCAATTCGCATTGGCGGCGCGGGGCGCATTTCAGATCAGCGCCTCCATGGAGAAAGGCCGGATCGAATTCCTGGAAATCCACTCACAAAAAGGCGGCCTTTGCCGCGTCCAAAACCCGTGGCCCGGCACCGAGATCGCCCTCCATCGCACCGGGGACGCAATCGAGAACATTTCGGGTGAGGTTCTCGCATTTTCCACCGGTACTGGCGAGACGGTGATCATGATGCCGAAAGGAAAACCAGTGGTCAAAAAGCAAGTGTTGGCTAATTGAGCATTGGATCTTCATCAATGCCCGCGCGAGAGATTCTCCCCTTTCGCCCCGCTCCACCGCGAACGCCCCAGAAAGGGAGCTTGAGGCTCGGCTGCGCGGTCCCCGATCATGATGACTATGGATCAGGCTCGTCATTGATGACCCGGCAAGGCGAGCCTCTGTGAGTGTGGGGCGGGATTGTACCGCCTGCCGGCGGGACGTCTCGCAGTGATTCTCCCATCGACGGCCGGGCGTCGACCAGTCGGTTCTCTCCTCGTTCATCCGCGGGGAGATCCGGACCAGTGCGTCTGGATGAGTGCAACTTATTGCTACGCGCCCGATCAAACTGCCTTCTGGTCAGTGTTGCGCGGTGCCGCCCCGGGGGGAGGGCGGCGCCAACCCCACGAGACGCGTGTGACAGCCAGGCTAAAGGCGGAAAATCGAACAGTCCGCGCAGCGCGGATTTCAGCCTTCAGCCTTCAGCCTTTAGCCTCTGAATTCGTGGGTCGCCACGGTGCCGCCCCGTGCTCTGCGGTTTAAGAGACCGCTGCATCGCTGCAATGCTTGCAACCCAATCGCGACACGAAGGCGGAGTTGAACCGCCGCAGCCAGGCCTGTGATGGTCCTGGCCGGCACCGGTGT
>Ga0181533_1003317_pt1 | contig 17613 bp, 15 predicted proteins | sample PEATcosm2014_Bin_45_FD_119772 | JGI IMG/M metagenome (GOLD analysis project Ga0181533, IMG submission 119772) | Peatland microbial communities from MTU Mesocosm Facility, Houghton, MI, USA - PEATcosm2014_Bin11_60_metaG | ecosystem: Environmental > Terrestrial > Soil > Wetlands > Peat | place... | reverse complement strand
GATCGAGGTCGAGATCGGCAAGATCGCCCGCCCCGCCAACGTCTGGATCGTCTCGGACATGCCCAAGACACGCTCCGGGAAGATCATGCGCCGGGTCATCGCCGGCATCTCCAACTTCACCGACGTGGGCGACATCACCACCCTCGCCAACCCCGAGGTGGTGGAGCAGATCAAGCACCACGTGCAGAGCGAGAAGCTCTCCCGGGGCCAGGTGCCGCGGGAGCTGTCGGCCCAGGAGCAGAAGGAGATCGAGGCCTTCGGCAAGGCCGAGTAACCGGCGTTCCCACCGCACGGGGGACCGGGCAGCGCCCGGTCCCCCGGGGAGTCCGGGGCCGCCGTCAGCTGACGAACGGAGACCCGGTCGGAAGCACCACCTTGTGCCATGCCGCGTTGACGACGTCCGCGAAGGAGGTGTAGAGGGCCGCGATGGCGGTCAGCAGGCCCAGGTATCCACCGATGTTGATGAGGCCGTCGGCGCTGGCGCCGAAGGTCGCGACGTTGCCGGTGAACCAGCCGAGGGCGAGGACCACGAAGGTCAGGGTCAGCAGGACGAAGACGGTGGTGACCATCTTGGCCGCCCCCAGCGACGCGATGGTCATGTAGGCGGTGAAGATGCCCCAGGCCAGCAGGTACAGCCCGACCCAGCCCAGCCAGGCGTTCGGCGCCCCTTTGATGATGCCACCCAGGTAAACCTGGACCAGCAGGAAGAAGCTGAACCAGAAGGCGCCGTAACTGCAGAAAGCGGTGCCCGCGAAGGTGTTGCCCCTGCGGAAGGCCCAGAGGCCGGCGATGAACTGGGCCAGGCCCCCGTACGCCACGGCCATCGAGAGGGTCGACCCGGTGAGGGGCACGATGGAGGCGTTGCCGAACCAACCGGCGTTGACGACGGACAGGATCAGGGTCGTGAGGCCGAATCCGGCCAACCCCAGGGGGGCGGGATCGGCGATCGCAACCTCCGTGGGTCTCGCGGCGGCCGGGCGCGGTTCCGAAGTGGTCATGGGTGTGCTCGTCATGGGTGGCTCTCCTCACTCTGAGCGCGTCGTCATCGCGCTCCCCGGCCACCAATGATGCTATGGGTTCCGCCGTAAGTCCAGATGGGGCAACGGGATTCGTCGCTGCCACCGCCCGCACGGCCCGGATCCGGGCCGGCGGGGTATTCGACAGCCGCGTCAGGTACGACATCGGCGTGGTGTCAGGGACCGACTCCACCTCAGGTTTCGACGTCCTCGCAGTGTCCAGGTCTTGGACGCCGCGCGGCGTTCGGCGCGCATGGTTCAAGCTGCGGACGGTCCTCGCCGGCCGGGCGCGATGTCCGCGCTCACGCCTGCTCGGCCATGGCGCGCCGGTACTCGGGGGCGGTACCGCCGGGGTCTTCCGCTCGGAGCGAAAGCCTGCGGCTCTCGCTCCTCACTCCATCGCCCGGCGGTACGCGCGGGTCGCCCACCAGATCGCGAGCAGTGCCACGGCGAGCGTCACCCCGAAGCCCAGGGCCACGGTTTCCGTGGTCACCGTCCCCGCGGCGAGCTGGCGCGCCGCCTCGACGGCGTAGTACATGGGGTTGGCGTGTCCGAGGCCCTGCAGCCAGCCGGGGCCGAGGGAGAGGGGAAGCAGCACGCCCGAGAGCAGGGTGAGCGGGAGCTGGAGGCCGGTGACCACCGCCGCCAGGCTGCCGATCTGCTGGAGGGTGATGCCGAGAGCCGCGGAGCCCGCCGAGCAGGCTGCGGTGAGCAGCGCCATCAGCACGACGAGCAGGCCCAGTCCCCCCCAGCGGGCGCGGAACCCGAAGGGGAGCGCGACGCACACGACGATGACCGCCGGGACGGCGAAGGTGATGACGTCGCGGACCACGGTCCCCAGGACGAGAGCCAGGCGGCTCGCCGGGGTGACGCGGAGCCTCTCGATGACGCCGGTGTCCAGCTCGCCGATGACGATCCATCCCGCACCCATACCCGCCCCAAAGGCCATCAGGGCGAGGATGCCCGGCACGAAGACGTCGAGGACCCCTCCCGCCGGGAACCCGGGGCCGCCGGCCAGCGAGGTGAGCAGCGGGGCGAAGAGGGCGAGGTAGAGGAGGGGCACGCTCAGCCCCATGAACACCCAGATCGGCTGGCGGAGGGTCTCGAGCAATCGGCGACGGCTGAGCAGCGCCGTCTGCAGCAGCAGGGTCATCACGCCGCCTCGGCCGTGGCCGGGTCGCCCGCGTCGCGCAGGGAGCGCCCGGTCTCATGGAGGAAGACGTCGTCCAGCGACGGCTCCTGGAGGCTCACCCGGAGCACCCCGACACCGCTGGCGCGGAGCCTGTCGATCACCGCCGCCAGACCTGCGGTGGGATCTGGGACCTGGATCCGGAGAGCCTCGCCGTCGGTCTGCACAGCGCCCACCATTGGGTCGCGCCCCAGGTCGGTGGCGAGCGGTCCCAGCTCGGCGGCTCCCAGTTTGGGGGTGACGATCACCTCCGCGGGATACCGCTGCTTGAGCTCCAGAGGGGTGCCCTCGGCCACGACGCGCCCGTGGTCGATGATCGCGAGCCGATCGCTGAGCTGGTCGGCCTCGTCGAGGTAGTGGGTGGTGAGCAGGATGGTGGTGCCGGCGTCGCGGAGTCCGCGCAGCTGCTCCCAGAGGTTGGCCCGGTTCTGCGGGTCCAGACCGAGCGTGGGCTCGTCGAGGAAGAGCACCTCGGGGCGGTGCACGATCCCCAGCGCCACCTCGAGCCTGCGCCGCTGGCCGCCCGAGTAGCTGCGCACGATCCGCTGACTGAATGCGCCGAGCTCGAGCAGCTCGATCAGCTCGCCGGCGCGGCGCTCGGTGTCCGCGCTGGACATCCCGTACAGGCGACCCTGGAGCAGCAGGTTCTCGCGCCCGGTGGCCTCGCGGTCGGCGCCGCCGAGCTGGCCGACGTAGCCGATCCGGCGCCGCACCGCGCCGGGGTGGCGGCGGACATCGATGCCGGCGACGATGGCCTCGCCGGAGTCGGCGCGGAGCAACGTGGTGAGGATGCGCAGCGTGGTGGTCTTCCCAGCCCCGTTCGGCCCCAGGAAACCGTGGATCTGGCCGGCGTCGATCGAGAGGTCGACGCCGCGGAGGGCCTCGACGCGCCCCCGTTTGGAGGCGAATGCCTTGCGCAGGCCGGTCACGCGCACCGCGCCGCCGTCGCCGGGACCGCTCATGCCGTCGCCGTGTCACCGGGAGGGGGCGATACGGCGCCACCCGACCTGGTCAGCCGGACCTCCATACCGATCCCGGAGATCCGGATGTCGCAGGTCTCGAAGGGGCTCTGCGCGACCAGCGCTCTGAACCCGGAGGGCGAGTAGGCGCGGCGGCGCAACCCCACGACGATCCACCTGGTGATCAGCGCGCTGACGCCGCGCTGGTCCATGCCGCGCACCTCGCGGGCGATGTCGGCCCGGGTGGCCTCGTGGCTCATGTCCTGCACCACCGCGGTGCCCCCCTCGCGCAGCACCCGATGCATCTCCTGGAGCGCCGCCAGTGGCCGCCGGAAGTTCTTGAAGGCGGCCTGGGTGACGACGAGGTCGAAGCTCTGTCCGGCGAACGGCATCTCCGACACGTCGCCCTGCCGGAACTCGGCGACGACACCCTGCTCCCGCGCCTTCTGGGTCGCGATCTCGACCATGGTGCGGCTGATGTCGAGGCCGGTGACGTTAAGCCGCCCCGACCTGGCCATCTCCAGGCTGAGGTAGCCGGGACCGGGTGCCACCTCCAGCACCCGGACGCCCTCGGCCAGCCCGGCGGTGAGCCGTGCCGCCTCGCGCCGGCATTCGGCGAGCTGTCCCTCGGTGCCGCGCTGGCGCGCGTAGCGCCGCGCCGCACCCCCCTCCATCTCCGGCAGCAGCAGCCGCCGCCGCGGCGACGCGCTCATCGGAACAGGCTCAGCGGTACGGCGATGGCTTCGGCGAGCAGTACCAGGAAGCCGCCGAGGCCAATCAGCAGGATGGCGAGTCCGACCGGCGATCCGAAGCCCCACCAGCGGCTGAGGGCCCAGAAGTCGTTGGCGTCATGGTCGTCGTCGTTCATACCGGTTCTCCTTGGCGGATCAATGGCTGCTGCGCCGCGGACGTGCCGTCGGCGCCGACCGCGGTCTCGGCGAGCTCAGGGAGCTCACCCCGGGAGCGCCCGCGGGCGAAGAGGGAGGCCACCGCGGCGAGCATGAGCACGCCGATCGGCAGCAGCATGGTGGGCTTCATCGCGGCGACGAACCCCGCGGCGAAGACGGAGTGCGCCAGCGATGCGAGGCTGGCGGCGAGGCTCGGCGACGTGCCCGCAGGGATGCGCAGGGCGGCCCCGCTCTGGCCGGCGCCGATCTGCAGGCCGCTGGCGGCGGCGCCGCTGAAGCTGGCCACGAACGACGCCGCGACGTGCGCGGGGAGGTGGGCCGCCGCGGCGACCGCCTGCGCGTGCAGGGAGGTGGCCAGGCGGTTCTGGAGCAGGGCCCCCACCGCGGCGCTGGCGATCACCGCGCCCATCTCCTGGAGGGTGCTGAGCGTCCCCGAGGCCACGCCGGCCAGCTCCACCCGGAGGTCGCGAGTGGCCAGCTGGAAGGCGGGGCCCCAGATGCAGCCCATGCCCAGGCCGCCCACCACCAGCCCGGGCACCAGTGACCACCGGCTCGAGTCCGCCTGCACGTCCCAGGCGATGTAGGCGGCTCCGGCGGCGAGCAGCACCAGCCCCGCGGTGAGGATGCGGTGGGCTCCCAGCCGCGTCGAGGCCGGCCCGTTGGCGGGACCGGTGGAGAGGAACATCGCCCCCGGCTGCACCGCCACCACCAGGCCGGCGGCGATCGCGCTGAGGCCGAGCACCGACTGGTAGTAGATGGTGAGCGGCAGGTAGATGCCGAGGATGAAGAAGCTCATCGCCGACAGCACCACCGCCATCAGCGTGAAGTTGCGGTCCCGGAAGAGGGCGAAGGTGAGCAGCGGTTCGCCCCCCTGCCGTCGCGCCTGGTGCACGAGGAAGGTGCCCAGCAGCACCACCCCGACGGCGATGATCAGCGGGATGCTGATCGGCCCGGTGATCGTCCCCCAGTCGTAGCGCTGCCCCTCGATGAGCCCGTAGACGATGCAGAAGATCGCGGCGGTGAGCAGGGCCACGCCGGCGAGGTCGAGCCGGTGGAGGCGACCGGGACGGAGGTCGGGCACCAGGCGGCCGGCCGCCAGCAGCACGCCCACGCCGATGGGGAGGTTGACGAAGAAGATCCAGCGCCAGCTGAGGTCGGTGACCAGCAGGCCGCCCAGAGTGGGACCGGCGACCACGGCGAGGCCGGAGAGCATGCCGAAGACGCCGAACACCGGTCCCCGCCGCTCCGGGGGGAAGATGGCGAGCAGGATGGCCATGCTCTGCGGGGCGAGCAGGGCTGCGCCCACTCCCTGCAGCGCCCGGCCCACGATCAGCAGGCCCGCGGTCGGGGCGAGACCGCTCAGGGCGGAGGCGGCGGTGAAGAGGGCGATGCCGCCCATGAACAGGCGGCGAGGGCCGACGATGTCGCCCAGCCTGCCCGAGGTGATGAGCAGCACCGCATAGCCCAGGCTGTAGGCGTTGAGCATCCAGAGCACCTCGTCGAGGCTGGCGTGGACACCGTCGACGATGCGGGGGATGGCGATGTTGACGATGGTCAGGTCGAGCAGGGTCATGAACATCCCCAGGGAGAGGACGAGCATCACGACCCACGGGTTGAACCGGTGGGCGGCAGCGCGGCCCCCTGCGGGCTCCGCAGCCCCCGCGGGACTGCCATACTCTCCTTGCATGTGCCTCTCCCGTGATGATATCTTAGTAGCTAAGCAAACCTGATACTAAGCAGATGGCCCGGCCCATGTCAACCCCCGCCCGCTCCGAGCTGCTCCGCCGCCTGGTGGTCGCCGTCCGCCGCCAGGTGGCCTGGACGGTGCTCCACAACCAGGCGATCGCCGATCGGCTGGGGATGGGGGTCACCGACCTCCACTGCGTCAACCTCCTCGACATCGAGGGCCCGATGACCGCCGGCCGGCTCGCCGAGCTGATGGGGCTGACCACCGGAGCGGTCACCGGCGTGCTCGATCGGTTGGAACGATCCGGCCTGCTGCGCCGCGAGGCCGACCCCGTGGACCGCCGTCGGGTGGTCGCGCAGCTGGTGCCCGAGGGGATGGCGCGGGTGCGCGCCGCCTACGCGGCGGTCGGCGGGGCCGTCCAGGACCTCTACGCGGGCTTCGACGACGCTGAGATCGCCCTGCTGGTCGATTACGCGGAGCGCAGCACCGAGATCACGCGCCGGATCGCGACGGAGCTGAGGAGCGCGCAGCGTGGCACCTCCGGGGTGACGGAGGGGGAGCTCTCGGCCGCGCTGGGCGGCGTGACCGCGGGACGCCTGGAGATCAACGCGTCGGTGGCGCGGATGAGGATCGGGTCGAACGCCGAGATGCCGGACCTCTACCGGGCCAGCTTCACCGGCCGCCCTCCCCGGATCCGGGTGACCGGTGGCACCGTGAGTCTGACCTTCCCCGGGCTCTGGCACGCGGGGGCCGGTCGCGGTCAGGTGGTCCTCAACGGCACCATCCCGTGGGCGCTGGAGGTCCGCGGCGGCGCCGCCGAGATGGACCTCGACCTCTCCGGCGTCCGCCTCTCCGAGATGACCATGACCGGCGGCGCCAGCCGGGTCGACCTCCGGCTCTCCCGACCGGTGGGCACGGTCCCGCTGCGCATCCGCGGGGGAGCCAGCCGGATCGGCATCCATCGTCCCGGCGGCGTGCCGGTGCGGGTCAGGGTGACCGGCGGTCTGAGCCGGCTAAGCCTCGACGCCCGGCGGCTGGGGTCCTCGGGCAGCGGCGCCTCGGTGGCGAGCCCCGGGTACGAGACCGCCGTCGACCGCTATGAGCTCGGGGTGGAGGGCGGCGCCAGCCGCATCACCGTCGACGGCGGCTGACGGTATGTGCCCAGGGTGGGAGGGCGGCGGCGCCAACCGCATTGGCGGAGGCGGGTGACGGGCGGGCGAGGGCCCTGGCCCCGACCGGGCGAGGGGGTTGCGCTGCGCCCCGGTGGATGCGCTATACTAATAAGGTAATTCTGACCTAAACTCCCCGAGCCCCAGCCCTCACCGCACGGCATCCCCTCGAGGAGCTCACTGGAGGCCCGCGTGGCCCTCGCCCTCGCCGACCTCACCAGCAGCGTGGAGGAGCTGGTCCCGCTCATCGAGCGGCTCCGCCGGGAGCGTCGTGCGGTCATCCTCGCCCACAACTACCAGCTGCCCGAGGTCCAGGACATCGCCGACTACGTGGGTGACTCCCTGAACCTCTCCCGGCAGGCGGCCGAGACCGACGCCGAGGTGATCGTCTTCTGCGGGGTCCACTTCATGGCCGAGACCGCGGCCATCCTCTCCCCCCAGAAGACGGTCCTGCTGCCCGACCTGGGGGCGGGTTGCTCGCTGGCCGACACCATCACCGCCGACCAGCTCCGCGACTGGAAGGCCGAGCATCCGGGGGCTGTGGTCGTCTCCTACGTCAACACCTCAGCCGAGGTGAAGGCCGAGTCCGACTACTGCTGCACCTCGGGCAACGCCGAGGCGGTGATCCGGGCGATCCCCGAGGGCACCGAGATCCTCTTCTGCCCGGACATGTTCCTGGGCGCTCACCTCGAACGGGTCACCGGCCGCCGGATGCACGTCTGGATGGGCGAGTGCCACGTCCATGCCGGTATCGGTCCGGACGATCTCGAGGCGGCACGGCGGCGTCATCCCGACGCCGAGCTGCTCCTCCACCCGGAGTGCGGCTGCACCTCCGCGACCCTCTATCGCCTGGGCCACGGCGACCTGCGAGGACCGAGCTGCGTGGTCGCGTCCACCGAGGGGATGGTGCGCCGGGCGGTGGAGTCACCGGCGACAACCTTCATCGTCGCGACCGAGGTCGGGATCATCCACAGGATGAATCTGCTCGCCCCCTCCAAGCGCTTCCTGCCCGCCTCCGAGGACGCCGTCTGCCCCTACATGAAGAAGATCACGCTGGAGCGCGTGGCCGCCTGCCTGGAGCGGATGGAGCCCCGGGTCACCGTGCCCGAGCCGGTCGCCGAACGGGCCCGCAGGGCCCTGGACCGGATGGTCGCGATCACCGCATAGGCCGGAGGGCCGGCGCTTCCGGCCGGCCGCCGGCCAGGCCCACGCCCGGCCGATCGGGAGCAGCCGTCCCGCCGGCAGCCGGCTCGATGGCCACCCCGACGTCGGCCAGCGAGCGCCAGCCCGCCGCCACCACCAGCAGCAGCGCGGCGCCGGCCAGCCCGAATCCCGCCCGCGGGCCCGCGGCCTCGGCGGTGAAGCCCACCACCGGGCTGGTGATCGGCTGCGCGCCGGGCAGCGCCATCACCCAGATGCCCATCACCCGGCCCCGCATGGAGGGAGCGGAGCGGAGCTGAGCCAGGGTGTTCGCCCGGGCGATGAACCAGATCGAGAGGGCGCCGGTGATCCCCAGCGCGGCGAAGGCCAGGCCGGCGAGGGGCGCCGCCGCCGTCGCCAGGATCGAGATGCCGGTGAGCAGGGCGAGGAGGCGCACCGAACGCCCCGACGGCATCCCCCGACCCGAGGCGGCGAGCAGCGCCCCAGCGACGCCGCCGACCCCGAAGGTGGCCATCATCAGCCCGTACCCGCCGCCACCGAGGTGGAAGGACCGCGTGGCCAGCAGGGGCAGGCCGACCCCGAGGTTGAAGAGCATCCCCGACGCGGCCGCCATCAGCAGGCAGTAGCGGAGGGCGGGAGTGCTCCAGGCGTAGCGGAGCCCCGCCCGGACGGCGCCCGGACCGGCCGGAGCGTGGCGGATGGGCGCGGCGACACGCGACGCCCGCCGCCTCTGGGCGAGCAGGACGGCGAGCGGCGGGAGGTAGGAGACGGCGTTGGCCACGAAGCAGAAGGGGACGCCGAGGGTGGCCAGGAATATCCCGCCCATCGCGGGACCGAGCACGCGCGAGACGTTGAGCACGACCTCGTTCAGGCTCACCGCGCTGGCCAGCCGCTCGCCACCCACCAGGTCGAGGACGTACACCTGGCGGGCGGCTCCATCGGGCGCGCTCACCCCCCCGGTGACGAAGGCGAGGACGAAGAGCATCCAGACCCGCACCGCACCGGTGAAGGTCAGCACGGCCAGCGCCCCGGCCAGGAGGATGAAGAGGACCTGGGTCACCGCCAGCAGCCGTCGCCGGTCGACGCGGTCGACCAGCGCTCCCGCCCACGGGCCCCCGAGCAGGACGGGGAGCATGTAGCAGGAGCCGAGGATCCCGAGGTCGAGACCGCTGCCGGTCAGCCTGAGCACCAGCCAGGACTGGGCGACGCCCTGGGTCATGGTCCCCGACGCGGAGAGCACCTGGCTGAGGAACCACCAGCGGAAGGAGGGGGCGCGCAGTGATCCCAGAGCTGGTGAGAGGCGGGAGCGGACCCGGCGGATTATCACCGAATCAGTCTAAAATCCCGATGCCGACGGGTCACTAGTCGAGTGTACCAGGACGTAGCTGGATCCGATTTGTGCATATTCGTACAAATAAGCTACACTGCGGTCGTGCTCTCGCCGCCCTCTTCCGAGATCCTCCGCCCCAATCCCCGCCGTCTCCTCAGCCTCGTCGAATGCTCGGGCCCGATCACCCGGGCACAGCTCGCCGAGCTCTCGGGCCTCCCCCTCACCACTGTCGCGGGCGTCGTCGCCGAGATGCTCCGGCGCCGGCTGCTGGTCGAGGTCGTCCCGGAGGCGGGCCCCCGGGGGGCGGGGCGCCCGCCACGCACCCTGGTCCCGGCGACGGCGCCCCGCGTGGTGGGGGTGATTGCTCACCGGGGCAGCGATCTCCATGCGGCCGTCGTCGGCCTCACCGGTGTGGCCCTCGGCGGGAGGAGCGAGACGGTCGTCACCCACGACCCCACGCCGGCGGGGGACGCCCACCCCCCGGGTGGGTCGCTGGAGCTGGCGGCGGGTCTCCTGGATGCGGCGCTGCGGGACACCGGCATCTCGGCGCAGCGCCTCGCCGGAGTGGTGGTGTCGGTGGCCCGGCCGCGGCCGGCGGAGGTCGACCTGGCGCCTCTCCGCGAGCGCTTCGACGCGCCGGTCGTGGCCGAGAACGACGCCAACCTCGGGGCCCTCGGCGAGTCCTCCTTCGGTGCCGGCCGCGGGCTGGACAGCTTCGTGTACGTCATGCTCGGCAAGGGGGTCGGCGCCGGCATGGTCTTCGGGGGACGGCTTCAGCGGGGGGCCGCGGGCTTCGCCGGTGAGCTGGCCCACGTGCAGGTCCGCGACCAGGAGGACGGGCCGCTCTGCGTCTGCGGAGGCCGGGGATGCCTGGCCCAAGTCATGGGGCCCTCCCTCCACGCGTTCGTGCGCCGCGCGTACGCCCGGCGCCTCAGCGTGCCCGAGGTCCTCTCGCTGGCGGCGGACCGGGAGCCCGGGGTGCGGCGGACCTTCTCCGATCTCGGGCGCACCGTGGGCCGGCCGCTCGCCGACCTCTGCACCATGCTCGATCCCGCGGCGGTGGTCATCGACGGGAGCCTCGGGGCCGCCGGAGAGCCGGTGATGGCCGGCATCCGCGAGGCCATCGACCGCCACGCCGCCCCGGCCGTGGCCGACTCGGTGCGGGTGCTTGCCGGCCAGCTCGGGGAGCGGGCCGAGGTCCTCGGGGGGGTGGCCTTGGTCCGCCAGCGGAGCCTTGACGAGCGATAGCAGCGGGTACCGGCGGGCTCCCGATCGGCCGCCATCGGCCGCACCGCCCGCCACCCGCACCGCTGTCTCGGAACCGCCCCGCGCCCACAGCGCTGTCCCAGAGCTGCCCGCCCGCGCAGCGCTGCCTCGGAACCGCCCTCCTCCGCGGCGCCGGCCCCCACTGGATCGGCTTCGGTGGCAGGGGGCTCGGCCCCGCTATGCTCGGCGCCGAACCGATGCTGGATCGCTTCCCAAACCTCTACGACCGTGACCGCTGGCGCCGCTATGGGTTCCCCATGCTCGGGCTCGGCCTCGTCTGTGTGGTCGTGGGCGCGATCTACAACGGCCGGCAGGAGACCGGGGCGGTGAACTTCTGGCTGGTGGCCGCGGCCCTCGGGCTCGGCCTGTCGGTGTCGCTCTGGATGCGCCAGCGCTACAGCTACCTCAGGCTGGAAGGGGAGCAGCTCTTCTTCCGCTACCTGACCGTGAGCGCCCGCCTCGACCTCTCCGAGGTGCGCCGGGCCCGGGTTGCCAAGCTGGTCTCCGCCCTCCAGCGCCGGGGCAGGACCCCGCGCAGCCTGTCGGGCGCCGACGCGCTGGTCCTCCGCCTCCGCAGCCCTGATACCGGCCGGCTCCGCCGCCTGCTCAGCCGCCGCTGTGTGTTCGGGGACGAGCTGGTGATCCCGCTCCGCGACGCGGTCCTTCTCCAGCGTCAGATCGAGGCGGCTCTCGCCCCTCAGCGGAGGGGTCCCGGCGACGAGGATCGTCCTCCGGCGCCGCGGCGGCGGAACCGGCGGAGATGACCCGCGAGCCCGCCGACGGGGGGCCCTCGGACCAGTCCGTCGACGATGAGCCCGTGGGAATGGAGCCCGCCGGCGCAGGGCCGCCGGAGACGGAGTCCGCCGGCGCAGAGTCGCCCGGGGCGGAGCCTTCCGGCGAGGAGCCGCCGGGGGCGGTGCCCGCTGGCGCGACGCCGGGGACGGAGCCCGCCGGCACAGAGACGCCGGTGACGGACCCCTCCGGTGAGGTGCACACCGAGAGGGCCCCGGAAGCGGCGGAGCCCGGCACCACGCGGCCATGGTCGAGCGACGAGCGGCCGCTGGTGAGAGCGGGGCTGCGCGGGCTGCTCGACCTCACCCGGGTCGATGTCGCCCTGCTCGTGGGCCTCACCCTGCTCGCCTTCGTGCTGCGCTTCGGCAGCCCGATCCTGCCCAACTTCCTGGGCGGCAACGCCACCTCGGTGCCGGCCATCCAGGTCCTCGGCGTCGGCAGCGCTTACAACAGCTCCGCCAGCGCCTGCGAGGAGGTGCCGATCGGCAGCAAGACCATCAAGGCATGCGGCCAGGTCTTCGACGAGGTGTACTTCCCCACCGACGCCGCCGACGATCTCCACTCTCCGGCGATCAGCTACTTCGACCCCGAACCACCCCTGGTCAAGCTGCTGATGACGCCCTCGATCGCCATCTTCGGCTTCAACACCATCGGCTGGCGGATGACCCAGGTGGTGACCGGCAGCCTGCTCTGCGGCCTGATGTACCTGATCGCGCTGCGGTTGCGCCGCGACCGCTTCTTCGCGATCGTCGCCTCCTTGCTGGTCTGCCTGGACGGGCTCGCCTTCGTGGAGTCCCGGCTCGGGCTCATCGACATCCCCTCCATCTTCTTCGTCGCCCTGACCTGGTACCTATTCCTGCTCCACTGGCAGGCGCGCACGCGCCGCCAGTGGCGGCTGACCCTCTACGTGCTGGCGGCCGCGCTCGGCCTCGCCTTCGCCGCCAAGCTGACCGCGCTGGCCCCGCTCGTGGTCATCGCCACCCTGGTCGTGTTCCGGGGCCTGGCGCCTTACGCCGCCGCCGCCTTCCCGGCGCTCCGGCGCATCGCCGGCCCGCGCCGGTATGAGACCGCCCTCTGGAGGGAGGCCGCGGGGTCCCGGGCCTGGGTCCACTACGCCGCCGGCCTGATGCTGGTGGCGGCGATCTTCTGCGCCAGCTACGCGCGCTACCTGACCATCTCCCACGACGACGTCTACCAGTTTGTCTCCTGCAACCCCAACGTCGAGGGGGTGGCCACCGCGCCCTATCCCAACAACGTCAAGTACCTGCCCGTCCCGGTGACCAAGGTGGACGGGGTCGCCGTGCCCGATCCGGTGCAGGCGATCTCCAACATCATCGCCATCAACGAGGCGAGCCTCAAGTACCAGGAGCTGGAGTGCCACGGCCATCCGTACGCCTCGCGCTGGTACACCTGGCCGGTCATGGAGCACCCGGTGCTCATGTATTACCAGAGCGCGCCCCTGCTCGACGCGCCGAGCTACACCGGCACCGGGGTCATCACCAACATGGGCAATCCCGTGGTCTGGTGGCTGGGCATCCTGGCACTGCTCTTCTGCGTCTGGCGGATGAGCGCCGGGCCGAAGTGGTTGAGGGTGGGCGTGGGCGCTCTGATGGTGGCCTCGCTGACCACCATGATCATCACCTTCCACGCTGCCGAACCCGGCATCGATGCCGTCACGGGCACCCAGCCCGGTCCCATCGGTCCGGTGAGCCCGCTCTTCAACCTCGCCTTCCTCGGCGGCATGGGGCTGTTCTGCGCCTGCGCGGCGGTCTTCGCCGTCGTCTCCCGCCGCTTCGTGCCCGCCTTCATCGTGCTCGGCTACGTCACCGCCTGGATGATGTGGGTTCCGGGTAACAAGCTCCGCGTCCTCTTCTACTACCACGCCCTGGGGATGCTGATCTTTCTCGCCCTCGCTCTCGCCTACGCGCTCACCGCGCTGCGCGGGGTCCGCTTCTTCGCCGCCGGCCGCTGGTGGTCACTGGCCCCGCTGGCCTACGCCGGCGTGGCGGCGGTGGTGGCCGCATTCATTTTCTTCTACCCCATCTGGACGGCCATCCCGCTGACCACGCCGGACCTGCAGATGCGTCTCTGGGTGGATGCCTGGTAACGGCGTGACGGGTGCGCTGAGCCACGTGCCCCCGCCATCGCGCGAGGCCATCGGGTGACCGGCCCGGCGAGTGCGGCGCTGCTGCTCCTGCTCGCGCTGCTGGGGGCGGCCTCGGGCTTCGCCGTGACCGGACTGGTGGCCACCCCGCTCCGGCTCGGGGAGCGGGTCGCGATCGCAACCGTCGCCGCCTTCGCCCTCGACGCCATCGTCTGCTTCCTGCTGAGCCTCGGCCTGGGCCTCGGCCCGGCATCGATCCTGCTCGCACCGGCGCTGGTGACCGCGGTCGCGGTGCTGCTGGCGCGCGCGCTCCGGGTCAGCATCGTGGACACCTGGCGTCTGACCTGGGACGAGGCGCGCGGGCAGCTCGGCACCACGGTGTCGCTGGCCGCCATCGCGGCGGTGGCGCTGGTGGTCTTCGCCCTGCTCTTCTCGCGGGCCATGTTCCAGGATGCGGGGGGTGACCTGGTCACCGGCTACTGGATCCCCGACTGGGCGCAGCACCTGATCACCGCCTCGTCCTTCTCCACCGCCCAGAACCTCCCGCCCCAGAACCCGATCATGAGCGGCACCCCGCTCTACTACCCATTCCTCCCCGACTTCACCTCGGGGATGCTGATGCGCCTGGGGCTCGGCGACGGTCCGGCGCTCTGGCTGCCCCAGGTGATCCTGGCCGTCGCCCTGGTGCTGCTGGTGGTCAGCCTCGCCGAGCGGCTGGGGGCGCGCCGGTCGGCCGGCGTCCTGGCCGTGACGATCTGCTTCCTGGGCGGCGGGCTCGGCTTCGTCGGCGCCCTGCACGACGCCTGCACCGACGCGGGGTACCGCTCCGCCCAGTGCAGCGCTGGCTACGTGGTCGCCAACCCGGTGGACGGCGCCGGCATCACCGTGCGCACCATCGGCGCTCTGCCCGGCCTGGTCGCGGACCAGCCCACCAGCTTCGACGGCATGACCTCCGCGCCGAACTCGGCCACCCAGGTGTTCTCGGACCAGGAGTGGTACACGCCACTCTTCGCCTGGTGGCTGCCCCAGCGCACCCTGATGGAGGGCTTCGACGTGGTGGTGGCGGCCCTGGTGCTGCTCCTCGCCGTCTTCGAACGGGCTCGGGCGCGGCTCTTCGACGTCGCCGTGGCGGGCCTCCTGGTCGGCCTCCTGCCGGTGATCCATGTGCAGAGCCTCTTCGCGGTCGCCGTCATCGCCGCCGGCCTGGCGGTGATCCGCTGGCGCCGGGCCTGGCTGCTCTTCGCCGGGGTGGCGGCGGTGGTCGCCGCTCCGCGCCTGATCCAGCTCGTGCTCGCGCCCCATGGCTCCGCCGCCCTCGGCAACCAGTACCCGTGGCTGGAGCCGGGATGGTTGTCAGGAGCGATCGAGAATGCCGCCCTCGGGCACTCGATCACCGCCTCCAGCCTCCCCGCTGCGGTCGGGGACACCCTCACCCTTCCCTTCAACGCCAGGTTCTGGGGCTTCTGGCTGGTCAACCTCGGGGTGGCGGTCCCGCTCAGCCTCGCGGTCCTGCTGCTGGCGATCGGCCACCTCTTCCGTGACCGGTCGATCGGCCGGGCGGCGGGGCGGGTCCTCGGCATCGTCCCCCCGGCCACGGTGCGCTTCCTGCTCGCCTGCCTCCCCGTCTTCGTGCTCTGCAACGTCGCCGTGCTGCAGAGCTGGGACTGGGACAACACCAAGCTGCTGGTCTACTGGTACCTCGGCGTCGCCCTGGTGGTGGGCGCGATCACCGTCCGCCTCTGGGTCGGCGTCTGGCGGCGCATCCTCGCCGTGCTCCTGGCCGGCAGCGTGCTGGCCACCGGCAGCCTGGCGCTGCTCCGGCTCCTGCCCTACACGCCCGCGTCGGCCTCGGTGACCGGGCCCTACGTGGTGGCCCCGGCGGCCGACCTGCAGATGGCGTCCGTCCTGGAGACGGAGACCGCCCCCGATGCGGTCTTCCTGATCTCGGCCAACACCGACGACTTCTTCGACCCGGTCCCGCTGCTCACCGGCCGGCCGGTGGTCCTCGACTATTACCCGTGGCTGTGGAGCTACGGCCTGGACTACGGCCAGCGGCTGACCGACGTGGAGACCGCCATGGCCGGCTGCGGATCCACACCGTTGATGCAGTGCCAGCCGATCCTCGGGGTTCTGCGCCGCTACGACGTCAGCTACGTCGAGGTGAACCAGAGCTTCCCCGCCGCGGGGATCGCGTGGTGGGCGGCGCAGCAGCTCCCGGTGACCGCTTCGGCTCCCGGCACCACCGTGTACGACGTGCGGACGACCCAATGAGCGGGCCGGTGGTGGACGCCCACGTCCACGTCATGCCGGACCGGGTGCGCCGCGATCCCGCCGCGGTGGCCGCCGGTGACCCCTGGTTCGCCGCCTGCCATGCGGGCGCGCGCCGGCTGGCCGGTGAGACCGACCTGCTCCGGCATCTCGACGAGGCGGGGATCGACCGCGCCGTGGTCTTCACCTGGCCGTTCGCCGACCCCCGGCTCTGTGCCGAGGCCAACGACTTCGTGGCCGAGCTCCAGCGACGGCACCCCGACCGGGTGGCCGGATGCGGGGTGGTCCAGCCCGCCGCTCCGGACGCCGCCTCCGAGCTGGGCCGCTGCGCCCGTCTCGGGCTGCGCGGGGTCGGCGAGCTGAATGCGGATGCCCAGGGGTTCGCCCTCGACGGCGACGCCGCGGCGCGGCTCGCCGAGGTCTCGGTCGAGCTGGACCTGCCCTGGACGGTGCACTGCAGCGAGCCGGTCGGGCACCGCTACCCCGGCAAGGGCACGGCCACGCCCGACCGCCTGGTGGGCCTGGTCGAGCGCGCCCCGGGGCTCCGGCTGGTGGCCGCCCATCTCGGCGGCGGCCTCCCCTTCTACGCCCACATGCCGGAGGTGAGAGAACTCTGCGCGACCATCTGGTTCGACACCGCCGCGCTGCCCCACCTCTACCGTCCCAGCGCCATCCGGGAGGTGGTGACGCTGGTGGGAGCCGAGCGTCTGCTGCTCGGCACCGACTTCCCGCTGCTCGGGATGAGCCGGTACCGGCGCGCCCTGGACGGCGCCGGGCTGGACGAGAGGGAGCGCGACCTGGTCCTCGGCGGCAGCGCCGCCGCGGTCTGGCGGTGGTGAGGCGGCTGGGTGACGGTCGATCCGGCTCTGAGGCGGGCGAGGCTCAGCGACCCCCGCTGACGTCCAGGATGGCGCCGGTGGTGTAGGGGGACTCGTCGCCGAGCAGCCAGACGATCGCGGCGGCCACCTCCTCGGCGCGGCCGGGCCGCCCCACCGGGATCGATCCCGCGAGCCGTGCCGCCCGGTCTGGCTGGCCCCCGCTGGCGTGGATGTCGGTGTCCACGATGCCGGGGCGGACGGCGTTGACCCGGATCCCCTCGGTGGCGACCTCGCGGGCCAGCCCGAGCGTGAAGGTGTCGACCGCCCCCTTGCTCGCCGCGTAGTCGACGTACTCCCCGGGCGATCCCAGCCGGCTGGCGGCCGACGAGACGGTGACGATGGAGCCTCCCTGGCCCCCGTGGCGGGTCGACATTCGCCGGACCGCCTCGCGGGCGGTGAGCATCACCCCCAGCACGTTGACCTCGAGCATCCGTCGCATCCGGTCGGCGCCGATCTCGTCGAGGCGGGCTTGGGGTGCGACGATGCCGGCGTTGGCCACGGTGGCGGTGACCCGGTCCAGCTCATCCGCGGCGGCGAAGAGAGCGACGACATCCGCCTCGGCAGCGGCGTCGGCTCGTACCGCCCGGCCTCCGATCTCCGCGGCGACCGCCTCGGCTGCGGCCCGATCCGCATGCCACGAGAGGCACACTCGCCAGCCCGCGGCGGCCGCCCGACGCGCGGTGGCGGCGCCGATACCCCGGCCCCCGCCGGTGATCACGCAGACGCCGCGCTCCCCCGGGTCGGTCACGGAGGCGGTTACGCCGCCGCCTGCAGCTTGACCTCGGCGATCAGCTTGTTCACCGAGTCCTTGGCGTCGCCGAAGAGCATCAGCGTGTTGTCGTGGTAGAAGAGCTCGTTCTCGATGCCCGCAAAACCGGGCCTCATG
>Ga0181533_1003303_pt1 | contig 17673 bp, 12 predicted proteins | sample PEATcosm2014_Bin_45_FD_119772 | JGI IMG/M metagenome (GOLD analysis project Ga0181533, IMG submission 119772) | Peatland microbial communities from MTU Mesocosm Facility, Houghton, MI, USA - PEATcosm2014_Bin11_60_metaG | ecosystem: Environmental > Terrestrial > Soil > Wetlands > Peat | place... | reverse complement strand
CAGGCCTGCAAGGCTCTCAAGCAGGAGGGCTATGAGGTGGTGCTGGTGAACTCCAACCCGGCCACCATCATGACCGATCCCGATCTGGCCGACCGCACCTACATCGAGCCGCTCACGCGCGAGTACGTCGAGGAGATCATTCGGATCGAAGCAGAGATGCTGGGCGCTGACCGCGCCGGCAAGGCTCCTGGCAAGTTCGCGCTGCTTCCGACGGTCGGCGGGCAGACGGCGCTTAATCTGGCCGTCGATCTGGCCGACGCGGGCATCCTCGACCGCTATAACGTCGAGCTGATCGGCGCCAAACTCGAAGCCATCAAGAAGGCGGAGGACCGGCTGCTCTTCAAAGATGCAATGCTCCACGTCGGCCTCGATGTTCTGAAGTCGGCGCTAGTGAACAACCTGCGCGACGGCCTGGAGTTTGCCTCCAAGCTCGGCTTCCCGGTGCTCATCCGTCCCAGTTTCACGCTGGGCGGCACCGGCGGCGGCATCGCCTACAACCGCGAAGAGCTGATGGAGATTCTGGCGCGCGGGCTGGACCTTTCGCCGGTCCACGAGTGCCTCATCGAAGAAAGCGTGCTGGGCTGGAAGGAATTCGAGCTGGAGGTGATGCGCGACCTTGCCGACAACGTCATCATCATCTGCTCGATTGAGAATTTCGATCCCATGGGCGTGCACACCGGCGACTCCATCACCGTGGCGCCCGCGCAGACGCTCACCGACCGCGAGTATCAGAAGATGCGCGACGCCGCCATTGCCGTGATGCGCGAGATCGGCGTGGAGACCGGCGGCTCCAACGTGCAGTTTGCCATCAATCCCGTCGATGGCCGCATGACGTTGATTGAGATGAACCCGCGCGTCTCGCGCTCCTCGGCGCTGGCCTCCAAGGCCACCGGCTTCCCCATCGCCAAGATCGCCGCCAAGCTGGCCGTGGGCTACACGCTCGACGAGATTCCCAACGACATTACCCGCAAGACCCCTGCCTGCTTCGAGCCCACCATCGACTACGTGGTCGTCAAGATTCCCAAGTGGCAGTTCGAGAAGTTTCCCGGCGCTGACGACACGCTGGGCCCGCAGATGAAGTCCGTCGGTGAGGTGATGGCCATGGGCCGCACCTTCAAGGAAGCGCTGATGAAGGCCTGGCGCTCGCTGGAAACCGGCAAGAAGACCGGCGCGGAGATCACCCTGGAGCCGCGGCGGCTGACACAGCGGCTGGTCACGCCGCAGCCGGAGCGGCTCGGTTACATCCGCTTTGCCTTCGAGCGCGGCCTGAGCGTGCGCGAAGTGGCGCGGCTCACCAGCCTGGACCCCTGGTTCCTGCACCAGATTCGCGAAGTGACACTGGCGCAGATGGCTATCGCAGAAACTACTCCAAAAGATATAAGTGAGGAGCACTTGCGTCAGCTCAAGCGCCTCGGTTTGAGCGACGAGCGCATTGCCACGGAGTGGAAGCTCGAAGGCCACGCCGGCACGCAGCAGGTGAGGGAACTGCGCGAAGGGAAGGGAATCAGGCCCGTCTTCAAGCTGGTGGACACCTGCGCCGCCGAGTTCGAGTCCATGACGCCTTACCTCTACTCGACCTACGACGAAGAGGACGAAGCGCCGCCGACGCAAACGCCGAAGATCATCATTCTCGGCTCGGGGCCGAACCGCATCGGCCAGGGCATCGAGTTCGACTACTGCTGCTGCCATGCGGCCTTTGCGCTCCGGGACGACGGCTACGAGACCATCATGGTCAACTGCAACCCGGAGACCGTCTCCACGGACTACGACACCAGCGACCGGCTCTACTTTGAGCCGCTGGTGCTGGAAGACGTGCTTGCGGTCTACAACCACGAGAAGCAGTCGGGCGCTGAGGTCGGCATGATCGTGCAGTTCGGCGGGCAGACGCCGCTCAACCTTGCCCAGCGGCTGCGCGCGGCCGGCGTGCCCATCATCGGCACCTCGCCCGAGTCGATTGACCTGGCCGAGGACCGCAAGCGCTTCGGCAAGCTGCTCAATGAGCTGAAGATTCCGCAGCCCGCCGGCGGCACGGCCACGAGTGTCGATGAGGCTCTGGCCATCGGCGAGCGTATTGGCTATCCGGTGCTGGTCAGGCCCAGCTATGTACTCGGCGGACGGGCCATGGTCATCGCGTATGATGCCGAGGCCGTGGCCCTTTACATGCGCGAGGCGGTCGAGTACTCCCAGGAACGCCCGGTGCTGGTGGATCATTTCCTTGAGAACGCCATCGAGGTTGATGTTGACGCGCTCTGCGATTCCGAGGATGTGATCATAGCCGGCATCATGCAGCACATTGAGGAAGCCGGCATCCACTCCGGCGATTCCTCCTGCGTGTTGCCCGCCGTGAGCATCCGCGAAGAAACGCTTGAAACTCTGCGCACCTACACGCGCAAGCTCGCTCTCGCGCTCAAGGTTGTTGGCCTGGTCAATCTGCAATTCGCCATTCAGCGCGACGCTGAAGGCCAGGACCACGTCTACGTGATCGAGGTGAACCCCCGCGCCTCACGCACCGTGCCTTACGTCTCGAAGGCTACCGGAATCCCACTGGCCAAGATCGCAGCCCGTCTGATGACCGGGCGCAAACTGCGCGAATTGCTGCCCGCCCAGCTTGCAAGCGGCAATGACCTGGGAACCGGCACACATTATTACGTCAAGTCGCCGGTCTTTCCCTGGAACAAGTTCGCCGGCGTGGACACGGTTCTGGGACCGGAGATGAAGTCCACCGGCGAAGTGATGGGCGTGGCCGCCACATTTGGCGAGGCCTTCGCCAAGGCGCAGCTTTCTGCGGGCCAGGTGTTGCCCACCGGCGGAACGGTTTTCTTCAGCCTCAACGACCATGACAAGCCGGCAGCCATCGACCTGGCTCGCCGCTACGTCCACCTCGGTTTCAGGATCGTTGCCACAGAGGGCACGGCCAACGTACTGGAGAAGTCCGGCCTCAGCGTCGAGCGGGTCTTCAAGGTCAAGGAGGGCCGGCCGAACGTTGTGGACTTGATCAAGGGCGACCGCATTCAGTTAATCATCAACACCCCGCGCGGCCAGGATACCTTCTTCGATGAGAAGGCAATCCGCCGGGCCGCGGTGCTGGCGCGGATTCCCACCATTACCACCATCGCCGCCGCGCAGGCCGCCGTCGAAGGCATCGCCGCCATGCAGAAGCGCCAGACTACCGTCTACGCCCTACAGCAGTTGCATGCCGCGACCGGCGCCTGAAAATCAGACCGGGTGAGGGAACTGCTCAGTCACCTATCTTCTTCAACAGCCACGCCATGTTCTGTCCCAGAGTCTTCATGGTGCGAATAGCCTCCGCGTCTTTTTCGACGTCGCCCTTCTCAAGGCCGACGCCGATGTTCCAATACGACGAGCCGGGCACGATCATTTCGCTGATGAGGAAGAAGTGGTTTAAGGTATCGAAGGCGTGGATCGCTCCCGCCCGGCGCACCGCTACGACGGCAGCGCCCACCTTGCGGCGGAAGATGTTGCCGTTGACCCTGCCAACCAGGCAGGCGCGGTCCATCAGCGCCTTGATCTCCGGGCTGACGTCGGCTATATAGGTGGGCGAGCCGAGCAGAATGCCGTCCGCCTGCTCCATCTTTTCGATATAAACATTCCCCATGTCGCCGGTTTGCGCGCACCGGCGGTCCTTGTTCGCCGAGCACTTGCGGCACGCCAGGCAACCGTGAATTTTGGCCCCGCTCATTTCAATCAGCTCGGTCTCAATCCCCTCCGCCTCCAATTCCCTCAGAACGTACCCAAGCAGAATGGCGGTATTCCCGCCTTTGCGGGCGCTGCCGTTGAACGCAACAACCTTTATCCGAGTTTCGTGCATGAATTGCTTTCCCCCTGTTTGCCATCCAGTCGTAGTGGCGGCAAGGCGTTCTTCCAAACCCTCCATTATGCACCTTATCCGCCGCGATCTGTTCAGGACGTGGCCGGCCGATTACAGTTCGATACCGATTCCGCCATGCGGGTTCTACAATCAACTCATGCTGCTTGAAGGCATCTTTGCCGCGGTGACGACGCCGTTTTATCCCGACGAGCGCGTTTATTTTCGGAAACTTGAAGCCAACATCGCCCGCTACTCCCGCAGCCTGCTGTCGGGAGTGGTGGTTTTGGGGACGACGGGCGAGGCGGTCATGCTGGATGACGCCGAATCCCGAGACGTTTTGCGGGTGGCAGCCGAGGCGTCGGCACCGGAGAAGGTGCTTATCGCCGGCGTAGCGCGCGAAAGCGTGAAGGGGACGGTCGAACTGGCCGAGGCGGCGGCGCGCTTCCACTACGATGCGGTTCTGGTCCGCACGCCCACTTACTACGACAGGCAAATGTCCGCGCCGGCCGTTCTGCATTATTTCCGCAGCGTGGCCGACCGGTCGCCCCTGCCGGTTGTGCTCTACAACATCCCGCAGTGCGTGCCCTATAACATTCCCATCGAGCTGGCAGCCGAGCTGGCCCAGCACCCCAACATCATCGGCATCAAGGACTCCAGCGGCAGCATCGAGCGGATTCGCGCGCTCATTGAGTCCACGCGCACAGCACCCCGGCGCACCGTGACCGTGACGCCCGTCTTCGAGGCGGTCACCGGACGCATGTTGGCGGCCAAGGCCGAGACGGCTGCCTTTGTCTCGGCGGGCAAGCTGGCGAGTGGTGTAGCCGTATCCGCGGCGCCGCCGGCTGCGCCCATCAAGACCCGCACAAGGGAAGTGGGCTTTCAGGTGCTCACCGGTTCGACCGCCACGCTGCTTGACTCCCTGGAGGCCGGCGCAGCCGGAGCTATCCTCGGCTTTGCCGCCTGCGCTCCCCAGGCCTGTCAGGAGGTCTATCTGGCCTGGAAAGACCACGACTTGAGGCTCGCGGCAGAGAAACAGCAGCGCATCGCAGCTCCGAGCAAGCGCATCGTCGGGGAGTTGGGCATCAACGGCGTCAAATATGCCTGCGACTTCAACGGCTACTACGGAGGCCGCGCCCGAACGCCGCTGCTTCCGGTCGCAGCGGAAGAAAAGGCGGAAATTGAGGGTCTGCTGTCCGGGATTCGCAACTAATTAGGCCTGGATCGCCAGATACGCAATGTCTGATAACGTATATTCTGTATACTCACACTGCGGCTGTTGAGCAATCTACAATCCCCTCATGATACATACACGCAAGACTGCCCTGGTTCTGAGCCATATCGCATTCGAGGACCTCGCTACGCTCGATGCCCCGCTCCGTGAGCGCGGCTTTTCCATCGAGAGTATCGAAGTAAGCACAGCTCGCTTTCCGCTCGCGCAGGCGGAGTCCTGTGAGTTGCTGGTGGTGCTTGGCGGCCCGATCGGAGTCTACGAGCAGCAAGACTATCCGTTTCTGAAGGACGAGATCGCCTGCATTGCCCAACGGCTGACGGCCCGCAAGCCTACCCTGGGCATTTGCCTGGGTGCGCAACTGATGGCCGCGGCGTTGGGAGCGCGGGTCTTCCCCGGCCAAAATGGCAAGGAGATCGGTTGGTCGCCGCTTCAGGCTGCTCCCAACACGACTCCGCCGGCTTGGTTTGGCCCGCTGCTCAGCCCTGGCTTATCCGTCTTCCACTGGCATGGGGATACCTTCGATTTACCACCCGGAGCGCTTCATCTGGCAAAGACAGAACGCTATGAGAATCAGGCGTTTGCGATAGACGACTTCGCGCTGGCATTGCAGTTCCATCCCGAGGTTACCGCAGACGCCCTGGAGAGCTGGTATGTGGGCCATGCCTGCGAATTGCACCATGCCGGGATCAAAGTCGAGAACCTGCGCTCTGCCGCCCGCAAATGCGCTCCCGCGCTGGAGGTGGCGGCAGCGCAATTCTGGAAGCTCTGGTTGGATTACATCTTGTAGCGTCCAAGATCCTCGTCGTTCAGCCCTTCGAGCCAGCCGCGCAGCTGCTCTGCGGTGGGGCCTTCGGGCGGGCCGGTGGTGTTTAGCTTGGCGCTCTGCATCACCTGCTCGGCGACGTAGATGGGGCAATCCGCGCGCAGGGCCAGAGCGATGGCGTCGGAGGGCCGGGCGTCGATGGCCACCGGCTCATCTCCCTGCCGGAGCCACAGAACGGCTAAGAACATATCATCCTTAAGTTCTGTAATCACAACACGTTCCAGTTGAGCATTCAAATGCCGAATCAGGTTTCTAGTCAGGTCGTGGGTCATCGGGCGCGGGGTGCTCACCTTCTCGATCTCGACGGCGATGGCGTTGGCTTCAAAGATGCCGACCCAAATGGGCATCACCGTCTCTGAAGCAACGTCCTTTAGCACCACGATGGGCATATTCGTGGCAGGGTCCATCATGAGCCCGCGTATCCGCACCTCGATATCCATGAATTCCCTTCCCGCTTTCGCTTCTGATTTTAGACGGCTTCCCCCGCCAGACTGTTCGGATGCGTGCCTGTAATCTTCACCAGGAGGTAGCTGCCGGGCGCCGGCGCGATGGGCTGCGCGCAGGTGAAGTTGACCGGCTTGTTCTGGCTGCTGCGTCCGATAACCTGTCCTCGCGCCGGATTGAATCCCTCGACCATCACTTCCATTATTTGCCCTAAATGTTTGGCATAATTGATCCTCTGGATTTCGCGCTGACGGTCAAGCACTACTTGAAGCCGGGTCGCTTTTTCCGCCTCAGGGATAAAATCGATCATGGTGAGCGCCGGGGTGTTGGGCCGCGCCGAGTACTTGAAGCCGAAGACGCAATCGTACTCGACCTGCGCCAGAAGGTCCATGGTCTGAATGAAGTCGTCCGGGGTTTCGCCGGGGAAACCGACAATGATGTCCGTCGAAATCGAGATGGGCCTGTGGGCGGCCTTGATCCAGGCGACCCGCTCCAGGTACGACTCGCGCGTGTACTCGCGGTTCATAACTTTGAGAATGCGGGACGAACCCGACTGCACCGGGAGATGCACGTGGTCGCAGAGCGTGGGTACGGCGTCGATGGCCTCGACGATGTCGCGGGTAAAGTCGCGCGGGTGGCTGGTCATGAAACGAACCCGGCGAATTCCGCTCACCTGTCCCACGGCCGCAAGCAGTTCGGCGAAGCTCCGCTTCCCTTCCGGATCGCGGTAGCTGTTCACGTTCTGGCCCAGCAGTTGAATCTCGGTGTAACCCAGGTCGGCTATGCGCCGCGCCTCGGCCAGCACTGAAGTCGAACTGCGGCTCCGCTCCTTGCCGCGCGTGTAAGGCACCACGCAGTAGGCGCAGAACTTGTCGCAGCCTTCGATGATGGTGATGTAGCCGCGATAGGGGTTCTGCCGGGCGGTGAACTCGGTCTCGAAGGTCTCGCCGGTCTGGCGGTCGTCGAGACCCGTGATGTGCTTCTCGCCTGCTTCCAACCGGATGAGCATTTCGGGCAGCTTGCGGTAGGAGGCCGATCCTGAGACCAGCGAAACAAACGGCGCCCGCTCGAAGATCTTTTCGCCCTCCTGCTGCGCCACGCACCCCAGCACGCCGAAGCGCTTGCCAGCTCGGTGCAGCTTTTTGTAGTCGTTCAGGCGGTTGAAGACCTTCTGCTCCGCCTTGTCGCGGATGGAACAGGTGTTGTAGAGAATCAGGCCGGCGTCTTCCTCCGATTGCACCTGCCGATAACCCCGCTGCCGGAGTGTGCCAATCACCTTTTCTGAGTCATGGGCATTCATCTGGCAGCCGAAGGTCTCAAGGTAGAAGGTTTTTTCGGTTGCCATAGCAATTGTGAGTATACCGTGAACGGCGAAAATCGAGCGATTCCCGAGGCGATCTCGTCCCAATGCGCCGGTCGCGGTCTGGACCGCTTCACTTCTTGATCCAAATCTCCACGCGCCGATTCATCCCTCGGCCTTCGCTGGTGTCGTTTGAGGCGACAGGCAGTTCGGAACCAAACCCTCGCACGACCGCAGGCTTGATGCCCCGCTGGATTAACTGGCTCTCGACGACCTTGGCCTGGTTCAACGACAGAATTTGACTCTCTTCCGGAGTGCCAGCATCGTCTGCGAACCCAAAGAGCAGAATCCGCTTTCCCCTGCCTCCTTGGTCCGCAATCAGAGCAGCGATCCGGTCCAGGTCAGTTTGTGCCTTGTTGTCTTGCTCCGATTCTCCGGCCTGGAAACGAAAATCCATAGGCAGGCGTTCTGCGTTCAGAGTGAGCAGCTTGTAGTCCTCCGGGGCTGTATCGGATACTGTCTGCTCTGCCGGCAGAGCATTCTGGGAGACAAATCCGTTGGCCGCAACCACATCCTGGCCCTGCTTGGAGAGAGCAAACTCAACAAACATTTGCGTGAATTTGTTCCGCGCGGTTGCTGGCGTATAAAGATAGAGCCGCCTCGATAGCGGATAGTCTTCCGTAGCGACGGTCAGCCGGGTAGGCTTGAGCGCGGTTGTGCCCTTCTCAGATACGGCGATGGATTTCGCGTTATGAATGTATGGCATACTGACGAAACCGATGCCGTTCTGATCGCCGGAGACTGCCTCGGAGAGCGCATTGCTATCCTCGAACCGGCGCGCCGATGGAGCCAGTTGTTTTCCAGCCAGCACAAGACTTTTGAAGGCTTCGAAGCTTCCCGACTGATCGTCTGCTGCGTAAATCTTGATCGCTCCGCGGGAGGATCCGACCTGCGACCAATCAGTAATGTCTCCGGTGAAGATTCGCCTGATCTCGTCTTTGCGAAGCTCGTTGAGCCGATTGGAGGCGTTGACGATCACTGCGATGCCGTCAAGCCCAAGAATATGTTCGCTACCGGCTGATGTCATATTGCCCAACGTCGCCAGTTTGGCTGCTTCGTCCGGTTTGATCCTCCGCGAAGCCATCCCGATGTCGCACGTTTCCTCGGCCATGGCGGTAAACGCGGTTGCGGAGCCATGAGCTGCAATCTCGATCGAGGAGGGTATTGCATCGCCCGAAAATACCCCCACAACGATCTTCTCCTCTGGATTTGCTCCAGGAACAATCTTGAGATTCGTTGCGCCCTGAGCTTTGAGAAAGGCTTCAGCCATTGCGGGCCCCAGGCTATCGCCGACGATGTTGGAACCGGCCAGACGAAGAATCGCATTCTGTGCCGGCTTCAATTCAGCGGCATTCGTTCTTTGCGGCACTTTGATCCAGTCATTCGCAATGCCAAGTAGAACGATAAGAAAAACTGCCAGAATGACGTCGAATAAAAGTGGGTTCACTTTTCTTGGGGGCAAAGTTTTGACTCCGCTTGGGGGCGGAGCTTCGCCTCTGCTTGGGTACGGACTTTCGACTCTGCTTGGCGGCCAAGTTTCGACTCTGCCTGGGGACCAAGTTTCGACTCTGCTTTGGGGCCAAGTTTCGACTCTGCTTTGGGGCAGAGTTTCGACTCCGCTTTGGGGCAAGATTTCGACTCCGCTTTGGGGCAAGATTTCGACTCCGCTCTGGGGCAGAATTTCGACTCCGCTTGGTGACCAAGTTTCGACTCTGCTTGGCGACGGAGCTTCGACTTCACTTGCGTACAGAGTGTCGACTCTGCTTGGGTCCAGAGTTCCGACTCTGCTTTGTGACAGAGCTTCAACTGCGCTTGAGTACAGAGTTCCGACTCTGCGTGGCGACAGAGCCTCGCCTCTGCTTGAGTACTGAGTTTCGAGTTCACTTGGGGACAGAGTCTTGACTTCGCTGAGCACCATATCGCACAGTGGGCAACAGGTCATGACATTCTTTTCTTTGGAAAAGTCCTCATGTTTGTCAGCGAGCACGCACTTTCCGTAATTCGTGCAGATCTTCTGCGTCATTGTCTCCCGCCTTTCTGGGTCACGATCCTGCTTGAAGCCCCGGCCATCTTGCAGATCGCTTAGGAGGAAAAGGTGTAGAGTTGCAATAGCGATACTTTAACCCTGTTCTGTAACAGAAGTTTGGGTTCTTCGGACAGTCACCTAGTACTAAAGTAATGTTGGTAACATTAGAGTGATACAGATCACAACATGGTTTCAAAATGGCCATGAGATCGAATGGACAGGAGAACTCAGCCCAGCTCCGTGTGCAGGTAGGCCAATAGCGCTGCCATCTGCTCCCCGGTGAAGCGGCCGGTGAGGCCGGGCATCATTCCCTTACCTGCTAGCACACAGTGCCGTACTGCCCCTCGGTGGCGGGAGCGCCGCTGGACCGCTTTACTTCTTGATCCAAATCTCCACGCGCCTATTCCTCGCCTGGCCATCCTCGCTGTCGTTGGAGGCTACGGGAAGACCTGAGCCAAATCCGCGAACAATCGACGGTTTCATCCCTCTCAGTGTCAATTGTCTTTCAACCACTTGAGCCCGGCTCAGCGAGAGCTCCTGGTTTGCCGCAGGCGCGCCTGTGCTGTCTGAAAAACCGAAGAGCATGATCTTGTCTTCAGGAATATTCAAGTCCGCAATCAGGGAGACCACCCGATCCAGATCGACAGTGGCCTTATTGTCCAGACTCGTTTGTCCTGACTGAAACCGAAAATTGAGTGAAAGGCGATTTGCGTCACGGGTTAACCACTTATACTCCGCCGGGGCGTTTTCGGATACTATCTGCGCCACCTGCGCTACATTCTGGGCAACGAAACCACTGGCGCCAACCACGTCCTGACCCTTTCTGGAAATGGCAAACTCCACAAACTGGCGCGTAAATACATTGCTCGAATTAGTGGGCGTATAGAGAAAGAGCCTTCTCGCCAGTAGATAGTCTTCCGTTTCCACGGTGAGCCGGGTGGGTAGCAACGCCAGCGTCCCCTTATCGGAGACTGCAATGGGTTTGGAGTTTTGGATGTAAGGAAGACCGATGAATCCGATGCCGTAAGGATCGGCGGCAACCGCATCGGAGAGCGCCTTGCTGTCTTCAATTCTTTGTGCGCCTGGCGCCAGCGGCTTGCTCCCAAGCACCAGGCTCTTGAAGGTGTCGTAGGTGCCTGAATTGTCATTTCTAGCGTAGACCTTGATCAGTCCTCTATATGCGCCGACTTGCGACCAGTCGGTAATCTCCCCGGTGAAGATGCGCATGATCTGGCCTTTATCAAGCTGATCGGCGGGATTGGCGGCGTTGACAATGACTGCAATGCCATCAAGGCCGAGAATATGCTCGTTTGAAACGGAAAACATATTCCCCAGTGACGTTAACTTGGCCGCTTCATCGGGCTTGATCTTGCGCGATGCCATGCCGATATCGCAACTGTTCTCGGCCAGAGCGGTAAATGCGGTGGCGGAGCCATGCGCCGCAATCGTAATCGAGGATGCCGTGCTGCTGCCGGGCAGGACGCCCTCAACGATCTTCTCCTGCGGGTTGGCTCCGGGGAGAATGCGAACATCCGTCGCTCCCTGATCCTTCAGGAATGCCTCGGCCAACGACGGCCCGAGCGTGTCTCCAATGGTGTTCGAGCCAGCCAGGCGAAGGATCGTCTTTGACGTTGCGGCATTCGCGCTGTGCAACCTGCCCCACCATGTCGCGAATCCCGCAATCCCCGCGATAAGAAGAAGCGAAACCGCGACAGCAACGAGAAAAGCCGCCGACGGCTTCTTGCCGGGCGTGGCATAGACCTCTGGGGGAGCAACGGCGTTTTCATCCAGCAGAGGTTCTGCGCATTCGGGACAAACGAACGCGTCTCCTTCATGGATAGGAATTTGCTGTCTTTGCTTGGCATCCTTGCATTTCCTGATGTTGATACACCTTCCCCATCGCACAGTCATACTAACTCACCTTTCTCCTTGCTGATAGGTGACGTGCTCCGAGAAAGCTTGGGACTAACTCAGAGCACACCTTACTCTTGATCCTGTGTCCGGGGACACCGATTCCATCCTCTCGCTGCTTGCGTCGAGATAGAGGCGCGGCTATAAGACACTCAGATTGTTATCCAGAGGTTACCTAGAAAGGTAACGAAAGTCATTAACGGAGAGTGAAAATAACGCGCAACCTGTGAGCGAGAATGGCTCACACTGCGCCGTGACCCGCAAAAGCTTGTCCAGCAGATCGGAGAAATCAGCGCAGCCCCGTGTGAAGATAGGCAAGCAGCGCGGCCATCTGCTCCTCGGTGAAGCGGCCCGCGAAGGCGGGCATCATTCCCTTCCCTGTCAGCACATTCTGCCGCACTGCCGCGTCGGTGGCGGGCGCGCCGCTGGGGAGGGTCCTGCGGTCGAAGACTCCGTGCAGGTCGGGCGGGACCTTCTTGAGCGCCAGATCGTTGTCCTCGTGGCAATGAGCGCAGCGGCTGGCGTAGAGATGCTTCCCTGCCGCTTCCTGTGGAGTAAGCGCCGGCGCCGAATGGCAGCCAGCCAGCCCGGCGCCCATACTGGCCTCTATCCCAGCGCAGATCGCCGCCCAGCTAACTGCCTGCCGGATCACTGGAAGGACCTTACGCATTCACCTTCTGGACGAACTGCCCGCTCACGTAATCCCAGTTGAGCACCTGGAAGAACGCCTTCACATAGTCAGCGCGCCGGTTCTGGTACTTCAAGTAGTAAGCGTGCTCCCACACGTCCACGGCCAGCACCGGCTTGTGGCCCAGGGTCAGCGGACTGTCCTGGTTGGGCGTGGTCTCAATCGCGACGGTTCCGTCCGGCAACTTGACCAGCCAGGCCCACCCGCTGCCGAAGACGCTCAAGGCCGCAGCGGTGAGCTTGTCCTCAAAGGCTGAGAGCGAACCGAATTTGGCGTCGATGGCCTTGGCCAGCTCGCCCGCAGGCGCCGTGCCGCCTTTGCCCAGTGTCGGCCACCAGAAGGAGTGGTTGGCGTGCCCACCGCCCTGGTTGCGGACGGCGATGCGGGCAGACTCTGGCCATGCGCTCAGGTTTGCCACCAGCTCGTCCACCGTCTTCCCTGCCAGTTCTGGATGCGCGGCCACGGCAATGTTCAGGTTGTTCACGTAAGCCTGATGGTGCTTGTCGTGGTGCAGGTGCATAGTTACAGCGTCGAAGCTGGGCTCCAGCGCGTCGTAGGCGTAGGGCAAAGGCGGCAGAGTGAAAGGCCCGTTGGGCGGTGCGGGCGGGGTTGCTGCATGGGTTTGGCCGCTTGGGAATCCCTCCGCACTTAGGGTTTCAGTCAATAGCAGCGCGCTCGCCACGCCGCCAAGATGCTTGATTGCGGTTCGCCGGTCCATCATGATGGGGAAAACCTCCTGTTGGTTCGATGCAATGGCGCCGAGAAAGTCTGTAGAGCGTGTTTTATAAATGTCATGCTCTCGCTTTCGGTCCTATGAAATCAATGGCTTACGGGCCAAGAGAGGTTTATGAAACACGCCCTATGTACTCGATTACATTTTTGATTCTATGGCTTTCGATTCAGCTACAATTCTTTACCGCCCCGTAGGACAAATGGAGATCGACTACCTGTGTCCGATGCACTTCGGCGCGTCCATTCGCAGGTAGGGCCGCGTCGTCCAGAGCGAAGCCGCAAATACTGAACAGATGAGAAGATTCTGATCGCCGAAGGAGCCACTCTGGCCCAGTGCAAGGGGCTGTTCATCGAGGTGCGCGCACGGTCACTGGAAATCGGGGCGGCCCGAAGGCCGCCCCGCCAGGGATTAGTGGACCATGTTGATGGTGTCCTGAGTTACGGTGTCGAAGGTGGTAATCGTCTTGGAGTTGGCCTCAAAGGCGCGCTGCGCGATGATCAGGTCGGAAAACTCCGCGGAGATGTTGACGTTGGACTCCTCGAGCGCCCCATCCGTCAGCGTGCCCAGGCCGGCCGCACCCGAAGTGCTGATCGAAGCCGTCCCGCTGGCCAGCGTGGTCGCGTAGTCGCCGTCGCCCAGCAGTTGCAGTCCCTGTGCATTGGGCACATTGGCCAGCGCCAGTTGTCCCACGTTCTGTTGCTGTCCGTTCGAGAAACTCACCGTGACGTCACCGTTGGAGCCGACGGTAAAGCTCTGATACTGGCCGCTCGCGTAGCCGTTTTGGGTGGTTGCTGAGACTGCCGAGGTCGTGTCCACCTGGCTGATGGTGGGCGTGCCGCTGGTTCCGAGCAGGTTCCAGTTCATAGCCAGATTGGCGGCCCCGTCGGCCAGCCCGTTGAAGGTGAGTGGTATTCCAGCAATGTCTCCAGCCCCGTTTCCCACTGGGGTCGCGGCGACAGCCACTGGGGTCGTTTGAGTCACCGTGGTCAGATTGCCGTTGGCGTTGAAGCTCATGGACCCGGTCACCGGAGTCGAGACCCCAGCGGTGAAGTCCGCTGCCGGCAGGGCGACCGAGTAGCTCCAGGTGTTGGTGGCCGTCTCAGTGTAGGTTACGGTGGCAATGTGTGGGGCGCCCAACGAATCATAGACCGTGATCTGAGCAGGAAATGCGGCGCCTATGGCCGAGGAGGAATCCAGGTTCGTTGTCATATTGAGGGTGGTGGTGGCCTGTGGTTGCTGCACCTGGCCCACCGGGATGTTGATGGCCGTCAACGGCGCGTTGGTGTTTACCACCCCGTTCACGGCCGGATAGCCCATCACGCTCATGCCGTTGGTGGTGACCAGATTGCCGGTCTGAGTCAGCGAAAAGTCGCCGGCACGGCTGTATTCCTGGATGGCGCCTTTGTCGACCACAAAGAAACCGTTCCCGTTCAGCGCCACGTCGGTAGAATTGCCGGTGGAGTTGATGGAGCCCTGCGTAAACGCGGTCTCGTTCGATGCGACCTTCACGCCCGCGCCCATCTGGATCGGGTTGCCCGCGCCGGTCGAACCGATCTGCTGGTAGAAGAGATCGGAAAAGTTGGTTGTCTGGGCCTTGAAGGCCGTGGTGTTCATGTTGGACAGATCGTTTGCAATCGTGTTCAGCGCCGTCGAATCGGCGTCGAGGCCCGAAAGCGGAATGTAGAAACTTGCCATTGTAGATCTCCTCTGGGTGTCATCGAAGGTTGGCGCCGGCCTTGACGGCCGGCTGGTGAACTAGCTTCATTGGGCCCCGGAGGGTCCGCCTGTGATCGACTTCGCGTGGGTCCGCCCATCCAGGGCATGGGCCACGCGATGCGCGGCGGGCCTGGCCTCGGGAATGCTGAGATTGCCGGGAGCGTGTTTGTACGCGGAGGCGCGGGCCGCTGTAGTTCTGGCCGAGGCCGCGCCGGATGCTACGGACTGGGCTGCGGTCAACTTGCCTCCCTTGTGCGCGGCCGCATTTGCTTGCGCGGTTGCGCTGGTGGCGCTCTTGCCGGTTACATTGGCTGTTGCGCCGTTGGCCTGACCGGAGGCAGAATTGCCGGTTGAACTGGTGGGCGGGCTGCCGAGATCCGTAGTCAGGGTCTGATTGATGTCGATCAGCTGCTCCAGGCTGTTTACATTCACCAACTGGTTGATGTACTCGTTGGGGTCGGTGTTCGCGGTCGGATCCTGGTTCTTCATCTCCGTCACCAGCAAGGTGAGAAAATCATTGGCCGAGATGGTGGCCGAAGAACTGTCTGAACTGCTCGTGCTGCTCGTCCCGCTCGTCGCGGTCGACGGGCTCGCCATGGGATTTGCGCCCGCGCTCGTCAGCGCTTGCCCCGACGTCAAACGATGATTCAAAATTCCTGCCAATGCCGCCATGCTTCCCTGCTTTCTTTCTGCCTGGCCTTCAAACCGACAGGCATTCAGGCCATCACCGAGATGTGTACGCCCCCCGGCCTTGCAGCCTGGCCGGTTCCATCCAGCCCACTAGCCTGAGCCGAAATCTCTGGAAGAACTGTTACCGTATTGGCCGGCGAACCCGCCTGAGTGTTCGATTGCGGTTGTGCATAGCCGTCCTGCCCTGAATTCTGCCCCGTTCCCGGATGCATTCCCTGACTCGCGCTCTGGTCCGTGCCAGCCTCAGCCGAACGGCTCTCGGGCGCGGCCAGCGTCAGCGACTCCACCGGCGTGTGCTGCTCGGCCAGATACGCGTTCAATCCCGCTAGGTGGCCGCCAAGCGCCTGGGCCGCGTCCGCCGAACCGGGCACCAGAGCGGCATGAATACCGCCTCCGCTCCCATCCGCGCGAACACCGATCCACCCCAGAGCCGGGTCCTGAAATCCTGCCTCGGCGCGCTGGGCTCCGGCATGAATCCAGGTGGGCGTCCCTGTCGTGGTCCCCGCATCGAGCGCGGCAAAGGTCTCGCGGCCGCCCACTCCGGCTGCGGCGCCCGGCGCCGTTCCCGCCATGTTGCCTGAAGTGTTCCCTGCCCCAGGCGCGCCTGCCAGATCGCGCGACAGGGTGGACCCATCCAGTGCTGAGTTGCCGGCGTGCCCTCCCAGAAGATGATTCTCTTGCTGGGCCGCTTCCACCGGGCTGGCCACATGAGCCAGCCGCATCGTAGTCTGCCCTGTACTCCGCGCGCTGCCGGCAACCTCTGGCTTCACCGCCATCGGGGACATCGCCAAAGGCGCGCTTGACTGGGAGAGGCCGGGATCGGCATTCGTGGGCGAAGGACTCGGCGCGAGGTTCGACACCGGAATCTCAACGGCTTTCACTTCCTGGGTTTGGTATTGTGCCTGGATCGCATTCTGCCCTTGAGGAATCGTCTGCGGTTGGTTCTCAGCATGAGATTCTGTCCGGCCAGACACCGGAGACTCATCTCGGGCAGAAACAACTTCCCCTTCGCCGGAGGGTGCGCTGCTCACACCCCGATTCAACGAATCCCCGGTCACAGGAGCGTTGTGCGAGGCATTCGCAACCGCTGGACCTTGGTCTGCGGCATGGCCTCCGGCAGGGCTTGTCAGGCCTGCTGCCGATCCGGGACTGTCGGCATTCGATGGGCTTCGTTGCAAGGTGTCCCGGCTGGCGTTGTCCCGCAATCCAGTGGAGAGATTGGACGTTAAAGTCTGTTTCTGAGATTCAGCGGCGTTTGCCGGCGGATGGGCGAAGCCGGATGTAGGCATGACCAATGAAACAATCTCCGCAAGCGTAGAAGCCGGCGTAACAACGGCTTCAGCGGAGGCTGGTTGAAGTTTTGCGCTCTTGCGGCTCTCGGCCGGGCGCGTATCGGTGGACGGTTCTGGCGGATTGGCGTTTTTTGGATGCTTCCCAGCCGGATCGGCCGCGGCTTGCCGGGCCACTCCCGCTGCGTCTCTTGAAGCAGCAATCCCGGCACGAGAGCCAGCCCGCGTCAGGCTTGCACCGCCGGCCGCCGTTCCGTCGCTCTGTTCCTCGAGCTTTGCCAAAGGCGGGATGGAGGTGTTCCTCTGTGGGGCTGCAGCGCCAACAGGCATCGGGCTTGCCCCGGAGGCTCTTCCTGCCGCCCCTGCCGGGAAAGCTTCGGCAACCGTATCCTTAATGTCTGTTACGGTCTCTTCCTCGCTGAGTCCATCCAGGCCCGCGCCCAGAGAAGCCAGCAACGACTGCCAACTGGAACGGAAGCTCTCAGCGCCCGGCATGGAAGACGGAGAAAGACTGGAACCAGGCCCACCGGCCAGCCCTAGGTTCGGCGCCTTGCCCGGCGTCCTGGTCAGAACCTGACTCTGGCCCGGCTCCGGATGCCCTCCCGTTCCGATCTCGATAAGTGTGGCAACGGTCATGGCCTGGGTAAAAGCAGATGCCGTGCCAAAGGGTGTGGGCGCAGGTTAAAGCATTGTCAGGAATGGGATCGTCGATACCGTTTCGGGAAGGCCGTGCAACCAGCATCAAAATCTCACTCAAGTTTTCTTCGTAATACGCTCGTTTCCCGCGCTGACCGGTACCGGGGTGGCAGACTGGTCCGGTTCCTCTTTGGTCTCTGCCCGATGCAATCGGAAGCGGTACCAGTCGTCGAGTGCCTGCTGGCCGTGCCGTCCGGCCTCGATGGCGTCCCGTGCCTCCGTCTCCCGGATTAACGT
>Ga0181533_1003299_pt1 | contig 17686 bp, 16 predicted proteins | sample PEATcosm2014_Bin_45_FD_119772 | JGI IMG/M metagenome (GOLD analysis project Ga0181533, IMG submission 119772) | Peatland microbial communities from MTU Mesocosm Facility, Houghton, MI, USA - PEATcosm2014_Bin11_60_metaG | ecosystem: Environmental > Terrestrial > Soil > Wetlands > Peat | place... | reverse complement strand
CATCGTGTGCTCGATGACGAAGATCGAGCAGCGCGCCTTGAGATCATTGAGGATCTGCATCATGGCGCGGATTTCACCCGGGGCCAAGCCGCCGACCGGCTCATCGAGCATGATAAGTTGCGGCCGCAGCATCAGCCGCACGGCGAGTTCAAGGCGGCGTTGCTCGAACAGCGTCAGGCTTCCGGCTTCGGCGTCGAGCCGACTGTCGAGCTCGAGCCAATCCAGTACGTCGGCACGCTCGGCGGCATCGAGTCGATGCGCCTTGTCGCCGAGCGCCAGCATTGCTGTTTCCAAATTCGCCCGCACCGAAAGCCGGGAAAAAAGCCGCACCGCCTGGAAGGTTCGGGCAAGCCCGGCGCCCGCCACTTTGTGCGGCCGCAAGCCGGTGATGTCGCGTGCGGCGAAATCGACCTTGCCGCTGTCGAGCGAAAGCTCGCCGGTGACCGCGTTGACGAATGACGTCTTGCCCGATCCGTTCGGGCCGATCATGCCGAGCGTCTCGCCGGCGCGCTGCACGACATCGACATTGCGCAGCGCGTGGACGCCGCCGAAGCGCTTGCAAAGATCACGAGCGACGAAGAGAGCCGTCATTCGCAACAATCCCGCCATGTTTGAGCAAACGGCGCCGGATCGCCGGCGCCTTCCGGAAACAGGTCAGCAGCGCGCCATAGACGCCGCCCGGCATCAGCACGATGACCGCGATGATCAGCGCGCCGTAGATCACATCCTTGAGCGTGTCGTATTGCTGCAGCATGAAGGGAATCGGCGCGAGCACGAGCGCGCCGATGATCGGGCCCATCAGCGTCCCGCGGCCCCCGAACGCGACCATCAGCCATATGCTCAGGCTCGACAACAGATCGAAACTGCGTGGCGAGGCAAAACCGACATAGGTCGCATAGAGCGCGCCGCCCACGCCAGCGAACAGGGAACCCACGAAAAAAACCAGCATCTTGTTGCGCATGACATCGATGCCGATAGCCTCCGCCAGCACCTCGTCTTCGCGGATCGCGACCAAACGACGGCCGAACGGCGAGTGCGTGACAGCCCAGGCTGCGACGAGGCTGAGCCATGCGGCACATGTCAGCAGCAGGTCGAAAGCGGCGCCGTGGAATGAAGCGCCAGCGAGCGGAATATCGGGCGGCGGGATTTGGCTGATCCCGGTATCGCCGTTGGTGAGATTGACGAAATAGACAAAGCCGAGACTCAACACCGTCTGGATCACGAGCGACGAGAGCGCGAAATAGAACCCCTTCAACCGCAGCGACGGCAGGCCGAGCAAGACGCCAACGACGGCGGCGCCGGTGGCCGCCACCGGCATCGCCAGCCAGAACGACCAGCCGAACCGCATGACCAATCCGACCGTGCCGTAGGCGCTGATGCCGGCGATCCCGGCATAGGCGAGCGACACCAGGCCAGTATAGCCGGTGAGCAGGTTCATCCCGGCGGCCCACATGATGCTGATCATGGTGATGCCGACGACGAAGGCGAAAAACCGGTTTGCGCTGACCAGCAGAGCCAATGCGACACCGGCGACGAGCAGGACGAGAAGCTGCGGCCTGACAGCGGTGCCGAGAAATCCCTTCATCGCGAAAACAATCCGGACGGCTTGATCAGAAGGATGACCAGCATGGCGGCAAGGTAGGAGAACGTCGCCAGCGTCGGGTTGGTGAAAATGCTCACGCCTGCCTGGGTGAAGCCGAACACCATTCCGACCACGACGGCGCCGAGCACCGAGCCCGGCCCGCCGACGATCATGATGGCGAAGGCCGTAACCGCCATGGTCCACGCCACCGTCAGGTCGAAGCTGTAGGCCATGCCGTAGAGGATGCCGCCGGCGAAGATCGAAAGCATGCCGAGCGCAAATGACAACCGATAGATCGCCCGCACATTGACGCCACGCAGCGCCGCAGCTTCGCGGTTTTGGAACACGGCACGCAAAGCACGGCCGTAGGGATGGAATCGCAGCATCGCAAACAGCAGCGCCAGCAATACGGTCGCGGCCGCGAGCACGAAAATGCGGTTATTGGTCATCGGGAAAGGCCCGATGAAAGTCACGCCGCCGATCATCGGCGGCAAATTGAATTGATCGCTCCAGCGCCCGTAAGTGACCGAGAAAATCCCGGACAGGATTTGCGTCACGCCGAGCGTCACGACGAAATAGGCGATGTTGCGATCCGGCACATCGTAGAAGCGCCGGATCAGCGTCGCTTCCAACAGATAGCTGATCGGCAGGCTCACCGCCAAAGTCAGCAGCGCGGCCACCCAGATCGGTACGGCGAGCCAGGTGGCGAAGCTCCAGCAGATCAACGCGGCGGTCAGGAAAAACTGCCCGTTCGCCGCGTTGGGTAGCCAGATGCTGCCATAAACGATGGTCACGCCGGCTGCGACCAGGGAGAAAATCACGCCGAGCACCAGTCCCGTCGTGATCACCGATATCGCGATCAACAAAATGGCGCTCGTTGTCATCGCGAACTCCGCTGCACTGCCGACGCCGGCGGCCCGTGGCGGCGTCACTTCACCAGATCATAGACCGGCAGCGTTTCCGGAGCCCACTCGATATAGAACTGCTTCTTCGCGGTGTAGCTCTTTGGCTGCATGCCGGTGACCTGCATGTAATACATGTACTCCTTGCGTGCGCCGTTCTGGTCGAACGAGATCGGCACGCCGGAGGTCGGCTCGACCATGTTGAGCGACGACATCGCGTCGCGGAACTTCGCGCGATCGGCGGCGCCGGCCTTTTCGATCGCGGCCTTGATGATATAGGCGGTGTTGTAGCAATAGTTTTCGGAATAGGACGGAATGCGCCCGACCTGTTGGACGAAATCGTCGATGAACTTGCGCCCTTCCGGCGTCACGTTGTCGAGATTGGCGTCGAAGAAGGTGCCGTAATTCGACCCGATGCTGCGCGGGCCGTAGCCGAGCAGCGTCGTGGTCTGCCCGACATTGTGGATGATCTGCTCGGGCTTGACACCGAGATCGAGCAGTTGATTGGTGGTGGTGACGTCGAACGCGCCGACGGTGGCGAGATAAACGAAATCCGGCTTGGTCGCGACCACCTGCGCCGCCTGCACCGTGGCGTCGTTGCTGCCTTGCGGGAACAGGATGTCGGCGACGATGCTGACGTTCTCCTTCGGGGCCTGATACTTGATCCCAGCGGTGATCGCGCGAGCGAGCGCATTGTCGCTGTACATCAAAGCGAGCTTGGCGCCCGGCTTGCTCGCCGCGATGAACTTCGCCGCGGCATAGCCCCAGCCGACCGCGTCAGGCTCGACGCGGAAGGTATATTTCGTTCCTGGCTTGGTGAGCTGAGCGAAGGCCGCCACCGGCACCACGAACGGCACTTTGTTCTGCTCGGCATAGCCGTAGATGGCGAGCGCGATGTCGGAACTGGTCGGTCCGGTGAGCGCCAAAACATTGTCCTGAACGTCGAGACTGCGCGCCGCCGCAACCGCCTGCGCCGGATTGGTCTGGTCATCCATGATCTTGAAGTTGAGCGGACGGTGCAGCGCGCCGCCCTCGGCGGCGATCTTCTTTTCGGCGAATTCGAGACCCTGCCGGCAGGCCGTGCCGAAGAATGAATAGGGACCGCTCAATTCGCTGATGAAGCCGATGGTGATCGGCTCACCCGACTGCGCCTTCACCGGAGCTGCGCCAAACGGCGCGAGTGTCAGGCACGCTGCCGCCAAGGCCGGGACCGCGCTCTTGTTCAGAATGCCGTTTTTCCTCGTAGTGCCTGCCGTCATCGATACCTCCCGCACCGTGCTTTTGGTTTTTGGCGTTATGCCCCGCCGACACATATACTCGCCGTTTGCCGTCGGCGCGCAATACCATTGGACGTTTTAGCTGCAGCACCGCCCGGACATAGCGATGACGAGGCGTTCCTCGGCCGTCAGGTTCTGATCATGGTGGTGGTGGTGGTGATGATGATGCCCGTGGGCATCGGCGGGAGGATCGGGCGGTTCGAGATCGTCGAGCGGCAACCCGCGTGCGCGCATCTCTTCGCGGCGGGCCTGGCTGCGGACAATGTCGACATCCAGCGTGCCGTCGCGGAAGACTATCCCATAATACCGCTCCGCGGCCTCCTTCGTGATGTAGCCCTGTCGTACATCATGCTCGACCTTTTCAGGCTCCCGCTCGAGCGGCGAACCGTAACCGCCGCCGCCGCCGGACCGCAGGATGTAAGCGTCGCCCGGTTGAAGCTCCAGGTTGAAGGCTTTGCCGTTGTCGAAGCGCTGCTCATCCTGGCCGAAGCGATGGATGGCGACCGAATTTCCATAACCGGCAAGCCCCCCATACAAACCCCAAGGACGGCATTTCACCCTATCCATCTGCGCATTGAACATGATCTTGCCGCGCATCTGCACCACCTGCTCGGTGCCGAGACCGCCGCGAAATTTGCCGGCGCCGCCGGAGTCCGGACGCAGCGCATAGCGCTCCACCAGCAACGGATATTTTGCCTCCACCTGCTCGCTCGGCCCGTTATGCGTATCGCCGTCGTTGATGGCGATCGTGGCATTGATGCCGTCGCTGTCGTGCTTGGCGCCCCAGCCGCCGCCGATCAGCCCGCCGAGATAAATGTAGAAGCTGTTATCCGTCGGGCGGCGGCCATTGACCCGGCCGACGACGAGATCGGCATGATGGCCGGCAATGACCCGATCGGGAATCGCCGGAGCCAGCGCCTTGAAGATCGTGTCCACGATCGTCATCGGGAACGTCATCCACATCCGCATGGCCGAAGGCTTCAGCGCGCTGACGACGCGGCCCGGCGGCAGTACCACTTCGAGAGCGCGGAATTGCCCGTCGTTGATCGGCAGATCGAGTGCCGAGGTGAGGCATTTGAACGCCACCTGACAGCACGAGCGGCCGGCGGTTTCCCCCGAATTGTAGAATCCCGCCACCTGCTTGGAGACCTCGGAAAGATCGATCTTCATGCGGTCGCCGGCGACGTCGATCTTGACGCGAATCGGAATCCGCTTGCCGATCGCGACGCCGTCGTCGTCCATATAGGACTCCGCCTCGTAGCTGCCGTCGGGAATCTGGCGCACCCGTTCGCGCGTCACCGCCTCGCTCTGATCCATGATGGCCTGGATCGAGCCGAGCACGGCGTCGACGCCGTATTTCCGGATCAGTTCCAAGAACCGTTTCTCGCCGGTCTTCACCGCCGCGATCTGGGCGCGCAGGTCGCCCATGGCATGTTCCGGCACCCGCACATTGGTGCGGATGATGTCCATGATCTCTTCGTTGGGCTCGCCTTTACGGTAGGCCTTCACGATCGGCATTTGCAGGCCTTCGGAATAGATGTCCGTCGTCACGCCCGAAAGGGTGCCGCCGATATCCGGCCAATGCGCCATGCAACTGGAAAAGGCGACGATTTTTCCGTCGTGGAAAATCGGCACCGAGAAGGTCATGTGATTGAGATGGCTGCCGGTGGTGTAGGCATCGTTGGTCAAGAGGATGTCGCCGGGATCCATCCGCGCCAAGCCGTAATGCCTGATCTTGGCCTTGACCGTGTCGCTCATGCCGCGAATGAACATCGGCAAGCCCAGACCAATCGACACCGTGTCGCCGCGCGCGTCGAACAGCCCGACAGTGAAGTCGAGCGCTTCGTAGATGATCATGTTATAGGCCGTGCGCATCAGATTGGTCTTCATCTCCTCCGTCACGGCGATGAGACCGTTGCGCACGACCTCGACGGTCACCGGATCGACGCGCAGCGCGCCTGCCGCCTGGGCTTTGGCGTCGAAGGCGACATTCATCGTCAGCTTCTCCCCATTTCGATGATCAGGTTGCCGAGGTCGTCCACCCGCGACACATCGCCCGGATGAACGACCGTCGTCGAGGCGTATTCTTCGATCAGCGCGGGTCCGCCGATGCGGTTGGAAGCCATCAACTGGGATCGCTCGTAAGTCGGCGTATCGACATAGCCCGAACCGGCAAAATAGACCGGACGATCGCCGCGGAACGCCGCCGCCGGCGGCTCCGCCATTCCCGCCGCCATAGCCTCGAGCGGTGGCTTGCGCATGATGCCGATCACGGCGCAACGCAGGCTTACGATTTGAGCCGCTTCGCCGGGCGACGAATAGCCGTAGCGCGTCTCGTGCACAGCATCCAAGCGCCGCTTGATGCCGTCGCGATCGCGCGTCGCGAACAATTCGGCCTGCAATTCAACGGTGACGGCGTGTTCCTGGCCGGCATAGCGCATGTCGGCGCCACGTGTGACGACGATCTCTTGCAACTCGACATGGGCGTGGTTGACGCCGGCACGGCCGCGCCGCTCCATTTCAACGTAGATATTCTCCATCTCCTCGAACGACGCCTTGTCGAGCGGCGTGAACCAGGTATGCACGAAGTCGCGGCGCAGGTCGGCCATCAGCATGCCGTAGGCGGAGAAATGCCCCGGCGCGCGGGGCACGACGACTTTGCCGATGCGCAGTTCGCGCGCCACCATCACGGCATGGAGCGGGCCGGCGCCGCCATAGGCGACGAGCGCGAAGTCCGCGGCATCGAGACCGCGCTCGGTCGTGACCCAGCGCACCACATGCGACATTTTGGTCGTGGCGATGCGCAATATGCCCTCGGCCGCCTCGGTGAGCGTCAGACCAAGCGGCTTTGCAATCTTCTCGAGGAGCGCCGTTTTGGCAGCATCGACGTCGAGACGCATTTCGCCGCCGAGGAACCGGTCGGCCGAAAGCCGGCCGAGCACGAGATTGGCATCGGTGATGGTCGGCTCCCCGCCGCCCAGCCCATAGCAAACCGGGCCCGGCACCGCGCCCGCGCTTTCCGGACCGACCCGCATCGCGCCGGCCAGCCCGGCGCGCGCGATGCTGCCGCCGCCGGTGCCGACCTCTTGAATATCGATCATCGGCATCTGCACCGGCAGCCCGGTCGCATAGCCGCCGACCAGCGCGCCGCCCGTCATCAGCACATGGCCGTTATGAATGACGCCGGCCTTCGCCGTCGTGCCGCCCATGTCGAAAGCGATGGCATTGCCGAAGCCCATGCTATCGCACAGGATCTTGGTGCCGATCACGCCGGCTGCCGGTCCGGACTCCAGCATGCGGATGCAAGAATGGCGCGCCTCGTCGACGTCGAACAAACCGCCGGTCGACTGCACGATCAGGAACGTGCCGTCGAAATGCGCTTTGCCGAGATGGCTGTTCATCACCGACAGATAATTGCGCACATGCGGGCCGACATAGGCATTGGCCGCCACCGTCGAGGACCGCTCGAACTCGCGATATTCCTGCGACAATTCGTGTGACGCGGAAACGAAAAGTCCGGGATGTGCCGCCTGTACGATCTCCTTGGCGCGCTGCTCGTGGACAGGGTTCCTGTAGGAGTGCAGGAACAATATCGCGATCGCCTCGATGCCCGATTTGACCAGATCGTCGACGATGCGGCCAACCTGATCCTCGTCGAGCTTGACCAGCACATTGCCCTGGGCGTCGATACGCTCGCGGATCTCGAAGCGGAGCGCGCGCTCAATCAGAGGCTGATGCTTTTGAAAGAATAAATTGTAGGATTCCGGCCGATTGACGCGGCCGATTTCGTAGATGTCGCGGAACCCCTGCGTGGTGAGCAGCGCGCATCGGGCGCCGGTCCGTTCGAGGATGGTGTTGATGGCGATCGTGGTGCCATGCAAGAACAGCCGCGCCGCCGCGAAGGTCGTACCGGCTTTGAGCACGCCGGTTTCAATGCCGTCGACCAAGCGCACGGGCGTCGTCAGCGTCTTGCCGAGACAAAATTCGCCGGTACTTTCATTGAAAGTGGCGATGTCGGTGAACGTGCCGCCCACGTCCGCCGACAGGCGGATCAGATCGCTCCGCGCCTCCAACCCCAAGCTCCTTGGTTTTGGCCGGTTCGTCCGCGAGCCTGAACCGGCACAGCCTTTGCGCCACTAAGGCCTATTTCGCGATTGACCGCAAGCCGCGCCGATATCGGCGCCGCTATCGATCTCGGATAAACCGGATGTGTCCGGTTCGGACACGGCACCGCAGGACGGAAAAGCCAGTTGCGGCCGAGACCGACTCGCCGGTCAAAGGCCGCCGCTTGTTTCGATGAAGCGAACGATCGCTTCAAGGCCCTCGCCCTGACGGAGATTAGTCATGATGTATGGCCGCCCCCCCCGCATTCGCTGCGTATCCGCTTCCATTCTTGGCAATGACGCGCCGACGTAAGGGGCAAGATCGATTTTGTTGATGACAAGAAGGTCCGAGCGCGTAATCCCCGGTCCGCCTTTCGATGGAATTTTATCGCCCGCTGCCACGTCGATCACATAGATCGTCAAGTCGGCGAGTTCCGGCGAGAAGGTCGCGGCGAGATTGTCGCCGCCGGATTCGATCAGCACCAGATCGAGCTTGGGGAACCTCGCCTGCATGTCGGCGACCGCGGCGAGGTTCATCGAGGCGTCTTCGCGGATCGCGGTGTGCGGACAACCGCCGGTCTCGACGCCCACGATACGGTCGGCGTCGAGCGAGCCTGCCCGCACCAAAAATTCGGCATCCCACTTGGTGTAGATATCATTCGTAATGGCGGCGATGTCGTATCGGCCGCGCATCGATTTGCAAAGCGCATCCATCAATGCCGTCTTGCCGGAGCCGACCGGGCCGCCGATGCCGACGCGAAGCGGACCGTTGGGACTAGGCATCATGCGATCCTCTGCTCAGCTACGAAACAGCCGCGTGTATTGCGTTTCATGCTTGATGCTCGCCAGATCGGCACGGAAGCTCGCGCTGCCGAGATCGGCAAGCGTGGCGGCCGCGGCGCGTTGCGCCGTGGTCGCGATTGTCGGCTCCAGCGCCCGTAACAAGCGTTGGCTGTCGGTGTGTCCGAGCGGAACGAGACGGACGCCTGCGGATATCCAATTGGCCGCCACGGCCGTCAGAAAGGCATGCAAGGCAGGGGCAAGCGGGACATCGTGACCGGCACATGCCACCCCGACGGCTACCGGATAGGCGACCGGCCCGCTGCAAAGCTCTTGCAGCTTGACAAGTGCGGGACATGGCCAGGCCGCGCGCGTCACTTCGACGAAGGCGCGGCCCAGTGCGATCGTTTCCAGATAGCGCTCGCGCGACGGCACGAAGGCTCTCGCCAGTTCCGCGATCTCGATCACACCGGCGTCGTCGCCCCGTGTCACCGCGCGATGCGTCTGGGCGAAAAAAATGCCGTCGTTGATGCCCGCGCCCGCGGTCAGCATGGCGTCGAGCCAATCGCCCAAGCTTGCCGCGTCCGCAATATTGCCCGCCTCCACCGCCCACTCGATACCGCTTGAATACGAAAAGGCGCCGATCGGATAGGCCGGCGATAGCCAAATCATCAGCCGATAGAGCGCCGCGGGTTGGAGGCTGACAGGCCCTGTCCCCTCGTCCTCGCGAGGGCGGGAATCCACCTCTCGCTTCGCTGCTCCGGCTGCCGCCATTCCAGGTCCCCGCTTTCGCCGCGACGAGCGGACAAGAGGACGCGCTCTAGACATGTTCGTGTGAATGGGGACGGTCGTGGCCGCGAGCATGCTGGCTATCATACGCGCCCCGCTCGGGATCGAACGGCGCCTCGATCGCAACGACTTGCGCGCCGAGTTGCACTGCCATGTCGGCCATGACGTGATCGCACCTGATGCGCAGCGCGTTCTTCAGCACCTGTGTCGGCAAATGCCGGTTTCCCATATGCCAGGCGACGCGTGCAAGATGCAACGGATCGGCGCAGCGAATTTCCAGTAACGGCTCCGGCGCGGCGACGACTTCGATCAGCCGGCCGTCTTCCAGGACCAGCGCATCGCCGCCGTGCAGCACGGCCGCCGTCGGCAAATCGAGCAGGAACTCCACGCCTTTCGATCCGGTCATGGCCAAACGGCGGCGATGACGGTCGTCGTAATCGAGAACGACGGTGTCGGCAATTTCGCCCGACCAGTCGGCAGCTTGCCTGATCGCAATCGCGCGCATGATGGTCCGCTCTCGCCATCCCAATCAGAACAGGAAATATCGCTGCGCCATCGGCAAAACCTCGGCCGGGGCGCAGGTGAGGAGTTCGCCGTCGGCGCGCACCTCGTAGGTTTCCGGATCGACCTCGATCGCGGGCGTCGCATCGTTGTGAATCATGCTCTTCTTGGAAATCCTGCCGCGCGTATTTTGCACCGCGACGAGCCGCTTTTGGATGCCGAGCTTCTTGGCAAGACCGGCCTGCGCCGCGGCCTTGGACGTGAACACCACTGACGACGCCGTGCGGGCGCGGCCGAAGGCACCGAACATCGGCCGGTAATGCACCGGCTGCGGTGTCGGGATCGAGGCATTGGGATCACCCATCGGCGCAGCGACAATAGTGCCGCCCTTGACGATGCAATCGGGCTTCACGCCGAAGAAGGCAGGCGACCACAAAACCAGGTCGGCGAGCTTGCCTTTCTCCACTGAACCGATGAGTTTGGAGACGCCGTGAGCGATGGCCGGATTGATGGTATATTTCGCCACGTAGCGCTTCACCCGAACGTTGTCGTTGTCGCCCTGCTCTTGCGGCAGACGGCCGCGCTGCTTCTTCATCTTGTCGGCGGTCTGCCAAGTGCGAATGATGACCTCGCCGAGCCGGCCCATGGCCTGGCTGTCCGACGACATCATCGAGAGCGCGCCGATGTCGTGCAGAATGTCTTCCGCCGCGATGGTTTCCTTGCGGATGCGGCTTTCGGCAAAAGCGAGGTCCTCGGCAATCGACGGATCGAGGTGGTGGCAGACCATGAGCATGTCGAGATGCTCGTCGATGGTGTTCTTGGTATAGGGCCGCGTCGGATTGGTCGATGACGGCAACACGTTCTTCAAGCCCGCCACCTTGATGATATCGGGTGCGTGGCCGCCGCCGGCGCCCTCGGTGTGGAAGGCGTGGATGGTGCGGCCCTTGAAGGCCTTGATCGTGTCCTCGACAAAGCCGGATTCGTTCAGCGTGTCGGTGTGGATCATCACCTGCACGTCGTAATCGTCGGCGACCGCGAGACAGCAGTCGATCGCCGCCGGCGTCGTGCCCCAGTCCTCGTGCAGTTTCAATGCGCAGGCGCCAGCCTTGATCATTTCCTCGAGCGCCGCCGGTCGCGAGGCATTGCCCTTACCGGCGAAGCCGAGATTGACGGGAAAATCATCCGCCGCCTGGATCATGCGCGCGAGGTGAAACGGGCCGGGTGTGCAGGTAGTCGCGAACGTGCCATGCGCCGGGCCGGTGCCGCCGCCGAGCATCGACGTGACGCCCGACATCAAGGCTTCGTCGACCTGCTGCGGGCAAATGAAGTGGATATGGGTGTCGAACCCGCCGGCGGTGACAATTTTGCCTTCGCCCGCGATCACCTCGGTGCCGGGGCCGATGACGACACTGACATTGGGCTGGATATCGGGATTGCCGGCCTTGCCGATGGCAAAAATATTGCCGTCCTTGATGCCAATGTCGGCTTTGACGATCCCCCAATGGTCGAGGATGAGCGCATTGGTAATGACGGTGTCGACCGCACCCTGCCGATTGGTGACCTGGCTCTGTCCCATGCCGTCGCGGATCACCTTGCCGCCGCCGAACTTCACCTCCTCGCCGTAGACAGTGAAGTCCTGCTCGACTTCGATGATGAGATCGGTGTCGGCGAGCCGAACGCGGTCCCCCGTCGTGGGACCGAACATGTCGGCGTAAACGGAACGGGCGATTTTGACGGGCATGGCGGCCTCAGAGCTTTCCCATGATGTCTTGGCGGAAGCCGTAGATTGCGCGTTTGCCGGCGAGCGCCACCAGATTGACTTCGCGGGCCTGCCCGGGCTCGAAGCGCACCGCCGTTCCGGCCGCGATGTCGAGCCGCATGCCGCGCGCTTTCTTGCGGTCGAATTTCAGCGCCGGGTTGGTCTCGAAAAAATGATAATGCGAGCCGACCTGGATCGGCCGATCGCCGGTATTGGACACCGTGAGCGTGACGCCGCGGCGGCCTTTGTTGAGCTCGATATCGCCGTCCTTGATGAAGAGTTCGCCGGGAATCATTTTGCCCTCATCTGATCGGCTCGTGCACCGTGACGAGCTTGGTGCCGTCGGGGAAGGTTGCCTCGACCTGGATCTCGGGGATCATCTCGGCGATGCCGTCCATCACTTGGACGCGGCCGAGTACGTGGGCGCCGTTCTCCATCAGCTCCGCAACGGTGCGGCCATCTCGAGCGCCCTCGAGGATGAAATCCGAGATCAGCGCGACGGCCTCGGGATGATTGAGCTTGACGCCGCGGTCGAGGCGGCGTCGCGCCACCATCGCCGCCATGGCGATCAACAGCTTGTCCTTCTCGCGCGGTGTAAGATGCATGTCCCCCTCAGTTCAGCCACAGTCGCGGCAACGGCGCCAAGTCGAGCGTCGTCAATACGGCGGTCAGATCGCGGCGCAGCACCGCCCCGTCCGCGGCGACGAAACGCGCGACCGCGAACCCATTCCAGGCCGAAATGCCGACTTCGCCGGCAAAATTGTCGGCGATCGCGCGCACCGCCGCAACGTCTTTGTCGGAGCCGGGAATTTTCACGACAGTTGCAATGGCGACTCCGCCAGCCGCGCTCGCCGACCGCGCCAGAAATTGCGCGATCGTGTCATCGAGGCGGACGGTTTCGGCGAAAGCCAGCGCGCTGTCGACTCGAATCCGCCAGCGATCGAACAAGCGTCCCTGCTCCACCGCCTCGCCCATGGCGGAGCGGCCGAAAACGATCGCCTCGGCCAAAAGCAGATTGGCGCCGCGCGCAAGCTCGACGTCGATCGAACGCCGCAGCCGCACCCGATCGAATAGAATCGTCTCTTGCGGCAGCCATGCCAGCATACCGCCTTCCCCGACCTCGAGCTTCACCGCGATCTCGGCGTCCGGTCCGAGCGAACGGTAGATTTTTTCCGCAGCAGCGGACGTCAATACCAGCCGCGCCCCGGCGCCGACCTTGACGTCGAAGTCGAAGCGATCGCCCCCCGTCATTCCGCCCGCGCTGTTGACGGTGACGGCGTCGAGCGCTTGCCCGGTGCGGTTCGGGAAGCGCACCCGCAGCGAACCCGCTTCATGCACACGGGCGCGCCTAGTCCCGGCAGCAGTCGCCGCAACGGTGAGCGCAATGCGTCCGGCCGCGCGATTGCCGGCGAAAGTCTCGTCTGCTTGCGGCGCCCTCGCGCTCATTGCCGGATCATCAACCCTCGATCGATCGGTGCCCTAAATGGCCATGGCCCGCCGCAACGCTGCTTCGTCGAGGTCGTCGCGGTTGCAGGAATAGACGACGGCGCCGCGGTCCATGACGGCGAAATGGTCGCCGAGTTCGCGGGCAAAGTCGAGATATTGCTCGACTAGAACGATGGCGATCTTGCCGAGCGATCGCAGGTAAGTGATGGCGCGGCCGATGTCCTTGATGATCGAGGGCTGGATGCCTTCGGTCGGCTCATCGAGCAGGAGCAATCGCGGCCGCATCACCAGCGCCCGGCCGATGGCGAGCTGCTGCTGCTGGCCGCCGGACAGGTCGCCGCCGCGGCGGCGCAGCATGTCCGCCAGCACCGGAAACAGCGAGAACACGTCGTCGGGCAGGCTGCGTTCCTCGCGCTCGAGCGGAGCGAAACCGGTCTTGAGGTTCTCCTCGACCGTCAGCAGCGGAAATATCTCGCGGCCCTGCGGCACATAGGCGATGCCGCGTCGGGCGCGCTCCGCCGGCCGCAGAGCGGTGATGTCGCCGCCTTCCCAGGTGATGCTGCCGCGCGTCACCGGATGCTGGCCGGCCAGCGCATCGAGCAGGCTCGTCTTGCCGACCCCGTTACGGCCGAGCACGCAAGTCACTTTGCCGGGCTCGGCCTTGAGCGATACGCCGCGCAACACCTGCGCGGCGCCGTAATGGAGGTCGATCGCGGTCGCATCGAGCATGGCTCACCGTCCCAAATACACTTCCACCACGCGCTCGTTCTCCGAGACCTGGTCGATCGTACCCTCGGCCAGCACGGAACCTTCGTGCAGACAGGTGACCTTGACGCCGAGTTCGCGGACGAATGTCATGTCGTGCTCGACCACGACGACCGTATGTTCGCGATTGATCTCCTTGAGGAGTTCCGCGGTCTGATGCGTCTCGACATCGGTCATGCCGGCAACCGGTTCGTCGACCAACAACAGCTTGGGGTCCTGCGCCAACAGCATGCCGATTTCGAGCCATTGCTTCTGGCCGTGCGATAGGCTGCCGGCAAGCCGCTCCTGCACGGCGGTCAGGCGAATGGTCTGCAAAATCTCGTCAATGCACCGATGCTCGTCCGGCGTTTCCCGCCACCACAGCGTCGTGCGGGCGCGGCGGTCGGCTTTCAAGGCGAGTTCGAGGTTGTCGAACACCGTGTGGCTGTCGAACACGGTCGGCTTCTGAAACTTCCGGCCGATGCCGAGCACGGCAATCTCGGATTCGTCGAGCTTGGTGAGATCGTAGGTGCCGCCAAACATGACCTCGCCCTCATCGGGCCGGGTTTTGCCGGTGACAACGTCCATCATCGTGGTCTTGCCGGCACCGTTTGGACCGATGATGGCGCGCATTTCGCCCGGTTCGATGGCGAAGGACAGTTTGTTCAGCGCGCGAAAGCCGTCGAACGATACGGTGACGCCGTCGAGATATAACAGTGCGGTGGTCAACGCTTCCATGGCAAAGACCTCATTCCGCCGCCATCTGTTTCGGCGGTGCCGCGGTCACGCCATCCTCGGCGGCGGCGGAAACACGCGCCCGCCGCAGCGCCGTCCAATGATGCAAACTGCCGACGATGCCGCGCGGCAAGAGCAGCGTCACCCCGATGAACAGGCTGCCGAGCATGAACAGCCAATAGGGCGCGAGCGCGCCCGAGGTGAAATAGGTCTTGGCGTAATTGACGAGGACCGCGCCGAGCGCCGCCCCGGTGAGCGTGCCGCGACCACCGACCGCAACCCAAATCACCGCCTCGATGGAATTGCCGGGTGCGAACTCGCTCGGATTGATGATGCCGACCTGCGGCACATACAGCGCGCCGGCGATGCCCGCCATGCAGGCCGACAGCGTGAAGACGAACAGCTTGTAGGATTCCACCCGGTAGCCGAGGAACCGCGTGCGCGCTTCGGCGTCGCGGATGGCGATCAGCACCTTGCCGAGCTTGGAACTGACGATAGCGCGGCAGACCACAAAGCCGAGCATCAGCGCCAGGCAGGAAATCGAGAATAGCGTGTTGCGCGTCGCTTCCACCTGGACGTTGAAGCCAAGGATATCCTTGAAATCGGTCAACCCGTTATTGCCGCCGAAGCCGAAATTATTGCGGAAAAAGCCCAGCATCAGCGCATAGGTCAATGCCTGGGTGATGATCGAGAGATAGACCCCGGTGACGCGGCTTCGAAACGCGAACCAGCCGAATACGAAAGCGAGCGCGCCGGGCACCACGAGCACCATCAGCGCGGCATAGGGAAAATACTGGAAGCCGTACCAGGCGACCGGCAATTCCTTCCAGTTCAAGAACACCATGAAGTCGGGCAGGATCGGATCGGCATACACCCCGCGCGTGCCGATCTGCCGCATCAGATACATGCCCATGGCATAACCGCCGAGCGCGAAGAAGGCGCCGTGGCCGAGCGAGAGGATGCCGCAATAGCCCCAGATCAAATCGATGGAGAGCGCCAGGATCGCGTAGCAGAGGTATTTCCCGAACAGCGCCACGACATAGGTCGGCACATGAAAGGCCGATGTCTGCGGGACCGCCAGATTGAGCAGCGGCACCACGATCGCAATCGCCGCCACCACGATCAGAAAGATCGCCGCGCTGCGGTCGATCGTGCGGATGAGAAGATGACCGTTCATGCCTCGACCGCCCGGCCTTTGAGCGCGAACATGCCCCGCGGCCGCTTCTGGATGAACAGGATGATGAGAACCAGGATCGCGATCTTGCCGAGCACCGCGCCGGCAAAAGGTTCGAGGAACTTGTTGGCGATACCGAGGAGGAAGGAGCCGACAAAGGTGCCCCAGAGATTGCCGACGCCGCCGAACACCACGACCATGAAACTGTCGATGATGTAGCCCTGGCCGAGATTGGGGCTGACATTGTCGATCTGCGACAGCGCCACGCCGGCGATGCCGGCAATGCCGGAACCGAGGCCGAATGTGAGCGCATCGACCCGGCTGGTGCGGATTCCCATCGACGCCGCCATGGTGCGGTTCTGCGTCACGGCGCGCATTTCAAGGCCGAACCGGGTAAAGCGCAGGAGTCCGAGCAGTGCGACGAACACCGCGAGCGCAAAGCAGATGATCCACAGCCGGTTGTAAGTGACGGTGATGCCGCCGAGGTCGAAGGCGCCGCTCATAAAGGACGGATTGCCGACTTCGCGGTTGTTCGGACCGAACATGTTGCGCACCGCCTGCTGCAGGATCAGCGACAGTCCCCAAGTGGCGAGCAGAGTCTCGAGCGGCCGGCCGTAGAGAAAGCGGATGATGCAGCGTTCGATCAAAATGCCGACCAGGCCGGCGACGATGAAGGCGAGTGGAATGGCGATGGCGAGGGAATAGTCGAACAAGCCGGGCGCGCTGGTGCGAATCCAATCCTGCACCACGAAAGTGACGTAGGCGCCGATCATGACCATTTCGCCATGCGCCATGTTGATGACGCCCATGACACCGAATGTGATGGCGAGGCCGATAGCCGCGAGCAGCAGGACGGAGCCGAGCGAGACGCCGTACCAGGCGTTCTGCACCGAGTCCCACAGCGCCAGACGCTTTTGAATGGCGGCAACACCGTCGGCGGCTGCCTTCACGACCGCCGGGGCGGTGTCGGCGGGCAAGCTCGAAAGCAAGGCCAGCGCGTCCTGGTCGCCGCGCGCGCGCGCGATGTCGACGGCGGCGAGCTTATCGGCATCGGCGGCGTCAGCCGAATTGAGGACGATTGCGGCACGCGCCTGGATGAGAGCGAGTTTGACTCGCCCGTCCGCCTCCTTGGCGATTGCAGTTTCGAGCGTCGGCAATACGCTCGCCTGACGCGATTTGAACACGGCCTGGGCCGCGTCGAAACGCTTGCCTGGATCGGGGGACAGGAGCGTAAGGCCGCCGAGCGCGGCGTCGAGCGCGCCCCGAACCCGATTGTTGACGTTGACATTGTCGAGATCGGCCGGCGGCTCGCCGGAAACCGGCTGTCCGCTCACGGCATCGGACAGCTTGCCGGCTTCGTCCTGGATATACACCGCCCTCTTTTCGGCGCTGAACATCAATTGGCCGTCTTGCAAGGCGTGGAGAACGATCCCGGCCCGAGAGCTGCCGCTTGCGGTAACTTCGTTGATGCCGGTCACGGTCTCGTCGAAATCGCCCGCGGTGAAATGGGCGACCCCCTCGTCGAAACCGGCGGCAAAGGCGCCGGCGCAGCCGAGCACGGAGCCAAAAGCTAAGACAAGAGCTAAGAGCAATGCGACGAGGCAAGCTCGGCTGAGACGCATAACGAAATCCCCGGACCGGTAAGGCGGCACCGCCGCCTTACGGCTTGATCGGTATCGAAACGTCGGCGTTGCCGTGACGGCGAGCGCTCACGATCCGCCGCAGGTTTTGGTGACGGTGTTGTAGTTGCCGCAGTTGAGCTTCACCCAATCCGCCACCAGGTCCTTGGAGCCCGGCAGATAGGGCGACCATGCGGCGCCGGGCACCAGATCCTTGGTCTTCCACACCACGTTGAACTGGCCGTCGGGTCGGATTTCGCCGATCAAGACCGGCT
>Ga0181533_1003295_pt1 | contig 17694 bp, 6 predicted proteins | sample PEATcosm2014_Bin_45_FD_119772 | JGI IMG/M metagenome (GOLD analysis project Ga0181533, IMG submission 119772) | Peatland microbial communities from MTU Mesocosm Facility, Houghton, MI, USA - PEATcosm2014_Bin11_60_metaG | ecosystem: Environmental > Terrestrial > Soil > Wetlands > Peat | place... | reverse complement strand
TTCCGCATTGCCCTTTCCCAGGGCTTGGCTCATAACGTTCGCCATGTTGGCCAAGGTCTGTTCAGCGGCCGTCAATGGCATCGACGCGTATCCGCTCGAGGTCGAGGTGAACTCCGGGTATGGGGATACAATCATCGTCATCGTTGGCCTTCCGGATGCCGCCGTCAAAGAATCGCGCGACCGGGTCATGACGGCCCTCATCAACTCCGGCCTCAATTTCACCTTCGGCCGCACCACGATCAACCTGGCCCCGGCCGGCGTGAAAAAGGAGGGGCCGAGCTTCATGCCGGGTGCTCACGGCCACGATTCCAGTTTCAGCCCGCTGACACGTTGGAACTCGCGAACGTTGCTTGTAGCGAGCGTCAGATCGCCGGCGACTGCTTGCCCGGCCTTATGAGCAAATCATAAGGCCCGATGGGTATGCCCCGACGCTCTAGTTCAGCGCGAACCTTGGCAGCGGGTTCGGCGCCTGCGCGGTCGAGGCGAACGCCAACCGTGGTCGTTGGGATGTGGAAGCCTTTGGGCAGGCGCACGGTCTGACACTCGCCTTCGTGGGTGACGGTTGCTGTTTCCATAGCCGCGGTCGTTCAACGTTACTCTTACCATCGCTAATCTGCCACGGTTCACCCCTTCATGTAAATCCCGCGTCCATTTTCCCTTTTCCCGTGAAATCGCAGGCCCCCCCGTCTGGCGTCCGCAGGGGTGAACGAGGCGTTGACTCGCCTGGAGCAGGAAGACCCGCGGAAGGCGGAGTTGGTCAAGTTGCGGCTTTTTGCCGGGATGACGATTCCCGAAGCGGGCCAGGCGTTGGGTCTGTCCGAATCGACTGCCAAACGCCTCTGGACCTACGCCCGCGCGTTTCTTCTATCTGCCGGTTGACGGGCGCGTGCCGCTCTGGCATCGTACCCCCAGGATGAATGTGGCCAGAAACCAATTCTCCCTCACCCGCGAAGCGTCAATAACCGGCGCGGCGGCGAAAAAGTAAACTCCTATCAATTCCATGAGTTGCACCCCAAATCGGTTGCGCTGCCGCTCGACGGTGAGAGGCCGGGGTTCGCCGGCTCGATGGGCGGGATTCGCTTGCCTGCTGGCGCTGGCACTGGCTGGCGTCGCCTCTGGCCAAACCTACACCGTGCTCAAGAGTTTTGGCGTGGTTACCAACGCGACCGGCTACAGCCCGCAGGGGCCGCTGGTCCAGGGATCGGATGGCACGCTGTATGGGACAGCCAGCGAGGGGGAAAGGCCGGTGGCGGGGACGGTCTTTGCCCTCGGCAGTGGCGGCACAGGATTCCGGGTGCTGAAGTGGTTTACGAACTCGGTCGAAGGGGCCTCGCCCTGTGGCGGGCTCGTGCTGTCGGACGGCATGCTGTATGGCGCGACGAGTTCCGGCGGAGTTTCCAATTGCGGGACACTCTTCAGGGTGAGCACAGACGGCTCGGGCTACACGGTGCTGCGGAGCTTCGCCGGGATGGACGGAGCATCGCCGAACGGCGGGCTCGCGCTGTGGGGCGGCATGCTGTATGGGACGGCGGCTTCCGGCGGCGAATCGGGCAACGGGGTGATCTTCAGAGTGCGGACGGACGGCTCGGGCTACACAGTGCTCTGGAACTTCAGCGGTCCCGATGGGGCGGGGCCAAACGGGGGCCTGACCCTCTCGGGCAGCACGCTTTACGGCACGGCGCCTTATGGCAACAGCTCGGGTTGGGGCGTGGTCTTCAGGATTAACACGGACGGGTCCGGCTATGGGGTGCTCAAGGGTTTCAACCTCAGTGACGGGGCCCGGCCCAATGGCGGCCTGGTCCTGGCGGACAACGCGCTTTATGGGACCGCGCACAACGGAGGCGCTTCACAGGATGGCGTGGTCTTCAAAGTCAACACAGACGGGTCGGGCTACACCGTGTTGAAAGACTTCAACGACCAGGACGGACAGGGGCCCTGTGCGGGCCTGGTGCTGGCGGAAGGGACGCTTTACGGGACAACGATTGGGGGCAGCAGCCTGAATTGGGGGGCAATCTTCAAGCTCAATACCGACGGCTCGGGCTACGCAGTCCTCAAGCAGTTCGCCGGCAGCGATGGCGGTTGGCCGGAAACGGGTCTGCTCCTGGCGGGTGACACCCTCTACGGGACCACCCCCACGGGCGGGCTGAGCGACGGCGTGGTCTTCAAGATGAGCACGGACGGCTCGGGCTATTCAGTGCTGGGAAACTTCGGCCCGTGCGACGGCCAGGCGCCCGATGGGGGCCTGGCCCTCGGGGGCAATACCCTCTATGGGACGACGCGCAATGGCGGCAGCGGCGATTCCGGCACAGTGTTCAAGGTGAATACAGACGGTTCGGATTACGCGGTGCTCAAGGACTTCACGGGCAGCGATGGCATGGCGCCGGGAGGTAACCTGGTCCTGGTCGGCGGCACACTCTACGGCGCAACCTCGATTGGGGTTTCGGATCGCGGCCTCGTATTCAAAGTGAGCACGGACGGCACAGGCTACGCCGTGCTCACTCGGTTCCCCGGCGTCGGGGTGTCCGGCGCCGCGGCCGTAGTCTCGGACGGGAGCGTGCTTTACGGGGTGACGCCCGGCTGCTCGGCGGCTCAGGACTACGGTACGGTCTTCAGGATGAACACCGATGGGTCCGGCTATCAGGTCCTCAAGAGCTTCACCCACAGCGACGGGGCCTATCCGAATGGCCTGCTCCTGGCGGACGACACGCTCTACGGAACGACCGTGGGGGGAAGCAGATCGGGCCTGGATTGCGGCGTGGTGTTCAAGGTGAACACTGACGGGTCCGGTTTCACGGTGCTGCAGGACTTCGAGTGGAGCGACGGCAGGAACCCGTGGGGAGGATTGGCCGTGGCGGACGGGACGGTCTATGGCACGGCGATGCTCGTCGGCAACTCGGATCCTGGCGCGGTCTTTGAGGTGAACGCCGAAGGGTCGGGCTATGTCATGCTGAAGGACTTCCTCGGCTGCAGTGAGTCGTATCCGCGCGGCCTGGTCCTGTCGGGCGGCACGCTTTTCGGGACATGCGACGGCGGCAGCGCGGGCCAGGGAGCGATCTTCGCGATGCATGTCGATGGCTCCGGCTACCAGGTGCTCAAGAGCTTCACGGGCAAAGACGGGAAAGCGCCAACGGCCGGACTCCTCCTGGCGAGCAACACCCTTTATGGGACGACCTCCGCTGGCGGGGATTCCGATTACGGGGTGGTCTTCAGCGCGGTGTGCCTGGCCATAGCCACGTCGCCGCCGTCTCAGACCGCTGAGATTGGGGCGACGGCCGGCTTTGGAGTGGAGGTGGAAAGCCTGGCGCCAGGGGTGGTGTATCAGTGGTTCTTTGGGCAGACCAATGCCTTGCCCGGCGCCACCAACGCGTTCCTCGCACTGACCAATGTCCAACCGCAGCAAGCGGGGGCTTACACGGTGGTTGTCGCCAATCTCGGCTTGAGTGCGACCAGCGCGCCGGCCCTGCTGAGCGTCATCGCCCCGGTCGAGAAGCGGGTGGTCCCGGCCCTGCGCCTGACCGGCGAGGCCGGCAGCTTCCTGCACTTGGATTATATCGACGGCTTCGGCCCCGCCGCCCAGTGGATTTCGCTCTCGAACCTCATGCTCGCGAGCATACCGCAGCTTTGCTTCGACCTTTCCGACTCACTGCCACCGCACCGGTTTTACCGTGCGTGGCAGACCAACACACCAAGCGTGCTGCCCGCGGTGGACGTGGCGATGGCCGCCGATCTCACCCTCACCGGGGCAATCGGTACCAAACTGCGCATCGACTGTATCAATCAGTTCGGCCCGACCAACGCCTGGGTGGCGCTGGACACCATCACCTTGACCAACACGACGGAGCCTTACTTCGACCTGGCCATGTGGCGGCAGCCCCTCAGGCTCTACCGCCTCGTCCCAGTCCCGTAATCACCGGAAAGGCTCGGTCCAATAATCGTGTAAAGAGTATTGGTCTCGTTGACCGCAGGGCCCGGCCGATGCGCGTGGAATAGCCTGGGGCGGTGTGGCCCGAGTTAAGGAGGCGATGCAGGGCGGGCAGCGGGCCTCGCATGCCGGAGCGGCTCGGCAGGCGGGCGATGGGGCATAAGCGGAGATGTTGACCGGCCGGCAAAGGCGATGGCGGTCTTGGGGATGCCGGCGGATTACGCTGGCCCTCGCCCGGTGGGGTTTGTGCCTTGGGGAGGAGACGAGCGTCCTTCAACCAGATATCATTTTCGTCTCCACGGCCAGCGCTGGTATTCTGGACCGGAGAGGTGTCATGGGCGCGCCCGATTTGCTCGGCTCACCGTAAGAGGGTGCGTGAGTTTCACGCAAATGCGTGAGTTTCACCCAGAGGTCTGTGACGCGCTGAGGCCGGCGGCACATTGGTCGGCGAGTTGCCGCGCAATGACCACCAGGTCCTCGAATTTATGCGGTTTGGCGAAGTAGAATTTAGCGCCCAAGGCGAGAGCCTTCTCCATGTCCGGCTCGTGGTCGGTCCCGCTGAGGACCCCAACGACGAGCGGCTGGGAAAACCGCTGCCGACGCACCCAATCCAACACCTCCAACCCGCTCACGAATGGCAGGTTGGCATCCACCACGAACAGGTTCGGGAACGGGAACTGGGCGCGATTTCCATAAGGATGGCGGCCTTGCAGATAATCGATGGCGTCCTGCCCATCCCGGACAAGATGGATGGTCCCGGATGCCCCGGCCTTCATGAAGGCCTGGGCCAGGAAAAATGTATCGTCGTTGTTGTCATCAGCCACGAGGATTGTCGGATGTGCTTCCGTGGGCGGCCCGGTTCCCGGGGTTGTCCCGGACTGCCGGCTGAGGATCGGAGCAGGCATCTGGCGTGTGTTCACATTTTGTTTCTTCGAGTTCTCTGTCATTTTCCGCTTCAGCTCTCCACGGAAGCTTCCAAGCTAACTATCCGTCGCACCTTGGTAGTCCTGAGCCACTAAATTTGGTATGGGGTGTTTACCCGATGCGGATGAAATACTTTGTAATCCCGAGCCCGAGATTCTTCTTACATAGATGAAGGCTGTTGCGCACGCTGGGTCTGGGCGGGCGGCTTGTTGCTGAAATGTCAAATGATTTTATGAAAAGCATCAAAAATCCGATAAAGACACGCGCCTTTCTGCTGTTGACTCTGGCGCTGGCGGCCATTCGATGTCCGGGCCAATCCACCATCGTGCCCTACACCTTCACCGCGATCGCCGGGGAGGTTCAAGTTGATTATTACGGGGGCTACGAGGGCACGGGATCGTGGAGCTACGCGGACGGGACGAATGGCCAGGCCAGGTTTTATGGTCCCGAGGGCGTGGCGGTGGACAGCGCCGGCAACGTTTACGTGGCGGACACGTGGAACCACATCATCCGCAAAATGACCCAGGTGGGACCTAACTGGGTGGTGAAAACCCTGGCCGGGCAGCCGCTCACTTCCGGTTGGGCGGATGCATCGACCGGAAGCGGCGCGCTCTTCAATCAGCCGTGCGGCGTTGCGGTCGACGACGCGGGGAATGTCTATGTGGCGGACTCCGGCAACAACGCGATCCGGCTAATCAAGCCGAGCGGGACGGTGACGACCGTGGCCGGGAATCCCCTGCTGACATCGTTCGGCCAACAAATTGGCGGCTACCAGGAGGGGGTGGGCACAAGCGCGCTGTTCGATTTTCCCACCGGCATAGCGGTCGACACCTCGGGCAACCTCTACGTGGCGGACAATGTTAACAATGTCGTCCGCAAATTGACCAGGTCAGGTTCCCTTGACATTTGGGGGTCGTCCACCCTGGCCGGATTGGAAGGCGATGCCGGCGTGGGCAACGCCGACGGGACGGGTGCCGGGGCGCGGTTTAATGGTGTTTACGGCGTGGCGGTGGATGGCGCGGGCAATATCTATGTGGCGGATGAATACAACAATGAAATCCGGAAGGTGACGCCGGAGGGGAAGGTGTCCACCCTGGCCGGATTGGCGCCCACATCCTACCAACTTGCTCTTGGCTATGGTGATTGGGCTCCTTTTCCAAACCAGGACGGGACAGGGCCAAAAGCGGGCTTCTATTATCCTTGCGGCGTGGCGGTGGATGCCGCGGGCAACGTCTATGTCGCGGACACAGACAACTCCGAGATCCGCAAAGTGACGCCCCAAGGGGTGGTGACGACCCTGGGCGGGCAGCCTAACTTCAATACGTATTTCACCCCCATCGGTGTTAACCCTGCTTTTGCGAACGGAACGGGCAACGGCGCCCTGTTTGGCGCGCCCGTGGGCGTGGCGGTGGACAGCGAAGGCAATCTCTACGTGGGGGATACCCTCAACTGCGTGATCCGAAAAGGAGTGGCGCCGCAAGTCCAGGTGGTAGCGTTGGAGGTGACGCAGGTGATCCAGGACTGGAGCAACAGCGTCCCGCTCATTCAAGGCAAGGAGACCTACGTGAGGGCACACCTGCAATTGCCGCAGGCGGATTCCGAGCCGGTCATGGTTTCGGGCGCGCTGCTTTATGGCACCGGGCCGGACGGCTCTCCGCTGCCCGACTCGCCGATTTCGCCGATCAATGCCGGCGCCTCGCTCAGCGTGGAATGGCCCGACGCTTCGATCTCCAACAAGCGGAAAACCTTCGCCAGGAGCTTGAACTTTCGCCTGCCCTCGGAGTGGCTGAGGGGGTCGATCTATCTGCAGTTGGCCTGGCCCGGCGGCCTGGTGCCTATGAACGTGGTTTCCAACAATTGCGCGGTGCCGGTGACGTTTGTTGCCGGCGCCGTCCCGGAAATCACGTTCGTCCCGCTCTTCTGGAGGGACAGCAAAGGCACGGGGTACAGCGTGGACGCGAATCTGCTCCATGACTTGCCCAATCGAGTCCTGTCATGCTTTCCCGTGGCGAGCGTGCAGGCTGATTTTTGCACGACCGAACAGATCAACAGTTGGTTGTACAAAGGGCTTGCCTCCAACGGCCAGCCGGCGGGCCAGCCGCCGGACCTGGCGGTGGAGAATTATCTCCGCTGGCTGCGCAGCACTGACACGCGGGGTCAAGTCGTAGCCGCATTTGGAGGCAAATGGAACCACATTTACCATGGTGTCCTTCCCGTTGCCGCGAACTCCAAGCAGCCCTGGACCGGGGACACCCCCAGGTCCAGCACTCCCGGGGCCGTTTTTTCCGGAGTCATTTCTTACTCGATGATGCGTGGTTCATCGGCGTACGGGTTGGGACGGCAGACCGTTTCGCATGAGCTCGGCCACAACCTGGGACTCTATCATGACGTCAGCTCCGTCATTGGCACACTCCACGAACCCACCGGGGCTTGGGTCGCTCTTGGCGCAGCCACTCCACCTGAAACAGGCCCGTTGTGGTACGCATACCCATTGTTCCAGTCTTTCCCCGGCTTTTCCAATCCGTTGGGGGCCCCGACCCTGGGTCCCATGGAGAAAGGCGACAACTCGATCGTCTATGGCTTGGACACGCTCACGTTGAGGACCGCCCCCAACATGGAACCCGTTTTGGCCTGCACGGACTACTCCGACGCGAATTGTTACTTCGATTTGATGAGTTATTGCCGCAACCAAGGTCCCGACGCCGAGGATGCCTGGCCCTCGACCGTGACTTATGCGTCGTTGCTCAGCAGCAACAACACCTATTTTGGCTCGCCGCAGACTCCGCTGCCCCTGGCACAGCCTCGAGGGCGGACCCTGCTGCCCGAGGCGCGGCCGCCTTACGGGCAGGCCCCAGTGCCGATGGACGGTACTCAGAATTATCTGCTCGTGGGGGCGGTGGTGGACTTCAACGCGGGGACCGCCCAGTTTCTGCCGTGCCTGCCGTTGACGACGACCAACGCGCCGCCTGGGGAGTCGCCGGGCACGAACTTCCTGCTCGAGGCGCTTGACGACTCCGGGAAGGTGCTCCAGTCAATTCAGTTCGCGGGCGCTCCCTGCGTTTTCGCCGAAAACAGTACCAACCAGACCGCTGATTTCATCGTCGCCCTGGCCGCCGACCCTTCCATTCGGGCGCTGATGCTCTGGCACAACGGCGGGCTGATGGGCACGCTCACTGCCAGCCCCAATGCGCCCACGCTCACGCTCATCACGCCCAACGGCGGGCAGAAGTTCGGCGCCGGCACGGTCAGCGCCTCCTGGTCCGGGAACGATGCGGACGGGGACACGCTGGCCTACACGGTTCAATACAGCGCGGATGGCGGGACGAGCTGGAAGACGCTGGCGGTGGACATTCCCGACCAGAGTCTGGAGTTCGACAGCTCGCAAATGGCGGCGACCACCCAGGGGCTGATACGCGTCATCGCCAGCGATGGTTTTAACACCACCACCGCCCAATCGGCCACCAACTTCACCGTCCAACCCCACGCCCCCTCAGTCAGCATCAATGCACCGGCGGACGGCTCGACTTTTATCGGGCACCAACAGTTGTTTCTCGACGCCAGCGCCAACGACATGCAGGACGGGGCGCTGGGCGGCACGAATGTGCAGTGGTATTCCGACCGTGACGGGGCCCTGGGCTCCGGCGCCATCCTGACGTTCGACTCCACGGTTTTGAGCGAAGGTTACCATACCATCACGGTCAGGGCGATCGACAGCGCCGGTTTGACCAACAGCGCCGTAACTCATTTCCTCGAGATGCACTACTCGCCCCCGCAGCTCAACTTTCAGTTGACCCCGGGGACTACGCTGCTGGGCAGATGGTATCCCCCGTACGGGACGGTCTCCTGGCCGTCCTATTATACGAACTACGTGCTCCAAACCACCGCCAGCCTGACCTCTGGCTGGGTCCCCATGACCAACCCTCCTCCGGGGCTGGTCGGGAGTCTTCACACTCTGAGGGTGGGCGTTACCAATGGGGCGTCGTTCTTCCGCCTGATGTTGCAGCCGTAGGAGCCTGTTTAAGAACGCCCTCTTTCAAACTGAATCGCAGTCACTTATGAAAACATTTGAAGGCAGTGTCCGGATGCGGTGCATGAACGCCAGGATTGCCGGGTTCGCCCTGGTGCTGGCCCTGGCGGGCACGGTGTCCGCACAGGATTTTACGCTCACGCTCCAACCGAGCAGCTTGACGCTGATTCCCAATCAGAAATCGTCGCTCGTGGTCTCGATGACGCCACTCAACGGATTCACGTCCCAAGTGGCGCTGGCCGTGGGAACGCTGCCCTCCGGAGTGACCGGGCAGTTCTCACCCCAGACCCTTGCGCTGCCCGGCACTTCCATCCTCACCCTCACCGCCGCCACGAACGCGGCCTTAGGCTCCTTCACGCTGGACATCAGCGCGAGCGGCGGCGGCATTACCAACACGACCTCGAGCAGCGTGACCGTCAACTTCGGCCTGCTGCCGATTTGCGCCGGGGCATTTGCCGGCCAGGTGACCGACGCGCAAACGGGACTGCCGGTGCCAAACGCCCTGGTTACGTGTGACAACGACTTGCTCTCCGTCCATGCGGACACTAATGGGATATACACTCTAACGAACGCGCCGCTGGGGCTTAATAACTCTCCTAACCTTTCTTCTCTTCAGGCATTCGCGCCGGGGTACTGGGCATCGGCGGAGGTTGATGCTTATGCGGTTTGCGATGCCACCAACACGGTGGACCTGAAGATGGTTCTCGAGGAATACGGCTCGATCAGCGGCACGGTGTCCATCCAGGGCGGGGGTCCGGCCGTTGGCGTGCTTGTTACCCTTGTGGGCAGCACTCTTGCGGGCACGAATTCCTCGAGGACGGACAGCAATGGCTACTATGAATTCATCGGAGTTATTCTCGGCTTTACCAACTCGCCGGCCGAGGATTACGTTTCGAGCGGAGGCTCCGGCGGCGGCGCTTATTGGCCGTCCTCCAGCAACGCCGTGGTGCGGGCCAATAGTAATACGGTGGTCAACCTGGTGATCGTGCCGTGGTGTTACGGAACCGTGACGGGCAGCGTGTTTTATGGCGACACACAGTTGCCGGCGGCCAATGCGATTGTGAGCATGTACGGCGGCTTGGGCATCAATAACACCCGCACGGATGGCAATGGCAATTATTCCTTCACCAACATCGTTTTGGACCCAAATGGGACCCTGTCGAATACGGCCGTAGGCGCCTCTCCGCCCGGAACGGGCTATAACGCCGCCTCCGTGAAAGTGACGGTCCCCGATTGCGGGGCAACGGTAACCGCGCCGCCCATCTACCTGCCGGCCATTCCCCGGGAGAACTTTGACGGGGCTGCAAGCGGACACATATATGACCTGCAGACGGGTTTGCCGATCGACCACGCCACAGTCCAAGTGTATAGCCTTGGCGGCTACAGCTACACCGTGTGGTCGGATACGAATGGGGCCTATTCATGCACCAATATGGCTGTCGGCACGGGCGCGGCCACCAATGCCGGCTATGTTGTCAGCGCCACCGCCACAGGCTATTTTGGGAATTCCAGCAATATCGTGGTGTATGCCAACCTGACGACCACGCAGGATGTTTACCTGCTGCGGATTGGCTACGGGGGCGTCATGGGCACCGTGCGGGATTCGGCCACGACTCTGCCGCTGACCAATGTTACACTCATCATCGGAACCGGCAGTTATCTTGTGGAACCTACGACGGATGCCAACGGCCATTATTTCAGCGGCCCGTTGCCGCTGGGCTACCCAAATGGGCCGACATACGTGCAGATGTCGGCATCGCCGCCCGGCTATTATGAAGGCAGCACAAACACGACGATTACTTTAGGGGTGACGAACGTGGTCAATCTGGATCTCATCAAGGTTTGCACGGGCGCCACCATCATCGGCACTGTGGTCAACGCCCAGACGCAGCAACCGATTACCAACGCCACTTTGTACGTTACCGGAAGCCCTTATTACTTTCATACCGATACCAACGGCAGTTTCATTATGACCAACATCACGGTCGGCAATGACAACTCGCCGATTCAAGAGACTGTCTATGCGAGCGCTCCCGGCTTCAACTCGCAATCCAAAACCGTTACGGTTTTTTGCGACGCCACCATCACCACCGATTTCGGCGCGCCCCAAACCGCCTTTGCCATCATCCAGGGCCTTGTTACCAACGTGGTAACCGGGCTGCCAATGGCCGGGGTTTTTATGGGCAGTCAATTCGGCGAGGCCGCGCTGACGGATACGAATGGGTTTTACCAGTTGACCCAGGCGCCCCTGGGGGCCAATAATTCCAGCCGCACCTGGAACATCACGGCCATCCCAACGAACTTTACCGCGCAGACCCTGCCCGTAACCGTGTCCTCCAATGCTGTCTCGACCCTGAACTTCGGCTTCGGCGAACCGCCAACGGCCTTGATGGTCACCGCCGTCGGTGCGCCTGATCCGGTCACCGTCGGCGGCGAACTCCTTTACGTCGTAACCCTGACTAATACCGTGGCCAATGCCCGGCAGGTGCAGTTGTCGGACACCCTGCCGCCGGGCGTGACTTTTCTCAGCGCCGCCATTACCAATTCGCCCGGCTCGCCGTTCAGCGCGCCGCTTTACTCGAACAACATCGTCACGACTACCGCCGCCGACTTCGGCTCGAACTCCGCCGTGGCCCTGGCGATTGCGGTCAGGCCTGCCGTCCCCGGCATGTTGACCAACGCGGCCACCGTGAGCAGCACCACGACAGACCTTGATCCGACCGGCAGCAACCATACCGCGACGGTCATCACCACCGTCCTCGCCCCTGCGGCGCCGACGGCGCTGATCGTCGCTGTCCAGGCCACGCCCGCGGGTACTATCCTGGTGGGCAGCAACCTGCTTTACACCATCACCCTGACCAATACCACCGCCAACGCGGCGAATGTTCAGTTGGCGGACACCTTGCCGGCATCGGTTGGCTTCGTCAGCGCCAGCGTCTCCAATTCCCCGGGCGGACAATTCAGCCAGCCCTTGTTTTCCAATGGCGCGGTGACGACCAGCGCCGCCAGCTTTGGCTCGAATTCTGCCGTGGTGCTCTTTATCACCGTAACCCCCGGCGCCGCCGGCACTTTGACGAACGTGGCCAGCGTGACCACCACTACCACGAACCTTGCGGCGGGCAGCACTCTCAGCACCTCGGTCATCACCACTGTCGTCGCCCCTGCGGCGCCGACGGCGCTGATCGTCACGCTCCAGGCCACGCCCCCGCGCACCCTCCTGGTCGGCAGCAACCTGCTTTACACGGTCACCCTGACCAATACCACCGCCAACGCCGCCGATGTTCAGTTGGTGGATACCTTGCCGGCATCGGTTGGCTTCGTCAGCGCCAGCGTCTCCAATTCCCCGGGCGGGCAATTCAGCCAGCCCGTGTTTTCCAACGGCGCGGTGACGACCAGCGCGGGCAGCTTTGGCTCCAATTCCGCCGTGGTGCTCTTTATTACCGTAACCCCCGGCGCCGCCGGCACTCTGACAAACGTGGCCAGCGCGACCACCACTACCACCAACCTTGCGGCGGGCACTACTCTCAGCGCCTCGGTCGTCACTACCGTCGTCGCCCCTGCGGCGCCGACGGCGCTAATCGTCGCGGTCCAGGCCACGCCCCCGGGCAGCGTCCTGGTTGGCAGCAACCTGCTTTACACGGTCACCCTGACCAACAGCGCGGCGAACGCGGGGGATGTTTGGTTGACGGATATCCTGCCGCCTGGCGTCACCTTTCTTAAGGCCTCCGTTACCAATAATCCCGGCGGGGCCTTTAGCGCGCCGACCCTGACCAATAACGTGGTCACAACGATGGCCGCCAACTTCAGCCCCGACTCGACGGCGGTGCTCCTGATTACAGTCACACCGACGGTCGCCGGCAACCTAACCAATGTTGTCACGGTGACCAGCGACACGCCTGACCGTGATCCCACGGGCACGAATCATGCCGCCACGGTCACCAGCACAGTCGTCCCCCCGGTGGCGTCGGGCAAGCTGTCGATCCAGTTCAGCCCGGCCACTTTCAACGGGACCAATTTCAACCACCAGACGGGGCTTTACGAGCAAACGGTTCAAGTCAACAATCTGAGCGGGTTTACCGCCGCCGCCGTGCGTGTTGCCGTGCTGGATTTGCCGTCGAGTGTGAAGCTCTACAATGCCACGGGGACGACCAACGGCGCGCCTTACGTCGAATATGATCAGCCCGTCGCCACCGGCAGCAACGTGGTATTTGTACTCGAGTATTATGACAGCACACGAGAGGCGTTTGTTTCGACTAACTTTCTGGCGACCATTGTCGCTCCCGTTGTCGTTCCGGCGCCGGCAGGGACCTCCTTCCTGTTGGACACCGCGCCCTTCATGAGCCAGGGGCAATTGACCATCGAGTTTGCCAGCGTTCCCGGGCATACATACGTCGTGCAATACAGCAGTGACATGCGCACGTGGCAGACGGCCACCCCTCCGATCGTGGCTGAAGATACGCGCACGCAATGGATCGACGCCGGACCGCCGGAGACCGAGAGTCCCCCCGGCAGCCCCGGCCAGCGCTTTTATCGCATCGTGCAAACAAACTAACGACACCCAAGGAACACCATGCAATCCTCCCTTCCCTTCTTGCCGCTCATAACCCGACAAAGTTCAGGACCATGGATGAGACGGAGCTTTCGTTTCGGCCGCTTGTTCGGACCGGCTCTCAGCGTCGTGTTGGCCGTTGTTCCCCTTCTGGCCGGCGCACAGGACGAGGCCGACACGGATTGGAACCATCTCGGCCTGAACTTTCGGGCGGGCTTTAACATTCGAGCCAGGTTCTCGACGCCTTCCAGCCTGGTGTTTCCGCCCGGACCGGGCGCCGGTAGTGCCGTAAACCGCCAATACAATGACGGATTCGTCAATGTGGATAGCAGCGGCAACCAGGGAGGCCAGACGTGGAATTGGGGCTATCGCCAGGCCTCGCAAGTCAGCGGCAACAATGTCCTGATGCACGCCAGCGGTTTGGAAAGGGCCAGTGAACACGCCACCGACGATCCGAATCTGGGATTGGACTTCAACTATGTCCGTGACATTGCCCATCCCAGTTGGGGCCAATGGGGCATTAAGGTAGGCGCCGCTTACACCCGGGTGGACGTGCGCGACGCGGCTCCCATGAGCGCGAATGTGGAGACGATCACCGACAAATATCCGTTGAACGGAGTCACTCCTCCCATGGCGCCCTATTCGGGCAGTTTCAGCGGTCCAGGACCCGTCATCGGCAGCAAGCCGAGCTCACGCACCACCGCGATAGCGCCCAACGGAGCCATCATCACCGGCGACCACAGCCTGGAGGCGTCGCTGTTCGATCTGCGGCTGGGTCCCTCTTTCAATATTCCGCTGTTCAACCGCTTCTCCCTGCAAACGGGCGGCGGACTGGCGGTGGGGCTGGTGTACAGCCATTTTAGTTTCACCGAGAGCAGCACCGCCGGCGCAGGCCCGGTCTCCGCGTCCGGAAGCAGCACCCGCACGGGCCTGGTGCCGGGCGCTTACGCTGAGGCTGGGTTCGCGTATCGAATTTGGCGCTCGACTTCGCTGTTCACCGGCGCGCAATTCGAGTATCTGGGCGATTTCCAACAAGGCGCGGACGGACGCACCGCCCGGCTCGATTTTGGCCGGACCGTCTTTTATGAGTTCGGCCTGCAATGGCATTTTTGAGGTTTTCCGGTTGGAGGACTGCCGCCGAAGGACCTGACCGCGAGGAGAATCGTCATACAGATGACGAGGACAAGGGCAAAACAACTGTCGAATGCTCCACGGTGCAGCTCCCAGGGCCTCAGACCGGTGAGGGCCGCAAGCAAACGAGGCCAGCACCAGAGCAGGTAAAGCCCCGTCAACATCAGGCTGGCGGCAAAGTAGGCCTCCCCGAGCCATAGCGCAAAGGGCTGGTCAGATGCTCCAATGATGAGAATCGCGACGAGCAGCCCGATATTATACCGGTCCAGGTTGCCCGCGAGGAGGGCCACGTCGACGAACAGGACGAGCAGACTGGCCGTAATGACCTCCGGCGCGAGGCGTCCCCTGGCAAAGCCAATCAGATTGAGCAACACAAAGAAAAGCATAAACGCGTTTTTCACGGCCGCCCAGTGTCCGGGGAGGATCCAGCAGGCGGGCAACCACATCGAACCTTGCTTGGGGAGCGCAGTCCCCAGTTCCGGCGACAGACGATGGGTCATCATCGCGAAGATGTTGTGGAGATAGGGCAGGAACCAGACGGCAGCGACCACGGCAACGATGGCCGCATAGCAGGCGCAGCGCGCGAGCACCGGGCGGCTGACCCACTCGTGCAGACCCCGCGGACGGGCGGCTGCGTACCAGGCGCATAACGGCGCGATGAACACCCCCAGTCCCTTGAAGGCGATGGACCCTCCCAGCAAGAGCGCGCTCAGGACCCATCGCCCGGACCAGGCAAAATAGACGGCTGAGATCATCAGCAGGATTTGCAGTCCCTTGTCCTCCGGAGAAAAAAAACCCCAGGCAAAGAGGATCGGCGAAAACACGCCTAAACCCGCGGCGAGGATGAGATGGACCAAGGAAGGCGCCAGGCGCCACACCTTGAACACAAAGTACACGACGAAGGCGGACAGGAGCGAGTCGGCCAAGGCGAAGACCGCGCGGTAGGCAATGGGGTTTGCCGGGAAGAAGTGGTCGATGGCGCCAAACAACATGAGGTTGAGGGGAAGATTCCCGCCGGCATAATAGTCGAAGCGCGGCTGGGTCTCGGCGAACCAGGCGTTGACCTCATCATATTTCTCGCGCAGCTTTTGGCGAAAATCCGAACCGTCCGCCGGGTCGTACGGGTTGATGCCGTGGGACATCAACTGGCCGCCGGCGGCATAAATCTGCACATCGATGAACGAGTTCGATCGGGGGGTGACGCCGATCAAGGCGAAGCGGCTTGCCGCCGCCATCAGAAAGGAGACCGCCGCCAGGGTAGCCAGAGCGCGATTCGAGGGAGTGAAAAGTGCCGATGTAAATCTCATAACGGCTCAGCCACCGAGATGCAAACGTTATGGATACCAGTTCAATCTTCAGCGCGCCCCGGCTTGACCGCCCACTCCGGATAGGGCGTTTGCGGGCCGTTCATGGCGCGCCAGAGGATGCGGTTCAGTGCATCTTCGGGGCAGCGATCCGGTTGGTCCAACGGCAGGCGGCTGGAGGCAATGGCGTCCCGGCGAAGTTGGGGGTCGGCAATCTTTTTCGGCTCGGGGTTGAGGCGGTCGAGCGGCACGCGGTTGGTGGCGGCGAGGAACGGGGTGAAATCGGGGGTTTGGGTGAAGCAGTCGCTCATGGGCGCGGCGGCGGCGTCCAGTTGGTTCATGGGAGGCAGACCGAGGATCAACTCGATCGTGCGCACGAGATCGATCTGATTGCAGGGAGTGCTGATAGTTTGGCGGCGCCTGGTATAGGGGCTGGCCACGTAACAGGTGGTCCGGTAACCACTCACGTGGTCCCAGCCGGCTTGCGGGTCATCCTCGATAGCGAAGAGGCAAGTGTCCTGCCAAAACCGGCTTTGGGAGAGGGCCTCGACCAGGCGGCCCAAGGCGAGGTCGTTGTCGGCTATCTGCGCCCCCGGCGTAGGATACTCGCCGCGCGTCCCGCCGGTATGGTCGTTGGGCAGGAAGAGCAGGACCAGGTCGGGGAACCCGCCGTTGGTCTCGAACTGCCTGAGGTCGCGGATGAACTGGGCGGCGCGCGTGACGTCGGGCACCTTGAGGTCCCAACCCACGGTGTTGGTGCTGCTGCACGACCGCAGTCCCCCGATGCCGGCCCGGCTGCGAAGCTGCGTGGCGCCCGCGCCGGTCTGGAAGTCTTGCCAAAAATCGCGCCAGGTGATCCGGTCCGTGCGCTTTGGGTCCTTCCAGCCTGCTTCCGAGAGCATCCATTCGCCGTAGTTGCGGAAGGAGCGGCCGTGCGCCAGAGCGTGGTCCCATAGGAAGCCCGAGGAGGCCCACGCCAGGGCATCGACGGCGTCCTGGCCCTTGCCGCCGGCGTAACTGCGGGGCGAGCCGGAGCTGAGTTGGCGCTCGACGTACTCGTTGGCCAGGGCGCTATCCGTCCACTGATGGCCGTCGGCGCTGCATAGGCCGGAGCAGTAGGCATTGTCCAGGAGGACGAACTCGCGGGCCAGTTTGTGCTGGTTGGGGGTAAATTGCTCGCCGAAAATGCACAGCGTGGCGTCGCCGTTGCCCTCGGCCATGTCCCCGAGCACCTGGTCATAGCTCCGGTTCTCCTTGATGACATAAATGACGTGTTTGAACACGCTGGGTTCGCCCGCCCGCTCGGGCACCGGCCGTGCCGGCTGGCCCGGCCGCGCAGGGAGCATCGCCGCCGCCACGCGCGGATAGCGTATGTTCTGCAGGGATGTGGCCGTCATCGCCCGCAAACGCCGCGCCGAAGGCACGGGCACGAGCGAAACCGTCCCGAAGGAATCGTGCGAGTTGAACTTCACTTTCTCGCCGGGCTTGAAAATCTTGTTCGCGCCAATGCCCTTGATGTTCGCCACCAGGAGCCGCTTCTTCCAGGGATCGAATCGAATGGCGCCGGGAAACCAACCGACCGGGATCAGGCCCGCGACGCCAGAGGCCCCGGCCTTCGGGTCGAACCGTAACACCGCCACGGCGTTTTGCGTGCCGTTGCACACATAAAGCCGCCGTCCGCTCGGGTCAAACGCCAAGGCGTTGGGCTGCGCGCCAAACAGGTCGGCCGGCGTCTGGCGGGCCCAAATTGTCTCCACCACCCTGTCGGACCGGGTGTCGATCACGCTGAGGGTATCGCTGCCCGTATTGGCGGCCACGACGTATTCGCCCCCAGGCG
>Ga0181533_1003292_pt1 | contig 17703 bp, 15 predicted proteins | sample PEATcosm2014_Bin_45_FD_119772 | JGI IMG/M metagenome (GOLD analysis project Ga0181533, IMG submission 119772) | Peatland microbial communities from MTU Mesocosm Facility, Houghton, MI, USA - PEATcosm2014_Bin11_60_metaG | ecosystem: Environmental > Terrestrial > Soil > Wetlands > Peat | place... | reverse complement strand
GCCGCCGTCGAACAGCGCAAGCCGCACGTGGTCTGCATGTCGGCGCTGCTCACCGTCACCATGCCGGCCATGAAGCTCACCATCGACGCGTTGAAGACTGCCGGCCTGCGCACGCAAGTCAAGGTGCTCATTGGCGGCGCGCCCGTCACCTCGCAATACGCCAAAGAAATCGGCGCCGACGGCTACAGCGAAAACGCCAACGGCGCGGTCGGCCTCGTCAAGAATCTGCTGGCCGAGGCCTGATCATGATTGTTGAGGCCGCTCGCAAGTTCACCTCACTCGCCATTCCCAGCCAGGACCAGCTCGTCTTCGGCACGAGTCTCCACCCTCTCGCCTGTGGTCTCGGGCTCACCATCGGCGCCGGCCTCGCCGCGGAAAAACTCCATCTCTCGCGCAAGGAACAGCAGTGGCTCACGCGCATCGAGTCCGGGCTCGACGAACTCCCCGCCGAAGAAGCCGCGTTCATCGCCGCGCTTGAGCAGCAGTACGGCAGCTCGTACGACAAAGCGAGCTACGGCCTCTAGCGTGCTCACTTTGCACTTCAGTGAAAAAGGGAGCTGTCATCCTGAGCGAAGTTTGCCGCACATTGTGCGGCAAACGCAGTCGAAGGATCTGCGGTTGCTTTTCAGCGAGCCTTGAAACACCGCAACAGTTGGTTCCTGTGCTTGTAAGCTGATAGCTGAAGGCTACGAGCTTCAAGCTTCCGGCTACAGGCTACCGGCTACAAGCTGAAAGCTGTTCTTATGCACCTCAAACTCATCCACTGCCAGGTCTTCACGCGCGAAATCGAGCACGTCGTCTCCCGCTCTGCGCACTTGGTCGACCTCGAATCCATTCCCATGGGCCTGCACTCGCTGGGCGTCGAGATGCGTCCCCACCTCCAGGACCGAATTGACGCGGCCGACCCGGCCGGCTACGACGCCATCCTTCTCGGCTACGCACTCTGCGGCCGCGGTACCGAGGGTCTTCGCGCCGGCCGCACGCAACTCGTTCTTCCCCGCGCCCACGACTGCATCGGCGTGCTCATGGGCAGCCGCCATCGCTACGCCTCGTACTTTCAGGACCATCCCGGCGTCTACTACCGCTCTCCCGGCTGGATCGAGTTTCAAACTCCCGATCTCAAGCTCCAGCCCGCCTTCCCCTCGCAAAAAAATCCCATGGGCGACCAAACCACGCTCGACGAATTCATCGCCAAATACGGCGATGACAATGGGCGCTTTCTCTACGAGCAGTTCTCCTCCTTCCGCCGCCACTACTCCGGCCTCACCTACATCTCCACCGGCATCGCGTCGGACGAAGCCTGCCGCGTCCGCGCGCGCGCCGAAGCCGAAAATCAGGGCTGGGCCTTCGAAGAGGTTCCAGGCTCGCTCACTCTCCTCGAGCGCCTCGTCAACGGCCCCTGGGACGCAGCCGATTTTTTAGTTGTTGCGCCGGGCGCCGCGATCCGCGCTACACTCGACGACGGCATCGTGGAAGCCGTATGACTCTCGATCAATCATCGGCGTCTTCAAGTCCTGTCCGCATCCGTCTCGAGCCGCTCTCCGTCGAGCTCGAACTCCCGCGCGGCGGTTCGCTCGTTTCCGGCCTCGCCGCCCACGGCTTCGAATTCCCCTGCGGCGGCATGGGCGAGTGCAGCGGCTGCCAGGTGCGCGTGCTCTCGGGCTCGCTTCCCGTTACTGAAGCCGACGCCGCCACCCTCACTCCCGATCAACTCGCCCAAGGCTGGCGTCTTGCCTGTCAGGCCCGCGCTGACGAACCTCTCGTGCTCGAGTGCGGCCAGTGGCACATGCAAATCCTCACCGATATAGAAGTTTCTTCGGCACAACCCTCGTCCAAAACCAATAAAAAAATCGCCATCGATCTCGGCACCACCACCATCGCCGCACAACTCATCGACGCCGCATCAGGCGACGTACTCGGCGTCGAAACCATGCTCAATCCCCAGGCCGCCTTTGGCTCCGACGTCATGAGCCGCATCCGCGCCGCTCTCGACGGTCAGGACCTCACCACGCCCATCCGCGTCGCGCTCGGCCAGCTCGTCACGCGTCTCGCCTGCGGCCGCGTATCGCAAGTTACCGAGGTTCTCCTCGTCGGCAACACCGTCATGCACCATCTGTTTTGCTCGCTCGACGTTAAGCCGCTCTCCCACGTGCCCTTCCAGTCGCCGCATCTCGCCGAGCAGCGCTTCACCGCGCGCGAACTCGGCTGGGACCTGCCCTCCGATTGCATCGTCCGCTTCGCCCGCTGCATCGGCGGCTTCGTCGGCTCCGACATTCTCGCCGGAATCGTCGCCTCGGGCATTGCGCTGGGCGATGATCTCACCGCGCTCGTCGACCTCGGCACCAACGGCGAGATCGCCATCGGCAATCGCAGCGGCATCGTCTGCGCCTCCACCGCCGCCGGTCCCGCCTTCGAGGCCGGCGCCATCCGCATGGGCATGCGCGCTGTCACCGGCGCTATCGCCTATGTCTCTCTCGCAGAGGACGCGCTCGTCGAAGGCACGCTCCGCCCTACCGTTCTTGGCGACGTCGCCCCGCGCGGCATCTGCGGCAGCGGTCTGGTCGACGCCGTTGCCGCAGGCCTGCGCTCCGCAGCCATCCTCGCCAACGGCCGCATCGTCGGCGATTCCAAGATATTCCCCATCGCGCCGCCCGTCGTCCTCTACCAATCCGACATTCGCGAGCTGCAACTCGCCAAGGGCGCCATCGCCGCCGGCTTCCGCCTGCTCCTCAAACGCCTCGGCACCCAGGCTAGCTCGCTCCACGCCATCCATCTCGCCGGCGCCTTCGGCAACTACGTGCAAATCGAGAGCGCCCTCCGCATCGGCCTCCTTGAAGCGCCGCACGCGCTCATCCACGCCGCCGGCAACACCGCCCTCCGCGGCGCAAAAATGCTGCTCCTTGCCGACGAACCCCCGCTCCCACCCATCGAGCACGTAAGCCTCGCCGCCGACCCCGCTTTTCAGGACGAGTTCGCGCGCTGCATGACCTTCCCCGAGCCTGTGTAGCGCCGGCCTCCCGGCCGGCTGTGGTGCGGGCGTCCCCGCCCGCACCTCTGGCGCAGCGGGTGGGAACATTCGCTGGCTAACCCACCACCGAATGATGTGTCATCCCGAGCGAAGCGTTCTTCAGCGGAGCCGAGGGACCTGCTTCAAGCGATGCATCCTTGGTACAACCCTCAGCCGTCCTCCACCTCCGTGCATCCACCCCGCAATGCCTGTTATCGTTTACCTTTATCGCTTCAGGAGACCGCAAGCCCCATGCCTCATCCCGTCATCAAATTCGGCACCGACGGCTGGCGCGGCGTCATCGCCGACGACTTCACCTTCGCCAACGTGCGCACTGCCGCCGAGGCCATCGCCGCCTACATTCACGCTCAGGAAGATCCGAAAAAGGGCCTTTGCATCGCCTACGACACGCGCTTCGCATCGAAGGCGTTTGCACGTGCCTGCGCTGAAGTCGCCGCGGCCACCGGCATTCCCGTCCAGCTCGCCAACGCCATTACGCCGACACCGGCCCTGAGTTTTGGCGTGCGCGAGCGCGGCGCTGCCGGCGGCATCATGATCACCTCGTCGCACAACCCGGCGCAGTGGAACGGCGTAAAGTACAAGGGCTGGTACGGTGGCTCGGGCAAGCCCTCCATGATCACGGCCATCGAGTCGTATCTCGGTCAGCCCGTTCCGCGCGCGCCGCAACCCGCACCCATTACCGAAGTCGATTTCCTGCCCACCTACCTCAAAGCCATCGAGAACTTCGCCGATCTCGACCTCATTGCCAAATCGGGCATGAAATTCTGCATCGACTCCATGTACGGCGCAGGCGCGACGATTCTGTCGGACATCTTCAACCGCATCGGTGTGGCCAACGTGCAGATTCGCGCGAATCCCGATCCGCTCTTTCCCGGCATCAACCCCGAGCCCATCGAGCCCAACATCCGCGCCCTCGGCGAAGCCACCGTCGCCAACCACTGCCAGGCCGGCCTCTGCACCGACGGCGACGCCGACCGCATCGGCGCGACCGATGAAAATGGCAACTTCGTCGACCCCCACAAAATCTACTCCGTGCTTCTAAGTTGGGTCTTGAAGTACAAGGGCTGGCCCGGCGCCGTCACCCGCGCGTTCAACACCACTAAAATGCTCGACCGCATCGCGAAAAAATACCACCGCGAGCTCATCGAGCACGGCATCGGCTTCAAGTATGTCGTCGACCTCATGCTTGAGCGCGAGATCGTCATGGGCGGCGAGGAATCCGGCGGCATCGGCTTTCAGCGCCATCTGCCCGAGCGCGACGGCCTGCTCAACTGCCTCCTGCTCGCCAACGTCATGGCCCAGGAAGGTAAGAGTCTCGGTCAACTCGTCGCCGATCTCCAGGCCGAATTCGGCGAGCATCAATACGGCCGCATCGACTTGTCACTCTCCGACGACCAAAAGAACGCCACCATCGCCCGCGCCCGCGCGCTCCCCGTCGGCGACGCCACCTTCGCCGGCATGCCCATCCTCCGCCAGGAGAACCTCGATGGAGTGAAGTTCTACCTCGACAATCCCGAAGCCAAAACCAAGCCCAACGCCGCCGAAACCTGGCTGCTGCTCCGCGCCAGCGGCACCGAACCGCTCATGCGCATCTACACCGAATCCTGCTCCAAGGAATCCGTCGCCAAGTTGCTCGAATCCGCGCGCAAGTTTGCACTGGGCAACTAACGCGCCACCGAAACATGCAATGTCATCCTGAGCGCAGGCCGTTCGCTCTGCGAACGGCCGGAGTCGAAGGATCTGCGGTTGTCTTTCGCGAATTGAACGCAGCACGAAAAATGGATGCCCAGATCGCGCTCTGCGCGAAGCCGAAGGGTATTGATTCTGAGACGTGCGGTAGCAAGCCGCGACGAGATTTCAGCCTAGGAACACCAGCGCCGCGCTACTAGCTGGAATCCGAATCCGCGCAACCCCGTCTCTCACCGCAACCGGCTCTGCCACCTTCGGACTCCACGCGCCCGCGCGAATCTCCGCGCCCGCCAGGGTCACGCCCTCGGTCGAGTCGAGCGCAGGAGCCTGCAATCTCCACGCGTTCGCTTTGTGCACCTTGCCCGGCACTCGTATCGACACATCCACTCGCTTGAGCTCATCTTTGTTGAAGAGCGCAACCTTGAAGCCGGATTTGTGCCGGGCCGCATAGGCCGTCATATTCGCGCCCACAATCGCGCCGTCTATCCGCATCATGATGCCGCCCGCAAACTGGTTTGCCAGCAGCATTCCATAGAAGATCGGCATGGCCTTCACCGGGCTCGCCGGCTCGCTGAAGATCGGCGTATAAAAACCGATCCGCATGGCCTGCGGCGTCTTTGCCACTTCCATCCCCGGCGTATGATCGCCCAGCCCGGCTCCGAGAAATGCGCTGCTGCCGCCATGCAGATTCACCCCGGCGCATCCCAGGCTGGCCAGCTCCAGCGTGTAGTCTCCCGCCCACAGTGCCGCCGCGAAGGCATTGCTCATTCCCGGCTTGCCGCCGCGGTAGCAGGAATTGCCCTCGGTCATCCGGTACACCTGTCCATGCGCCCGCGCCACCGCCTCAATCCGTTGCATCTCGCCGGTAATCTTCTCGTTCCCTTTGAGCAGCCGTTCGGTGGTCATGCGGGGATCGTTGGGCGGACCCTCGGCATAGTAGTGACCGGTGAGTGTTGTCAGGCGCGCTCGCACCGCGGCGGGAACCTCTTCGTCGAACCGCGTCACCCAATCCGATGAAGCACCCACGTCCGGTCCGCCGAAGCGCGCTCCCGGCACGCGCGCGGCAATGGCCTCGGCATAACCTGTCCACTCCCGCAGATAATCGGCAAAGCCCCAACCCGGCGGACGCGTGCCGTTGTTCGGGTCCCGATAAAAGTCCGGTTCATTGCCAATCTGGAAAAACTGCAGCCGCTCGCCCACGGCGCGCGCCACATAAGCCGCCTCCGTCGCGGCCCGTTCCGGTGTGTTGTTCCCGAAGTTCAGTCCATAAATCAGCTTCCAGCCCGTCGCTCGCAAAAATCCGGCCAGCGCATCGATTGCCTCCGGCCTGATGGCAAACAGGCGATGCGGCATCCAGTTTTCTTCCAGCTTTCCCGGAGGAATTCTCAACTTCGGTGCCACTGTATCCGCATCGGCCTGGAACCAGCAGAACTCGCTGGTGTTTCCTCCGGTGCGAAGAACCCCGTGCGGGCTCAGCAGCCTGAAGTGAGCCACCAGTTCGCGATTTGCCGCGCAGAAAAACTGTGGGTCGGTCAGTTGCGCCAGCTCATAGCTCAAGCCGTTGTACGTCAGCGGCACCGGCGTCGTCTGCTCGCCATCGTGCAGAGTCAACTCTGCCCCAACCGCTTCCTCACTCTGCGCCCAACTCGCTCCAGAACATGCTGCAGCCGTTGCCGCAGCACCCGCCTGAATCAAAAACGTACGACGCTCCATGAAAGGAACTCCCTCAATCGGTCAATCTCGCTCAACCAATTTGTCCTCAGAGCCGGAACCGTTACTGCATCACCGCCACCTTCGCCCGCTTGCCCAGCCGCACCGTCAGCCGCGCCGGCAGCTTCGCAGGAATCAGCAAACTCTCCACCACGTCGCCATCCACGCGCACCGCCTTCTCGGCAATCTTCCGGTTCGCCTCCGTGCCGCTCGCCGCCAGGCCCATCGCCACCAGCAGCTTCGGCAGCCGGATCTGCTGTGCACCCTCCGGTCCCGCCACATCCGCAAACGCCACTGCGACCTCTTCCAGATCCTCGGCCGTCTCACCAGCCTGGAACATCCGCGCCCAGTTCTCGTCTGCGCTCTTTGCCGCCGCTTCGCCGTGAAAATCCGCCACAATCGTCCGCGCCAACTGCTTCTTCACTTCCATCGGATGCAGCCTGCCCGCAGCGGCCTCCGCCCGCATGGCTTCAATCTCGCTCTGCCGCAGATCAGTCAGCAGCACCCAGTATTTCCACATCAGTTCGTCCGAGATGCTCATCAACTTTCCATACATCTCGCTCGCCGGTTCGTTGATCCCGATTGCATTCCCCAGCGATTTAGACATCTTCTGCACGCCGTCCAGCCCCTCCAGAATCGGCGTCATCAACACAATCTGCGGCTTTTGCCCGCACTGCCGCTGCAATTCGCGCCCGCACAGCAGATTGAATTTCTGGTCCGTCCCGCCCAGCTCTACGTCGCACTCCAGACACACCGAGTCGTACCCCTGCATCACCGGGTACAGCAGTTCGTGCAAACTGATCGGCTGCTCGGCATAGAATCGCTTCGAGAAATCGTCGCGCTCCAGCATCTGGCTCACCGTAAAGTGCGCCGTCAGCCGCACCGTATCCTCGTAGCCGAGTTTGCCCAGCCACTCGCTGTTGTAGCGCACCTCGGTCGCCTTCTCGTCCAGAATCCGGAACACCTGCTCCTTATAGGTCTTTGCGTTCTCGTTGATTTGTTCGATCGTGAGCGGCTTGCGCGTCGCGCTGCGTCCCGTCGGGTCGCCGATCAGAGACGTGTAATCGCCGATCATGAAAATCACCGTATGCCCCAGTTGCTGAAAGTGCCTGAGCTTGCGCATCAGCACGGTGTGTCCCAGGTGCAGGTCCGGCGCCGTCGGGTCGAACCCCGCCTTCACCCGCAGCGGCCGTCCCGTCTTGCGGCTCTCTTCCAGGCGCTCCCGCAATTCGCTCACGCGGATGATCTCCGCCGCGCCCTTCTGAAGCAGATCCATTTGCTCGTCTACTGGTAGAAATGTGCTCATCTTGTGTTCCAGTATAAATTCCATTGCATGGAGCAGCCTTCCCACGCACCATCATGCAAGGTCACGCTATACTTTTCCCCATGAAACCCGCCCACCGTAACGGCTACGACTCACATCCCAAGCTGACCATCAACGCGAGGATCTTTTGGATCATCTTCGGGACTGGACTTCTCTATAAATGGCTCCCTCGTACCATCGAGAGCTGGCAGGCGGGAGAAACCTACAACCTGCCGCAGGGCATTGCCTATTCCTTCATAGGCTTGGTGCTCGTCGTCGCCGGCTTTATTCTGGTCAACTCAGCGGTCAACCGGCTGCAGTCAATAATCCCCTCCGATCCAGAGCCGAGTGAAGCCGAGCGCATCCCGCTGTCTCCGCCCAACACGCTATAATCGACCCATGCACTACCCCCGCCATCCCGCCTTCGCCATCGCCCGCGCGGCCGCGGCTGCGGCGGCTCCGGCCGCCTAAGACTCCGCCTCACCTCATCCCAAAATTCAGTTTTCAGTAATCAGTAATCAGTTGTCAGTCCGCGTTTCGCGACTGCCCGCTGACTACGAATCACGAACCACGAACCACGAATCACGACCCACGGCTCACGGCCCTTGTTCCCTCGGTCCCTTGGTCCCTGGTTCCCTGTATTCTGGAGTCACCATGGAAGAGTTCTCTCGCATTCAGCGCTTGCCCGCCTACGTCTTCAACATCACCGGCGAGATGAAGACCCTCGCCCGCCGCCGCGGAGAAGACATCATCGACTTCGGCATGGGCAACCCCGACGGCGCCACGCCCGCCCACATAGTCGACAAGCTCGTTGAAGCGGCCCGCAAGCCGCCCACGCATCGCTACTCCGTATCCCGCGGCCTGCCCCGCCTGCGCAAGGCCATCTGCAACTGGTACCAAACGCGCTACGGCGTCGAGCTTGACCCCGAAACCGAGGCCATCGTCACCATCGGCTCCAAAGAAGGCATCGCCCATCTCTGTCTCGCCATTCTCGATTCGCGCGACACCGTGCTCGTGCCCAACCCCTCCTATCCCATCCATATTTACGGCCCCGTTATCGCCGGTGCGCACATCGTCAGCGTCCCCGTCCACGACCAGGAAAGTTTCCTTGAGCAACTTGAGGACCTCATCCCGCGCATGACCCCGCGCCCCAAGGCCCTCATCGTCAACTTCCCCTCGAACCCGACGACGGAATGCGTAGAGCTTCCGTTCCTCGCGCGCCTTGTCGAGCTCGCCCGCGAGCACGGCTTCTATCTCATTCAGGACCTCGCCTACGCCGACATCGCCTTCGACGGCTACAAGCCGCCCAGCGTCATGCAGGTTCCCGGCGCCAAGGATGTCGCCGTCGAGTTCTTCACGCTGTCGAAGAGCTACAACATGCCCGGCTGGCGTGTCGGCTTCATGGTCGGCAATCAGCGCCTGGTCAACGCGCTCGCCCGTCTCAAAAGTTATTTCGATTACGGAACCTTCACGCCCATCCAGGTCGCGGCCATCGCCGCCCTCGAAGGACCGCAGGACTGCGTCGCCCAGATCTGCTCGAACTACCGCCGCCGCCGCGACGTCCTTGTCGAAGGCCTCAACAAGGCCGGCTGGGCCGTAGCCTCGCCCAGGGCCACCATGTTCGTCTGGGCCAAAATTCCCGAGGCCTACCGCGACCTCGGCTCGCTCGAATTCTCCAAGCTCCTGCTCACCGACGCCAAAGTCGCAGTGTCTCCCGGCATCGGCTTCGGCGAACACGGCGACCACCACGTCCGCTTCGCCCTCATCGAAAACGAAGAACGCACCCGCCAGGCCCTCCGTGGCATCCGGCAAATGCTCGCCAAAGGCGTCGTGCCGGCGTAGCCGAGAAGAAGCTCCCGTAGGGAGCGCAAGAAAATAGTCCAGGGCGTCAGCCCTGGGATCCGGGCCGTTCAACTCGAAAAGCAAAGTACGCGGCGCAGCCGCGCCGAAAAATCCGCATTTTTCTTTCTCTCCCGGCTCAGACGGGCAAGTCCCATGGAATCAGGCCTAATGTTCGTTTAACTGGTGCGTTTACCCGGCCAAATGTTCGCTCAACTGGTGTCACTTGCCCCCGCAAATGTTCGCTCCGGAGGTTGCGATTCTTTGAGACAAATACCGGGAAATTGACCATTTAATTCGTGAGTGGAACCGCGAAATTGACCAAATAAGAGCGAAGGTTGGCAGAGAATTTCCCAAAAGAGCGGTCAAACAGGCGATAGACACCCTAAAAAGCGTGTTTTTGGCGCATTTTTGGCATGTTTTGCGCGCGATATTGCGGTCTGTAAGGGCCGGGGTCCGCTACGCTCTGGGCGGGAACGGGGGGCGCAGGCGAGTATTCGTCTCGGTGATTCTCCCGTTCTTGGCCAATTTGCTCCGACCGTAGGTCAGTTTTGGGCAATAAAAACTGATTCCCCGTAAATTTTCCACATAGATAGCTGTTTGGCATTATGATTCTTGCATGCTGCTAAAGTTTCGATGTACGAATTTCCGCTCGATCCGCGAACGGCAAGAACTCTCCCTCATCGCCGTGAAAACACGGTCAGACGAAAAAGAGGAGAACCTGATCGCGACCCCGTTTAGCGACCTGCGCATGCTTCGATGCGCTGGTATCTGGGGTCCGAATGCGTCGGGTAAGAGCAACGTCCTAGACGCGCTTGCGGCATTCAGAAGAATTGTGTCTGCCTCCTGGCGAAGCTGGAAGCCAACTGGCCCGATTCCCGAATTCGATCCGTTCCTCTTGGACGAAGCATCCAGAGAGAGCAGAACTGAGTTCGAACTGACTTTTTCCACGACCGACAAGATATATCGGTACGGCTTCTCCTTCGATCAAAAGATCTTCCACGAGGAGAAGCTAGTAGACACGACCGCAAAAGACAGAATACTGTTTCATCGATCTTCAGAACTGCCTCATGTGAAGTACCCGAGCCGTAACCTAGGCAAGACATCTGCAGACAGACGTCGTCTAGAAAGCATTGAACAAGAGGTCCGTCCAAACAGTTTGTTCTTATCAGCTGCAGCTCAGAAAGCCCACCCAGTGCTAGCCCCCATTTACGCCAACTTGAGCGAGAATTTCAGGACCATGCACTGGGAGAACATGCCGGGCCGCGAAAGCTACACGGCTGAAAAGTGCTCTGATGAGAACTACAGAGAAAAGATTCTGAGTTTCCTCCGATTCGCCGACGCTGGCATCAACGACATTGAGTTCTCACGTAAAAGCATCCCAGAAGACGAAAGGAAGACACTAGACGTGGTTGTGGCAGCCTTGAAGGAGGCTGAGCCCGAGAAGTATTCTGCAATCTCGTTAGACGTCACAGAATTCTCAACCGCTCCTCAACTGAGGATGGTTCATACCGGCGCAGGTGGCCGCAGGTACGTTCTGGATGAATCAAAAGAGTCCGATGGGACCAAAGCATATCTCTCGGCTATCGGCCCAGTTCTGGACGCGCTAAGGGACGGGTCGGTGCTCCTGATAGACGAACTCGAAGCTAGCCTGCATCCGTTGCTTGCTCGCGAACTTCTCCGTATCTTCAACTCGCCCCGCCTGAACCCCAAGGGGGCTCAGTTTATCTTTACAACCCACAATTCGAATCTGCTTGACTTAGACTTACTGCGGCGTGACCAGATTTGGTTCACACAAAAGAACGAAGAAGGAGCAACCCACCTCTTTCGTATGTCAGAATTTCAACCGCGGACGAACCAAAACATTGAAGCGGGGTATTTGGGGGGTAGATTTGGTGCAACTCCTTTTCTCGACGCACAACTCCTTGAAAGGCAAATCGCTCCCGAACAGCCAATTCAGGCATCTCTAGAATTCACAAACAGGAATTGACGATGGCAAGAAGTCGCCGGTGGAAAAGCCAAACGAGAATACGCCCACAATACAAACGATTTCTTGTCATCGTAGAAGGAGATGTAACGGAGCGGGAGTATATCGAAGCAGTCAAGCGTTTGCGTAAGATTCGTAGCGTGAACGTCCATATCGAGCATGAGCATACTGATCCGCTCGGAATCGTGAAAGACGCAAAGCGGATGCGGAATGAGGCAGCAAAGACAGATCCCTATGACGAAGTATGGTGCGTTTTCGACGTTGAGGCCAAACTCAGCCAGCAGGCTCGTCCTGGCTTTGCGGATGCACTGAGCATGGCGCGTGGGGCACGGATACGCTGCGCGGTATCTAACCCGTGCTTTGAAGTCTGGCTACTTCTCCATGGGGTAGAAAGAACAGCTTGGATCGACTCGGATTCCGCGCAGCGCAGGTGTGCAGAGCTGGGCATCACCCAGATGGGACACGGGAAACACATAAATGCCCCCGAGGCATTGATTTCGAACTCCTTTCCCGCGGCGAAAGCCCGGGCCGTTGGCCTTGATCACATGCACGACACAAATGGCACAACAAGGCCCGAGGACAGAAACCCGTCCTCCGCCGTATACAACCTTATCGACGCGATCTTCTCGGCATTTCCGACATAGGAATGGGCGGACGGCCCGCCCCTCAGGGAATCGCGCCTCCATCACAGGAGGGGCTCCGGGTGCACATTTCAGATTCGTTGGCGCAGGGGCGTACCCCACGCGCCGTCGTGCTTCTCTCTGACCACCCCGACTGAGGAAATGTTTCACTTCCCTGCACGCGCTACAGCCACCACCCCACTCACCCGCCGCCCTGCTAGACTACCCGCACCATGGCCGATGCGATCTGGAAGGAGTACGAGCTCTTCTGCCCGGTGTGCAACGCGTACTTTAAACAATTGGTCGTGCCGCACAAGGTGCCGAAGAACTTCGACATCACGCCCTGGCTCGCCGGGTTTGTGGAGCGCCACGACCACAAGGCCTGGCAGGAGGCGCAGCGGCAGAAAGCGGGATCTGATGGCGGCGGCGAGCCGCGCTGAGGCAGTGTCTGGCGAATCGAAGAGCAAAAGTTTGTGGGGCGACAGACATCGCGCAGGGGTTAAAACCCGGCCGTTTCTTTACGTCTTATCAGCCCGGCTAAAGCCGTGCCCTGATACAGGACCTATACGTCGAGGTTCGTGGTCTCCCACATCTCAAAGGCGAGATGTGGAGCACCCGCACCCGGCGGCAGGAAAAATCTCTTTGGTGGAGATTTATTGTGGCTTTTTGCCGGCAGATTACTGGTCAAATCGGCGCATTGCCGCAGCAAATCCCGTCATTGACACTCAAAAACCGCAATAATGCACCAATCTTGGTGAAATCCACATATTTACTTGATTTTTGCACTTGCTTCCACAGATTGAGCGGACGTACTGTTCATTCAACTGATGACCCGTTAGGGCATCGGAGTTGGTTGCCGGAAAGCTGGAGGAAGAGACAGTCGGCGCAAGCCGGAAGTTGATCGCCAGCAAGGTTGACGGAGTGGACAGCCGGTGAGAACCGGAGGATGGCCGCTAGCCCGGACAGAGGGTGAAACCTGAGGCGTAAGCCGCAGAGGGATCGCTGGACGCACCAGAAGATGCAAAAGCCGGCGCAAGTCGGAAGTTGTTAAGCTGGAAGATTTCGGAAGATGCAAGGGCCGGTGGAAACGGAATACTCATCGACGGCTTCGCCGGCGATGCAAGGTTCGGTTGAAACAAGGAGTGCATCAGAGGTTCAGCCGGAGAAGGAGCCACGAGGCGCAAGCCGAAGGGTTCACGGCCGGTGAAGCCGGAGGGTGATGCAGCCGGTGCAAACTGGAGGCGGATCCATCCGGGGGGCAGGGGCAGCGTGCGGCGCAAGCCGGATGAAGCCGCCAGCCGGGCCAAAGGACGGCGCCGATGCGAATCGGAGGTAGGTCGTCGGCCTTGCCGGAGGAAGGATCGTCAGGCGCAAGCTTGATGGATCGCCGAAGGTCGATCGGAAGCGCGGAACAGCCGACGTAAGTCGGAGGTTTGCAGCCGACCGAGCCGAAGAAACGAAACCGATCCGAGCCGGAAAGTTGACCACCGGTCGAGCCGGAGTGCAGGCCGCCGACGCAAGTCGGAGGTTTTGTGCCGGCGCAGCCAGAGGATACAGCGCCAGCGAAAGCTGGAGGGCGGCCACTGGGGGAGCTGGAGGACGCAACACCGGCTGTACTGCGAGTGATCAAGATTGAAACGCCAGAGGCTTCGGTCTCTGGCGTTTTCAATTTAGGGGCGTTTTTTCAGGCCTCGGTCGTACTTCTTTCTGCTTCGCTCAACCCCTTAACTCCGCCAGCTCCGCGAACGCCACTTGCCTTTGCGCCGCATTACACTGGATGCGGAGAATCCCTATGCGATTGGGCCGAAGTGGAAGGGCTGGCGTCTTCGCCGCTCTCATGTTGGTGTGCGTTGCTCCGGGCCGGATGTGCGCCGCGGGCCAGTGGGCCGCGCCGCCGTCCTCGAGCGCGTCATCTATTCCTACCTCGATGCTTCTTCAGCCGGAAGAACTGAACCATCTGCTGCAAACGCCGGGCGCGGAAAAGCCGCTCGTCCTGCAAGTGGGCTCGCATGTTCTGTTTGATGAATCGCACATCCCGAGGTCCGAGTACGCCGGGCCGGGTTCGCAGGACGCCGGCGCGCAGGTGCTGCGCAATCGCGTTGCCAAGCTGCCGCGCAAGACCTTCATCGTGCTCTATTGCGGCTGTTGCCCGTGGAACCGCTGTCCCAACGTGGGGCCGGCGTACAAGCTGCTGCTCGACATGGGATTCACCCGCGTGAAGGTCCTCTATCTGGCCGACAACTTTGGCGCCGACTGGGTCAACAAGGGGTTTCCGGTTGAGAGTGGACACTAGAACCAACCGCGCTGCATGGGAGTTGGGGTGGGGACCGTGGATCTTCCTCGTCGCGTTCCTCGCCGCATCCGTCGCGCTCGCATCGGCGCAATCCGCGCCTCCCGCGCGGAATCTGCTCAACCAGCCGGCGCCGAATTTCACCCGCCAGGATCTCCACGGCCACGCGTTGCGTCTCGCCGCTTTTCGGGGCAAGGTTGTGCTGCTCAACTTCTGGGCCACGTGGTGCGCGCCCTGCCAGGTGGAGATGCCGGTCTTCGCCACTTGGCAGCGCCAGTACGGCCCGCAGGGATTCGCCGTCATCGGCATCTCCATGGATGACGATGCCGCGGCGGCGCGCCAATTGGTGCAGCGGCTCAAGCTCGACTATCCCGTAGCCATGGGCGATGCGCGCCTCGGCCTGCGTTACGGCGGCGTCCTGGGCCTGCCGCTTTCGTTTCTTCTCGACCGCAACGGCGTGGTCCGCGCGCGCTTCCAGGGCGAGACTGATGTGAAAGAGATGGAGAATCAGATGCGCGCTCTCATCGCCGAACCGTCGCAGAAAAAATAGCTGTTCGCCTCAGACGCGCCCGCTTCATGGCCGTCGAGCGGGGATTCGTGCCGCAGGCGCAGGACACTAAGATGCCACGCGCGGCGGCGTAGATCCGGCAAACGTTAATTCGGCGAGGGCCTGTCGACGTGATCGATCATAATCACATCCACCATCGCCTTGGTCGCCTCCAGCTTTAGCCCAAGCTGCTCCTGCAGCGCTGTACTCAGTGCGGGCGCGGCATCGGGACCGGGGTTCCGCCACGCATCGGGCCACCACTTCAGCTTGAAGTCGAACCGGCCCGCGAGCCCGGTCAGATCCACCACCGGCCTGCCTTGCTCTTCATTCCCAATTGTCTGTAGATTCTCGGCTAGATCCGCCATGGAGAAATTCGTGTACTGCACTTCGAGTCCGGTGCTGCCTCCATGGCCCCTCTCGTCGGACAGCCCATTAGGATCGCCCAGGCTCTTCGTCAACCTCGCTCCACTCTTCCCCACCGTGATCGCATAGACGGAGAGTTCCTTCTTTTCATGATGGGTCGTGAGTTGGTAGCGATCCGCCAGCAGCTTCTGGATCATCGCCCTTATCTGCATTTTGTTGGGTTTGCCCGCCACATCCGCAATGCCGTCGATATCGTAATGCTGCTCGTCGAGCCAGGACGGCCCGCCCTCGATCTGCGTCCGGTGAATGCCATAGGCAATCTCGATCATTTCATTCACAGTGTGGTTTTCAACCCAGACGTGGCGTGCGTCGGCACCGTATCCATCGACCCTGTCATCGGGCTTGCTCTCCTTGATGGTCGCGACTTCGAACGCCGGATCGGCATCCCGCGCCATAAGCTTATCCGGCTCAGGAATCGCCCATGCCGCGTCCCCGGCCGCCCGCACCAGATTCAGCGCAAACGAACCCGACCCCTGGGTAAACATGCCCGCAATCGAGGTCCCGTCCGCGCTTACCTTTCCCAGGTAGGTGGCCGCGATGGCAGGGATGGCGAACTTCAACATTGCGCCCTGCAGGACGATTGAGGGGACCATCGATGCCTGGCCCGAATCGATCCTGTAGAGTACGCCCTGCCAGCCGGCGTCTGCCTTCGATATCTTCACGACGACGCGCTGGCCGCCGCCCATTTGCAAGGTGCCTTGCCAGTTCCCGGTGATGTCGGGTGCATTCTGGGCTGGAAGAGACCGGTACGATAGGCCCAAAAAGAGGAATGCAGCGAAGGTTGCGATTTTTCCGGCGCCACGCAACCGGTTTCTGGCGGGGCTTACGCTTTGAATCAGGTTTTTGCCTGCCATTGCAGCAAGCCTTTCTCGACCTCGACACCATAGCTTCGCAGATTCAGGGCAGCGCCGCAACGGGGACGGCTAACCCGCGTTCTTCCGGATTCTTGAGACAGAATACGTTCCAGATACGCCGGCTGTTCCCTTTTGTTTGAAATTGTGGGAGAACTCCGGCTTTCCGGCAGCAGGCGCGATTGATGAAGGCCTTTGAATTCTCGTCGGCTGCGGTTGCGATGTTGGATTCCGGCAATGTATTCTCGGCTTGGTTCGCGCGGTTTTCTCGCCAGAGATGGAACGGCGATTGCAAGCCAGCCTCAAGCGGAAAGGATCTCATTCCCCTGACCCACGAAAAATCGATACTGGACAAATTCAGCCTCAAAGGCAAAACCGCTCTGGTCACCGGCTCGTCGCGCGGGTTGGGCGCGGCCATTGCCGTTGCGCTGGCGCAGGCTGGAGCTAATGTCGCCGTGCACGGCTCGGGCACTGCGCCCAAAGCCACGCAGCACAAGCTCGAGGCCGCCGGCGCAAAGGCCATCGCGCTGGCGGGCGACGTGGGCGATGCAGCGGTCTGCGCGCGCCTCGTGGAAGAGACCGTCCTGCATTTCGGGGCTATCGATATTCTGGTCAACAACGCCGGCATCATTCGCCGTGCTCCCGCCGCCGAGTACTCCGAAGAGGACTGGCTGGCGCTCATTGACGTGAACCTTTCCAGCGTTTTCCGCCTCATGCAGCACGCGGGCCGGCACATGCTCAAGCAAGGTTCCGGCAAGATCATCAACATCGCCTCGCTGCTCACCTTTCAGGGTGGCATTCTGGTGCCGGCTTACGCCGCGGCCAAGGGCGGCGTGGGCCAACTGACCAAGGCGTTTGCGAATGAGTGGGCGTCAAAAGGCGTGAACGTCAACGCCATCGCCCCCGGCTACATGGATACCGACAACACCGAGGCGCTGCGCAAGAATCCCGAGCGCGCGCGGCAGATTCTCGATCGCATTCCCGCCGCCCGCTGGGGCCATCCTGAAGACCTTGCCGGCGCGGTGGTCTTTCTTGCTTCCGCGGCGAGCGATTACGTGCACGGCCATATACTGGTGGTCGACGGCGGCTGGCTCAATCGATAGAGGCAGGGAACAGGGATCAGGGAACAGCTAAAAGCCAAAAGCTGACAGCCGTTAGTCTGGAGCCGTAAGCTCGAATCGGAGAACAGCCATGCCAGAATCCGGAGTCATCTACACGGCCACCGATGCCACGAAAGTTACCATGCCCGAACCGGGCATGTTACGCCAGGTTCTCGCATACAATCCGCACCTGATGCTGGTGCGCCACACCTTTGAGAAAGGCTGGAAGGGCGCGCGCCACAGCCATCCGCATCATCAAATGGTGTATGTGACGCGCGGCCATATCCGTTTCGAGGCCGAGGGCAAGAGCTGGGAG
>Ga0181533_1003290_pt1 | contig 17707 bp, 18 predicted proteins | sample PEATcosm2014_Bin_45_FD_119772 | JGI IMG/M metagenome (GOLD analysis project Ga0181533, IMG submission 119772) | Peatland microbial communities from MTU Mesocosm Facility, Houghton, MI, USA - PEATcosm2014_Bin11_60_metaG | ecosystem: Environmental > Terrestrial > Soil > Wetlands > Peat | place... | reverse complement strand
CCCTGGTTCTGGAACTTGCTGACTGTCATTATTGTCGTAATCTCTTCCCGCTTGAGCGTTTTGTAAATCAAGTGCATTAGAAAGCTGTAGTCGAATTTGCCCGTCGTCCCGCTCAGGAATGCAGTGAGTGAGTCGACCACCAATCTCTTCGCCTTGACCTCGTCGACGGCGGAGAGAATCGTGTCGATGTTGGAGCCCATGCCCCTCCCTTCGAGCGCCTCGAGATCCAACAGCCTCACTTTCTTTGCCTTCTCCAGGGCTTCGAAGTCCATGCCGAACTTCAGCATATTCCGCTTCAGGCTGAGGACGTCCTCCTCAAAGGTCGCGTAGACGGAGGGCTGATGGAGTTCCTTTGCGCCGTTGTACGCGAATTCTGATGAGATTATGGTCTTCCCCGTCCCGATTCCGCCCACCAGAAGGACGAAATCTCCGGGCATCAAGCCGCCCTGAATCAATGAATCAAGGCCAATAACGCCAGTCGGTACGCGGTTTGCCTCAGTCAAGAATATCTTGAGCTTGGGCACCCCGGATGTGAACTATATCCTTTTTGTCGTGGCAGCGGGGAGACCGCCAAGCGAAAAATGGAGGGGAGCGTCCTAAAACGGTTATATGTAAGAGAGCAAACATGGAGCACTAATCCACAGCGCTTTAAAAACGAAACCCCAAGTCTCAGATGGTTGGGTTCCGTAGAAAAGCTGCAGCGGAGGAATCAGGACTATCTTCTACTGGAGACCATCAAGAGGGTCGGCGTCCAGAACTATTCGCTTCTTTCAAGGCTGACTGGACTAAACGCCGAGACCATCAGGTACAAGGTCAACAGGCACCTCACGAAGCTGGGGCTTGCGACGACCATCAACGTCAACTACGGAGAGCTGGGCCTGTCGGTCGGATACCTGACTGTGAAGCCCAACACCTCCTCGGGGAAGTCGTGGCTCGACAAGATGAGCTATCTCGTTTTCGTGGGCAAGAACATCGGATCTAACCGGTTCTTCTGCCTGACGGCCGTCCCGTTCCGCCTGAAGAAGAAGTACATGGACCTCCTCGAACAAATCAAGGCCGAGGGACTGATAGAGGAGTACGAGCACAAGGAGCTCTACTGGATGAGGTACCCACCCTTCAGGCCGGAGTTCTATGACTTCGATGCAAGAAGCTGGAAGATGGACTGGAACAGATTCGACATGACCATGAGCGAGATCGGTCAGTCGTTCATCTCCGTCAACCGGGACTCGAACGTGGATTACGTCGACCTGAAGATCCTCAGCGCGCTGCTGAAGGACCCGACAATGCCACTGGCGAAGGCAGCAAAGGAGATTAGCGTCAACCCGAGGACCGTTCGGTACCATCATTCGGAGCACGTCATGAAGAACAACTTCATCCTGAGCAATAACATTAGGTGGGTCAAGCCGTTCCAGGATGGCCAACCCGGCGGCGTGATTCAGGCGGTCATTATCTCAAAGAAGCTGGACGAGACCGGCATGTCCAAGGTGAGGAAATTCTGCAACAGTCTGCCCTTCACCTGGCTCGAAGCAGGGACCGAGGACAAGACATACATGGCAGTCGTGGATATTCCCCTCTCGGAGTTCCAGAAGTGCATACAGGAGATTGAAATCCACCTGCAGGGGGTGGGAGAATCATACGAGGTCACGATGCTTGACACGTCGAAATCCAAACCGCTCTCGATACCGGACGAGATGTTCGAGGAGAAGAGAGGGTGGCGGCTTTATACTGCCTGGGAGACGGGGCGACCCGAACCGGTGTAAGGAGCCGTTGAACCTCGGAGCGGGCGCCTATAAAGAGCTAGTCTACGGCGGCCACCTCCTTGCGATGGGGACCGCGAGCATCGCGGCCAGTGCGGCCTTCGTGCTGGGGAGCTCCCCTTCTTGGGATCTGCTCCTAATGGCCTACCTCTTCTCCTTTGGTGCCTACACAATCAACCGCGTGTCGGATTTCGAACAGGACAGGGTGTCCCATCCCGACAGGACATCCTACCTGGAAGGGAGGAGGAGCATACTCCCAGCGATCGCAGTCGTGAGCTTTGGAATCGGCTATGCCCTTGCCATCATCCGCAACCTCCTCTTCTTCGTCGGGCTGTTGCTGCCACTTCTTCTTGCTGTGGCGTACAGCGTCGGATCCAAGAGGATGGCCAAGGCCTTCGGGATATCCCGGCTGAAGGAAGGGTGGTTGGTCAAGAATTTGGTAGTGTCCTTCGGCTGGTCCCTGATTCCCATACTGGTGGGCCTCTACTACCAGGAGCTCCCTCTCGCCATTCTTGCGCTCTGTCCTTTCATCTTCATGCGGCTCTTGGTGAACACGATCTTCTTCGATGCGCGAGACGTCGCAGCCGACGTCGAACACGGAGTGAAGACCCTTCCGGCATCCATGGGCATCGGGAGGTCCTGGAGACTGATGGACGTCATCGATATCGCCTCAGGCGCTTACGCCGTAGTTTTGGCTCTGTCCGGGGTTCTCCCTGGCTTCGCAGGCGTCTTGGCCGTATTCACGCCATACTCCTTTGTCTACAGGTACTACTCCCTGAGGTCGTCGAGGCACAGGGACTCGCTGAGGGACTTCGTCGCCGACGGCGAATACATTCTGTGGGGATTCGTGATGTACCTTGGGCACATATGATGGGGAGGAGCTGTTGATGGACGAGGATGCCGTTGACGCCCTGCTTGCCCCCTACAGACATGCGGTGGCCGATGGCCTGAAACAGGTGAAGGAGAAGAACAACAAGCTCTCAGAGGTTGCGTATGAATACGTCGTCGGCGGGGGGAAGATGCTCAGGCCCTCAATTGTGCTGCTATCCTGCGAGGCCGTCAGCGGGTCCTACCAGAAGGCCGTCCCCATCGCACTCGCCTACGAGCTTGCCCATGCGGCTTCGCTCACCCAGGACGACATCATCGATAATTCACCAACGAGGCACAACAAGTCCACGGCCCACACGAAGCACGGGGTGACGACTGCGATACTGATTTCCGACATGCTGATCTTCGAGATCTTCGAGCAGCTCAGCAGGTACGCCAACGTGGACTTGTCGAAGAAGAGACTCGCTGTCCTCATACAATACGTAGCGAAGGCAGCAAAGGAGACTGCCGAGGGGGAATTCCTGGAGATGAGGCTGTCGAAGAAGCGGGAGCCTTCCGTGGACGACTACCTCGAGCTGGCGGGCCTGAAGACGGGAGCGCTCTTTGGCGCTGCGGCAGCTTCGGGAGGGATTGTCGGGGGGGCAAACCAGAGCATCGTCAAGGACCTTCACGAATTCGGCAGAAACCTTGGAATATCCTTCCAGATGATGGATGACGTCCTTGACATCACGGGGAAGAGCGAAGAAATGGGCAAACCAATGCTCAAAGACATCCAGAACAACGTTGCTAATATCGTCATCATCCATGCGTTGCTGCATGCAGATCCCAAGACGAGGAGCCTCATCAGGTCCTTGATGACCAAGAGCACCTACGGACTCGTTGACATGGTAGAACTGCTCGGCGTGCTTGACGACCTCGGTTCTGTGGAGTACGCTGCAAATCTGTGTCGCAAGCACGCGGCTATGGCGAGGGACGGCTTGAGGCACCTGCCGGAAAGCGATTCGAAGCGAATCCTCGAGCAATTGACAGGGTGGCTGGACGCACGCAGGCGGTGAAATCGGACTTGCCCACAGAATTGAAGACTGGGAAGAAGAAGTGGAAGACCTAGATGGCCATCGAACCAACCGTGCTCGTCATTCCGGCGATCCACATAGTCACGCTCTTGATTACCGGAATGTCGGCCGCCTATGTCTACAAGCAGCGGACGATCGAGTACCTGCAGGTCCGGAACCTCCTCGTGATGGTCCACGTGTTCTACATGGGTGTCGTAGCTTTGGAGTTAGTGAGAAACTTCGTCAAGGACCCGCTGTTTCTCACGGTTTACACCATGTCGAACACTTCCTTCGTCCTGGCAGACGTGGTGCTCCTGACACTCATCGCGATAGCCATCTACTATCGTCCCACAGGAAAGACTGTCTTTGACATTCTCAGAGAGCTCGCAAAGCATCAGATCCAAGCCACGCTCTTCACGGTCTATATGGTGTACATCGCCTTCGCCGAAGGCTTCCTGCTTGCGTTCAAACCCTTCGGGTCACAACCGATGTCGAATCTGCTTGGCATCCCGGTAGTTGCCACACAATTTGACAATCTCTACCTTGATATGCTTCTTGGCGTCCTCTTGGTATTCCTGGCATACCCCTCAATCCTACTCATCGCGGCGAGAGCACGCACGACGGACACCGAAGTGAGGAGAGCATTTGCCATCCTTCCAATCACCTGGGTCGGGATAGGGCTCGACCTCCTCATCTTCAATGGGTACCTCCTGAACAGAGGGCTGGACTACAGTGCTGTGGGCTACCTCTTCGCCGCCGCGGCCTTTGCTGTCACAGCTGCGACATTCCGGCGCGCTACACTTCTATCCGCCTTCTTTCTGCCCGCGACAGCACCAACTCCGACTGTGGCACCGACCGCCACCTTTTCAGGGCTTCTCGGTCTTACAACTGACAGAATCGTAGGGAAGGCGTTCCTGCTGGAAGTAGACCCATCGGTGAGGTACGAGGAAAGCATTCGGAACCTAGCCATGGAGCTTAGTGCACAAGGGCACGTCATGTTCGCGTTCACTTCCCGAGGAAGCCCTATTCATAACTCGCTTTCGGGGCTTGAGAACGTCAGATTCTTCACCATGACGGCGAAGGTCTCGTACCCGAGGCCGGGGGAACAGCCAAACGAAGTGATGGTCCCGAACAACGACGCGACCGTGCTCCTCAACGTGCTGGACAAAGCAATAACGTCCAACCCGACCCTGAAATTAGGCGTCGTCTTCGACAGCATCACAGACATGTTGCTTTCCTCAGGACTCGAAGTGACGTACAGGTTCCTCAAACAGGCAAACGAGATGATCAATACTCAGAAAGTCACGTCAGTTTTCCTCCTGACCCTGGGCGTTCACTCTGAGAGGGAGGTCAACGTAGTGAAGAGCCTATTCAGCAACCAGTTGTCCTACGCCTCAGGACAGCTCTCCGTCCAGAAGACCGGATAGTTCTTTCAGATAGAAAGAAGCGGCCGTGCAGAAACAGTTGGCTGGTTTCTTTGCCAGAATGCCAGAGCTTGTCAGAAAGCCTGTCTCTGCACTGCCGGAAGTGCGCTCATCGCGTCGACTACCTTCTGGTAGGTGCCGAGGATTTCGAACCCATGCTGGGTCAATTCGTACCGTTTCCTGCTACCCAAGTCCTCCTCCCTGAGGAAGTTGCTCGTGACGAGCGACTTCAGGTTGGACTGCAGGGCGAGCCACGACAGGTTTGCCTTGTACATGATCTGAGTCGGCCTGTCGATTCCCGAACTGACGACGCGCAGCACGTCCATCTTTATCTCAAGCTCAGATCTCCGCGCCGGAGTCTTCCTCTCGAGCCCCCCGACCTGAACCGAGATTGCATTTTCTGGGAAGGACATCTTGCGTTTCTCGAACTCGTTTGCTCTCTGTTCTATATATGCATTATAGATTAGTCGTCCATTTTTCCGAGCGCGAATCGACCCTGCTCACCACGAAAGAGGAAACCGTTGCGACTGAATTTGAATCCAGACTCCATAATCACTAATAAGACGACCAGAAAATTTCTGACGTGCGAATCTTCGCCTACAGACGACCCCCAGCAAACTCCGGTCAGGGTGTGGCCTACGAACAGATCAGGGAAAAGCTAGACTCCGCCCTCACTTCAGTTTTCTCTGAAGACGGCAAGAAGGCGGTCCTCTTCTATCTCACCGACAAGTACAGCCTCACACTGGAGAAAGCCAGCAAGGATCCGAGAAAGCTGGAAGAGTCTCTCACGAATCTTCTCGGCGAGATTGGCTGGACCGTGGTTAAGCGTAGGATTCTTCAGGAATTCTACGGGCCCGACCTCAAAATCGGCAGTGTCACGGCGGAGACTGCATCACTGAGCGACGCATTCGGTTTCGTGCGGTCGCTCCGTTCCGGCATCGGGGCCAAGTTTGTCCAGTTCTGAAGGCCCCTTGCGATCCAAGCGACACAGTCCTTCCACTCCCCGGTCGTACGGGTTCAAAGAACACGTGATTGCTTCCTGCCTGCCTAGACTCAAGTGCTTGGCAGTATCTCGAATCCCCTAAGACGACGAGTTCATCGAGGTCACCCAGGTCATCGAGGTTGTCACGGTCGTTGAGTCTGTCACAGCCGTTGAGGTCATCGTGGAGGTGGTCTTCGAGGTTGCCACAGGAGCATCGAGCCTGCAAGACTGGGGCCCAACACCGGAAAGAGGCCGATAACTTCAATCTTTTTAGACAGAATGTCTCGGTGGCGCCGTGGAGCTGACCCAATCCAAGGGGCCGCGGTCTGCCCTCCATTCCTTCCTCAGGGTCCTTCTTACCGCGACCCTGGTCGAGCTGGGGCTGTTCGTCGTCCTGGTCGTCGTCCACGCCGCCTCTCCCTCCACAGCGCTGCTCCTGGTCGCCGATTTTGTGGGGATCTCGCTCGGCGTAACCTCAATCGTGACGCTGTGCGCAAGTGTGGTCTTCGTGTATCTCACCTACCCTAGGTATCGAGTGCCTCTCGTGGTCATAGTGCTCCTGACGGCGTCGACGCTGGTCGCCCATCTCTACGTAATCAACACGCCTTCGTTGCCTGCTTGCTTCGACAGCCAGAAGAACGTCAACGGCTGCATCATGGACGAGTCCTACTACGTGCCGGCGGCAGAGACCATGCTGAAGGGGACTCAGTGCGGGCCGACGGTCCCGAACTGCAACACCGAACACCCGTTCCTCTCGAAGGCGTTAATCGCGGCCGGCATAGCTGCCCTCGGAGACAACGCCCCTGGCTGGAGAATCCTCAACGCGCTTCTCGGGACCTTCTCCCTGCCGTTGGTGTTCGCCCTGGTCCTCAAGCTCTCCAAGAGCCGCAAGGCCTCCTGCCTAGCTGCGACGCTTCTGGCCCTCGATGTGATGTTCTTCACGAATTCGAGCGCCGCGCTGCTCGATATCCCGATGGTCTTCTTCGCGCTCCTGGCCTTCGTGCTGTACTTCTACAAGGTCGGGTTCTGGAAGCTGGACCCGTTCACCCTTGCCGGGATTATGCTCGGGCTGGCAGCCCTTTCGAAGGAGACCGCGATCTTCCTCCTGGCGACCCTGGCGACCTATCATCTGGTCGCGGGGGAGGGCAGTAAGAAGCTGCGTTTCGTCTGCACCGTGGAAATCGTTGTCGTGACGGCCGGGGTCTTCATCCTGGGCCTCCAGGCGTACGACACGCTCTTCGCGAGGGCCGCGTTCCCGTACTTTCTCGACCAGATACACTATATGTTGTCCTACGGCGCCTCGCTGATAGGCCCGGGCTGGTCCTACGGTGGGCCCTACGGCAACAGCACCCAAATCACTCCGCTGAGCTGGATAACATACTATCGGCCCGTCACCTACTATGGGACCAGCGTCTCGGTCTGCGCGAACTCGGTCTGTACGAACTACGTGGGCGTCGCATACTACGGAGTGACCAACTTCCTCGAGACCTGGACGACGTACCTGTGGGTGCCACTCGCCGCACTCGCGATATGGGAGGTCTTCAGGCCGCGGCGTGGGGGGCTAGAGCGGTTCGGGTTCGTCGACATGGCCTCACGGAATCTCTCGGGCGAGACCAAGCTGGCGTTGCTGTCTCTCATCTGGTTCTCCTGGAACTACTTCCCCTATCTCGCCCTCTTCGCAGCAGGAAGGGTGACGTATCCCTTCTACTTCATCCCCGCGCTGCCGGCGGCCGCGATGGGGGCGAGCTATTTCCTGACCCGGAGATGGGTGCCGAGATACGTCTCGATCCTGTACGTGGCAGGAGCGTTCGTCTTCTTCTTCGTGTTCTTCCCGGACAAGGCCTTCCTCCCCGTCTGGCTGCGGGCCCTAATCGGAAGGTAGCGCCCCCTATCCAAACTAGGTCACCTTTCATCCCCTTGCCTTCTGCCTGCTGATGCTCTGGTACCTTTGGAGGCCTCATGTCGGGGCGCATTTCGGCAAGGGGCGAGGGACCCCAGCCGTGCAGCCAGAACGCGCGACGCGGCAGCTGTCTCAGGCTGCGAGCCGAGCGGACAACCACCCAGAAGACAACAACTAGAAACAAAGGGATAAGCGAGTGCGCGCTGGTTCCGTTTCCTTGGAACGAAGCTCCCTGAGAAATCGACCGGGTGCTCCAACCCAAGGGGGCCTCAACGTGTCGACGTCCATCCTCAACTTGATGAACGGCATTCATTACGATGCGTCCCGACGGCGGCCCTTACGCCCGAGATTCGGGAGATCGTCTCTCGCTGGCCACCGAAGGAGAGTCCAGAAGTGACGGCTGTCGCAGGAAGGAAGGCAGGAGCTCCACGGGTCTGACTCCGTTCTTGTGCAACAAAGCAAGGCAGAGCCACGCGAGTGACCCCGTGCGCAGTAGGGCCATAGCCTGAGGAAGGGTCCCCGGCCAGGTCGGGTTGGTAACTCCTGGCAAGAACCACGTCAGAATGATCAGCGCGTTGAAGACCTCCCAGGCATAGAGCGACGGGTCATCGATGGCGAGGACGATGACCAGAGGAATCAGCATCAGGTTGAACTGCGGAGAGTAGATGGTGGCCCCGAGCAGGTAGGCCGCAAGGCCCAGGAAGAGGCGAGGGGCGAGAGACACCTTGAGCGTGTAGACCCTGAGGAGCAGGATGCCCGCAACCGCGACCCCAAACCACTTCGCGTAGGAACTGAAGGGGCTCTGGAAGATCCAGACGTACCACGCGTCCTCCAGCCCCCAGCCCCTGAAGAAGGAATAGAACTGGGACAGGTCCTTGAAGTTGAGAAGAGCAATCGGTAGATAGAAGAACGCTACGACCGCGGCGGTGATCAGGAGATATCTTAGCCTCAACCTGTTCTTTCTGAGCTCCAGGAGATAGATTGGGAGCAGAACGACGCCCACCAGCTTGGCCGCTATCGACAGGCCCAGGGCGGCTGCGGAAGCTCCTTTGCGGTCTTCGAGGAAGAATTGGAGGCTGAGGATGATGAACAGGGCGTTGAAGAGGTCAAAGTTGTAGACTCCGTAGATTATCAGGCTGGGGAGGAAGAAGTAGAGGGGGTTCAGCCTAGTCCCCAGGGCATTGGCGACGCGCCAGCAGGACCACGCCATCACCATGGCGGCGACCAGGCTCATGACGCCGAAGGCCGAGTAGTACCCGTTGTAGTCGCCTCCGATGATGCGCGCAAGGTAGAGTATGTAGCCAGAAATGGGCGGATACTCGAAGAAGAACTGGAAGTAGGGGACCCATCCCTGCTGAACTGGGTAATAAGTGACCAATCCCTGCTGGACCGATCTTCCCCAGAACGATCCTATGTCGCTGTAGATGTTGGGATTGGACCAGGGGGAGTGGAGCATGAAGCTCAGGAACATGGCCGCGAATGATGCTGAGAGAGCCGCAATCAGCGAGTTCCGATACAGCAACGGAGGCCTAAGGCTGACATTCGTATAAAACGTTTGGAGCGGATGGCCACGGGTTCGCATCCTAGAATGGGTCCCGGCCCCGCAGCATCTTCGTGGATACCTTCATAGGACATGTGAACGTTGTGTCATCCCTTGGTCGCAATCCTGCCTCCCAGCCTTTCCACGACCTTCATCGTCGCAGCGCTCCTGCCTCTGGTCATCGGTTTCATCGTCGGTCTGTTGATCAAGGAGTTCCTGAAGATCGGCCTGATCATAGCCGCGATCATTCTGCTCCTTATCGTCGCAGGATTCCTGTCGCCCGACCAGGTGCTAAAGCCGCTACTTGGCTTTCTGAAATCGAGTTCCAGCGTCTCCGACTGGGTAAAGCGGGTGGCGGGCTATCTCCCCTACACCTCCCTCACATTCATCGTTGGACTGGTCATCGGCTTCCTGAAGGGATAGACGAGCGTCCTGAGTCCGGGTCAGCCCGGCAGCCATTCCTGAGGCGGGCCCTGTCCGCCCGCGCAGTCGACGATGCCCGTCACCCGTCTGAGGAAGGATGGGCAAGCGAAGCAGACGAGGAACGTTACTTCTTTGTTAACGACCGGGCAGTCGACACTCTCCTTCTTCATCCGCGAAATCGCCTTGGGGCTGGCCCCGTGCTTCAACTCCTCGCTGACGACCTTCGGAACCTTCCTCGGCTTCGGCGACGGGTAGACCTTGACCTTGAACTTGGTCTCTGTCGACACGGCGGGCTCGTAGCAAGATGAGGATAAAAGCGTGCGGTGGTCCCTACGTCATCTGTTTTCCGGCCGACGGCAGGCCCGCCCAGTCCTCCGGCACAACATTCCCCCTGTCTAACCTGTCCTTCGTCTCGTCCCGAGCCGACCCTACTGCCGGGTCCGGATACCCCTCATCCGGATGAGCGCCGTCAGAAGAAGGGCGACAGCAAAGGAGACGAAGTAGCTGAAGTCCGCGCCGCCGAACCATGAGGAGAGGGCCCCCACGGGGTAGCCAAGGGCGAACTGCGGCACCATGAAGGGAACCGACACCAGAATCGAGAACCCGTAGATGGCGAGGGCAGGCCAGTCCCACCTGACGGGATTTTCGCTGGTCTCCACGCTCGTCCTCTTGACGACATAGAAGTCGACGAGGACTATAGCAAGCCAGGGCATTATCCAGTAGGACAGAGCCAAGAGGAAGTTCTCGAAGAAGCTCTCGAAGTTCGCCTGGACGGCGACCGCGATGATGAAACCTGCGACCCCGCCGGCGGCGACCGTCATCCATCTCTTGGCCTTCACGTCGAGGACCAGCGCAGAGAGCGAGTTCGTGTAGAGGTTCAGCGCGTCGGCCGCGAAGGCACCCAGGATCAGCGTAACCATGGCCAGCGCCCCGAAGGACCCCGCGTAGCTGTTGAGCCCGTTGAAGTAGGCGAAGGAGCCCGTCTCGGATGGGGTTAGGCTGCCCACGAGGGCGCCCAGGACTTCTATGGCGAAGGAGGAGATGGCGCCTCCGGCCAGCGCCAGAACCATCACCTTCATCTTGGAGGTCGACGGCGCGAAATACCTCGAGTAGTCGGAGGCGTATGGAGCCCAAGACATGAGATAGGAGAAGGAGATGATCAGAAGAATCCCGACGGATCCCAAAGAGAGTGCGCTCTCAGACCCGCCTGGCGAATACGCGAAGGCCTTCCCGAGGTCGGGTATCGTCAGGACGAAGATGAGGAGGAACAGGAGACCGAGCACGATCGACATCGCCTTCTCGAACAGGTGGATGAAGTCGTGGCCGTAGATGGCAATCACCGCCTGGATGATGACGTAGGCGGCCGCCGAGAGCGCGAAGTTCGCACCCGGAAAGATCACCTTGAGGGCTACGACGGCCAGGATTGTGTTGACCGTGAACCAGCCGACGGTGCTTATCCAGTTCAGGGCGCCTGGGATGTAGTTACCCAACCTGCCGAACGAAGCTCGCGAAGAGAGCATCTGAGGGAAACCGAGGCTCGGGCCCATGGCCGCCGCGAGGCCTACGAAGAGCCCGCCCAGCAGGTTGCCCACCAGCAGGATGGGGATGACCTGGGACATCGTGAAACCGGAAAAGCCCGTAGTGATGACACCGACGACGTAGTCGGCTATGGTAAGGTTGGCGGCGAACCAGAGAGTGAAAGTGCGGTTGGGCGAGCCGTGGCGCAGGTCCTCGGGGACGTGCTCGATTCCCAGTTTCTCGACCTTGACCCGCTCGTCCGCCATGTTTGGTTCCCCATGTGCCCATGCCGTTCTAAGCATTTCCAGAAGTCGGGTCTACGGGCCTGGCGCCTCAGCGAGCGATCTCACCTTCTTCTCAAGGTCGTGCTTCCCGGCCAGAGAAGAGTAGACGGCCAGGAGCCTGAGCTGCCTCGCCACGTCCCCTTCGGCGTCCCGCGTCAGCTTCTCCAGCTCAGCCTTTCCCTTTCCGGAGATGATGTACCGTCTGACGTTCCCCTCTCTTTTAGTCAGCTCGGTGATCAGCCCTTTCTTGAGGAGCTCTCCCAGTATCAGATAGATCGAACCCGGCCCCGGCCTCCACTCTCCGCCGGTCACCCTCTCAATCTCCCCCGCGAGGTCGGACCCCGACATGGAGGACTCCGACAGCATCTTCAGAGCCGCCAGGCGGAGGACCCCCTTTGGAGCGCTGATCAACGCGTTCCCTGGCCGGGACCGGCTAATTAGGACTCTTCGGCCATCGGGAAGGGAGGCTGACGAAGGGAAGCTCGGATAAATACCCAGTCCGGTCGAGTCCGAGTCCCGTTGAGCGGAGCGATCATAGTCCACGCGGGTGCTGGAAGTGGGAAGTACGCGCCGGACGACAGGAGGTTCCGAGAGCTCCTCAACGCTGTCGAGGCGGGGCGGGCCGCGATGAAGAAGGGGTCTTCGCTTGACTGCGTCGAGGCTGCCGTCAGGTACATGGAGGAGTGCGGGGCCTTCAACGCGGGAAGGGGCTCGTGCCTCACCGTCGAGGGAAAAGTCGAGCTGGACGCTGCAATCATGTCAGGCGAGGGCCGACGAGGAGCCGGAGTCGGGGCGGTCACCTGTACCTATCACCCCGTGACTCTGGCGAGGAGGGTGATGGAGAAGACCCCCCACGTCCTGATCGCGGGCGAAAGGTGCAGGGCCTACCTTCAGGCCGCGGGGCTCGCCGCGGAGAAGCTGCGGCCCTCGCCGACGGTCAGGCTGAGATTCAAGACCTTGACGGAGCCGGGGACCGAAGGAAGGCGCAAGATAGACCTCTGGCGCGGACTCCAGGAGGGCAGTACCGTCGGCGCCGTCGCGCTCGACGCCGCAGGCGTCCCGTCCGCAGCGGTGAGCACAGGCGGCATGTGGCTCAAGCTCCCCGGCAGGGTCGGCGACTCGGCGGTCATCGGAGCGGGCATCTACGCCGACTCGAAAGCCGGCGCGGCCAGCGCCACCGGCACCGGAGAAGAGATAATCAGGAACTCGCTCTGCCTGAAGGCCTGCGAGTACCTCATGAAGGCCGGCGCGCCGGGTGCGGCAAGACGATCCATCGAGCTGATGACAAGAGAGAGCGGCAGAGGCACGGCAGGGATAATCACCGTGGACCTCAAGGGCCGAGTGGGAGCCGCGCTCAACACGGAAGCTATGGGGAGGGCCTGGTACGACCAAGTGAAGGGCAGGCCCGTCGTCCAGATCTGAGAATCCTGTTTCGTTAGATGGAGAAGGGCCCTGACGCCCCAGACGAGAATCATTGGGAACTGTCCCCCCTGATTCCCCTTGCCGTGGAGCGCCGTCACGAGCGCCTTTCATTCTTGGTGATGAGATGAGCGCTGATTGCCGAGCCGCCCGCGGCACCCAGTTCACCTTAAATCGCGCCCGGACGGGATGGCCGGTCCGATTGAAGGCATTCTGTGTCTCGCACGTCAAGGACGTCGACGGGCTTGGGTCGGCCGCGTTGGTCGTCGCCGCGACTGGAGCCGAGGTTCTTCTCTCGGACTACGACGACCTGCTCAACAACCTGGCGGTGGTGCCGCCCGGCACAGAGAAGTTCGTGCTCTGCGACCTGGGGGCGGACAACGCCAACCTGGGCGGGCTTCTGAAGGGGCTGAAGAGGATCGGGGAAGGCGCTGAAGTGACCTACATCGACCACCATTTCATGACCCCGGCCACCAAGAGGAAGCTGAAGCGGATCGGCGTCAGACTCGTCCACGACGAAGACGAGTGCTCGAGCATGCTCGCCTATCTCACATTCAAGGGCTCATTGCCTGAGCGGGCCCGCCTCATCGCCCTCTGCGGGGCCGTCACCGACTACACGGACGACTCGCCCGCCGCGAGGAAGCTGATGGAGCAGGCAGACAGGCAGTTCGTGCTCCTGGAGGCGACGATGCTCGCCTACGCGCTCAGCAGGAAGGGTGGGCAGGACGGCTTCCCGGAGACCGTCGTCTCCGAGCTCTCGAAGATGAAGTACCCCCATGAGATTGCGGGCGTTCCGCGCCTCGCGGTCGACCAGCTGGTCGAGGTCGCGCAGCTGGGCGAACGGGTCAAGGAGCGTGGGACGAAGATGGGCCGGCTGGCGTACATGATAACGGATCAGCATTCGACCGGCAACGTCGCGAAGCTGCTCGTCGGAGCCTTCGAGGTCCCGGTGGGAGTCGCCCTGAAAGAGAAGCGGCCGGGTTGGTACGAGGTGAGCCTCAGGTCGACCTCGGAATGCAGGGTCCACCTCGGGAGGACGATCGACAGGATCGCGAGCAGGCTGGGCGGGAACGGGGGAGGCCACAGGAAGGCGGCGGGGTGCAGTGTCCCAGTCTCCAAGGCCGATGCGATGCTCAGAGAGCTGTCGAAGAAGGTCTAGTCTCCCCTGACGCACTTCACGACTATCGAGCCCCCAAACTGCGTCTCCTCGATCTCGACGCTCCCGAAGTGACTCGAGAGGAGGGCCTTCAGCTCCGAGTTGTGGAGCAGGAGTACATAGGTGTCGTAGATCGACCCGTACCGCAGGCCCACCGCGCCCGCGGTGACAAGGCCGACGACGCTCGGAACCAGCCTCAGATAGAGGGCCACGGCCAGGGCGGCGACCGCGGAATCCGGCTTCCCCAGGTCACAGAGGCCGAGCCTCCCCCGAGGCTTCAGGGCCCACGACAGCTGCCCGATCGCCCTCAGAAGGTCCTGCGCGTCCCTGAGCGCGAACCCCGAGACGACAGCGCCGAATGCGCCCTCGCGGAAGGGAAGGAACTCGAAGGCGGCCCTGACCCTGTTGGGGAAGCGCGACGTGGCCAGCATCGCCTGAGAGACATCGAGAAGAACGGGCTCGCCGCCCTTCGCCGCGACCAGCCTCGACATCACTCCGGGACCCGCCCCCAGGTCGAGGACGAGGGAGCCCCTCCGGACCGCGAACGCGACTGACCTGACCCTCATCCGCCCGTCAGCACGAATCGCGATTCTGCTCGAGGCCTCCTCGTAAGAAGGTATGACCCCTTGCAACGAGTTCACCACGTGGGCCCACCTGCCCTGGAGGCCTGGCCTCCTGTGCTTCATGGAGACCCGGTGCTCGTCCGCGCGGGCGATAAACGCTTCCAGAGACGGCTACTCGGTCCAGTCGAACCTTTTCATCCTGTTTGTCTAGCAAGTTCTCCAGCATCAAAATCGAACTTTCGAGACTGCCCCGGCTCCAGCAGCTCGTCTACAATTGTGTATGCAGGGGCAATCCGCTTTGACATGACGTTCCCAGAGCTCAGTCTGTTCTGGGAACGGAGCTCAGTCTGTTCTTGAGTCTAGGATTATATCGAGCCGTGTGCATCCAGAAGGGGAAAGGAAGACATGAAACGAAGATGGGAAGTTCGTGAGGCGGGGTTTCAACCCTAGCGAGGTCCTCGATACGGTCGAGAAGCAGAACGTGAAGTTCGTAGACCTGCAGTTCACGGACGTGCTCGGGAGGCTGTCAGAACGTTGAGGACTTCAGTAGGAGTGGCGGCTACGGTGCTAACCGTCGTCCTCCTTGCGTTCGGGAGCACGCAATCGTATTCGTACGGTGGCCTGAACGGCGCACTGGAACAGGCTAACTCCTCTTCGACCTCCGCCGCTTATACGCTAAGTCTGAGTACGGACAGTTCGTCGTACACGGGCCCACAGTTCGTTTCGATATCGGGGGCGGTCTCGCCCGCGCCGACGTCGTCCCCCGCGGTGGTGATCATCACGGTCGTCGCGCTTGATAGAACTCAGGTCGAGGCGTTCAAAGCCACCGCTTCAGCGAACGGTTCCTTCGCCGCGAGCTTTGTAGCAGGAGGCGATTCTCACTGGACGAGCGGGGTGTACACGGTCAGAGCGAGCTACTCTGGATCGACGGAGACAACGACATTTCAGTGGAACCAGCCGCCCGCGACCACCTTCTCAATATTCTGGATCACGGATACACAGTTTCTCTCCGACTCGAACGAAGGGTTGTTCGCGAACACAACAGGCTGGATAGTGAATCACTGGGGTCAATACGATGGGAGGATGGTGATTCACACCGGGGATATCGTGGAGACCGCGAATGTCATGGGGCAATGGGACAATGCCAGCAAAGCCATGTCTGTGCTGCTGAGGAATCAAATCCCGTACACCTGGGACGCAGGAAACCACGACGATCTTCGCACTCGGACGCCCAGCTGGCTGGGGGGCTCTGAGCCCTCATTCAATACGACCAACGTGCAGGCTGTTGTCGACAGGACGGGCTACGCCCACTGGGTGAGCAGCTTCGACGGGGGGATGGACACGGCGGTCAACTTCACCGGGGGCAATTCGGGCTTCCTGATAGTGAACATCGAATTCAACGGTAACGCTCAGGTCCTGAACTGGGTAGGCGGTCTGCTGGCCAATTCGACGTACGCAAGGGATCGCGTCATAATCGCCACACACGCGTACATAGATCCCAATGGTCTCACCTATGATCCTGAAACTTACACATCAACGATCATCTTGAGAAACTTCACGACAGCGTTGACATCATTGATGAATAGGTATTCTTCCAGGGTATTCCTGACTTTGAACGGGCACTTCGGCACAGATTCTGGATATCACACCCCCGTCCCAATCAAAGGTCGGTACGACCTACTGTTCAACAGGCAGGATTGCACTGACGTCGTGGCCTGTTATAGCACGACCAATAAGACGCCAGACCGGGCAAAGGTTGGTGCATCGACGGTCACGATTCTCACCTTTGCCACGCAGAGGAATCAGCTCGGTGTCAGGTCATTTGACGTCTTCGCAGGTCAGTACAGGAACGACCCAAACGATCAGTACACGTTGACTCCCATCTTCCCCTCGGTCCAGACGACCACAACGACAACGTCCACGTGCACACTGGGTCCATATTGTGTCGGCTCGACTACCTTCTCTACGGTGACAACGACCACCACCGCCTCCACCTTCACTTACATGGCTCTGGGTGCTGCCGTGATCGTGATATTGGCAGTAGCTGCTCTAGCTGTCTGGGTCTTGAGAGGCAGAAGGCCCTAAGACACTATCTAGTCAGTGTACAGAATCTGATAAGAAAAACGACCCGAAAACTGCCGGTCAGTTCGCTATCTTGAGCCGATGTACGGCTAAAGTTTATCGTAATCGAGTGACTATAAGTAGGGTGGCAATCCCACCCATCGGGGACTATTCTCTTGTCAAAGCCCGGAGAGAATGAACGCAAGACCCATCTCAAGACATTCAGATTCTCAGAGTCGTTGGCACATTCTCTTGAGAAGGAAGCCGCTGATGAAGGTACGAACGTCAACGCACTAGCCAACTCGATCCTCGGTCGGTACTTTGGCTGGGACAAGAAGGCGAGGGAGTTCGGATTCATTTCGCTCCACAGGTCGATCTTCACGAGTCTGATCGAGGAGTTGGATGACAAGACGCTCGCCCGAATAGGGCGAGAGGTTATGGCCGTCATGTGGAAAGAGATGGCGGAGTTCTTCCTTCAAGACTCCTCTCCGGACAAGATACTGGAGGTCCTGAACATGAGGTCCAAAATAAATCCTGACAGATTACGAACAAGAATAACGAAGGAAGAGGACACATATACAATTGTCTGCCGCCATGACTTCGGTCCCAAGTTGAGCATCATCCTGGCGAGTTCTCTCCAAGAACTTGTGAGGAAGTCATTTCTTGCTGAGCCGCGGATCAGTGTGGAGGAATCGGTCGTCACGGCTCGTTTCAAGGTCCATCCGCAGAGCTCGCCAACCACCCTCCCACCACCCTCCCGCCACAGTCCTAAGCCAGTCGGGAAAGGGTAAACGCTGTTT
>Ga0181533_1003281_pt1 | contig 17753 bp, 13 predicted proteins | sample PEATcosm2014_Bin_45_FD_119772 | JGI IMG/M metagenome (GOLD analysis project Ga0181533, IMG submission 119772) | Peatland microbial communities from MTU Mesocosm Facility, Houghton, MI, USA - PEATcosm2014_Bin11_60_metaG | ecosystem: Environmental > Terrestrial > Soil > Wetlands > Peat | place... | reverse complement strand
GCGCCGCGGGGGACCCTGAAAGTCCGCCTCCGCATGAAATTGCCCGGTGCTCGAAAAAAGCTCTCTAGCCATCCGCATGGCCTTTCTCCCGGATACCCGAAGCCTCCAGGCCCTTCGCAGCAACCCCCGCGCATGCCGGTTTACATCGCGAAAATTCGCCGCGTCCGCCCTCACTTCCTTTGGGTCCACGGCAACTCCCAGCGCCTCGATGAACTTGAAGTCCTCGAAAAAAAAGCCCGAATTCAAAACGCGCAAAAGGCCAACCAGCGGCTTGGCATGGGCATAGAGGCACTTGCGAAAGGCCCGCTCTGCATAGTCCTCCGGGGGACAGTCGAAACGCTTGCAGAAGAGCGTCTTAAGCTGCTGCGGTTGCTGGGCCATGGGCCGCATCGTAGCAACTACGCCGCCGCAGTCAAATCATTTTCTCGGCCTCCGGGATTACTTCCCCTGCACCAACTCCTTGACATAGCTAATGCTATAGACTGGGATACCCTCGGGAGAGCAACTCGAAGCGACCACTTGCCGGAGGACGGTTTTGGCTTCAGCCGGCCTTGCGGCGGTCACGGGAGGCGTGTAGCGGTATGGAGTAGGTTCGGGCACCCATCTGCCCGCCCCCGGAGTGCTGGGCACCCAGGGCGATGGCTCCGGCGCCCGCGCGGCAGGACCGGGCACGGCCGCCGGAGGGTCAATGTAATTGGCGCCAGGGGCATAGCCATAAGTACATGCCGGCTGCGAATAAGCGTAGCTATAAGCCGGGTAGGGATAGCCACAACCGCAATAGCAGTAACACGGGCCGGCACCCAGCGAACACCCGAACCCCCCAAGGCCGATTCCGACCGAGAATGAGGGCCATAAACCGCAAAAGTTGCAGCAGCAGTAGGCCATTGCGTTGCCGCCGATGGCCAAAACCAGACTCAAGATGAGGCCAATCTTCTTCATAATCTTGCCTTTCCTGGCCTGCAATTTACTCCCGTTCGGGCCTGACGGGAAGCCATTTCTGGCATCCGCGCGCTTTTTTTGAACGGATTTCCCGCCGTGCTCTCCAATCCATTGTTGTTGGTGTTGGGTTCGGGTTTTTGGCACGGTTGGGAGCGGCCCGCGTTGGCGGGCCGCTCTTTTTGCTTCTGCGCGCGGATTGGACTGCGCGACGCGTGGCCTGTGGATCCAGGGGCCCTGCGCAGCATGGCCTGCGGGGTCAGCAGATGCCCGCAGCCTTCATGCTTTCCCGGACCATTTCCGGAGTGAGGCCCTGCTGGCGCAGAGTCCGCAGGCTCAGGGAATCGTGGCGTTTGGCCAGCCGAACGCCCGACTCGTCGGTGACGAGCGGGCAGTGATAAAAGGCCGGCGGCGAACAGCCCAGGGCCCGATAAAGCAACAACTGCCGCGCGGTTGAAAGCAGCAGGTCCGCTCCCCGGACCACTTCCGTGACCCGCATGGCGGCATCGTCCACCACCACGGACAACTGATACGCAGGCACGTCGTCATGCCGCCAGACCACGAAATCACCAAAATCCTTGCCCGCGACAAACTGCTGCCGTCCGAAGAAGCCGTCCACGAACTCGATGGTCTCGCCGTCGGGCACACGAAAACGCCAGTTCACTCTCGAAGTCGCGGGGGCCTTGCCTGAGTCGTTGGGCGTCCGGACCTGGGGATTGCGGGGAAGAAGGCAGGATGCCGACTCCACGTCTGCCTTGCCTGCGTCATTGCCAATCCGGACCTGGGGATTCGGCCTGCATGTGCCCGGATAAATTGGTCCCTCGTCGCCCGCGTGCGGGGCGTGGAGTGCGCGCAACACGTCCTTCCGGGTGCAGCGGCAGGGATAAAGCCAGCCGGCCGCCCGAAGCTGTTCAAAAGCCGCCTGGTAGAAAGACCTTCGCTTGCTCTGTTCGTAAGGCCCATACGGGCCACCGCAATCGGGGCCTTCCTGCCAGCGAAGTCCCAGCCAGCGCAGGTCCTCAACCATCGCTTGGGCAAAAGCCATCTTTGCCCGCACCGCGTCGATGTCATCGCTGCGCAGGACCAGAACACCCTGGGCATCCACGGCCCGGTGCTGGGCCGTCCAGAAGGTGCGAGCGTGGCCGATGTGCAGGTAGCCCGTCGGGGAGGGTGCCAGTCGGCCGCGATACTGAACGTTCGCCGTCATCCGGGCGCATTCTCCAATGACCAATGACCATTGTTCAATCCTCAATTCACCTAAAAATGACCGCATCCGGTCACCGCCCCCGCAGCCATCGCCGAAAGACGAGCGCCGGCTTTAGCCGGCCTTCGGCGTCCAATGTTCAATAGGGGCACAGCATCCTCCAGGTGCGCGCGAAGCCGGCTGAAGCCGGCGCTTCGGGGGCGGTGTCCAGATGTTCCCTATAAATCTACACTATATCTATTGACATACTTAGTATTTCTTGTAAACTGCCCTCGTTTATGAATCTGAATGGTCTATGAGTTTGATGGCTAAAGAAGAAGCAAATATGTCTGTTCGAGTAAACAGTCCCCCTTCATTGCCGGCAGCAACGATTCCGACGCGGTCGCTCGCGGAGGTGTTTCAGCGGCTCGAACGCCTGGCTGCGGGATCGCCCAACCTTCTCATTTATCGCACTGCCGGCTTCGAGTCGGGAGGCCGGAGCTACGAATTGCCGCGATGCCTGTATATCGGCCCAGGCGGAGGCGGTGAGCCGCTGCGGATTGGCATCTTCGCGGGGATTCATGGCGATGAGCCCGAAGGCACCTACGCCTTGATTCGGCTTCTGAGTTTGCTGGAGCAAGCGCCGGATTTGGCCAAAGGGTATTGCCTGTTTATTTATCCTGTCTGCAACCCGACAGGATTTGAAGATAGGACGCGTGGTTCGCGGGGCTGCAAGGATCTCAACCGCGAGTTCTGGCGGGGTTCCAAGGAGCCTGAGGTCAGGCTCCTGGAATCGGAGTTGGTGTCGCACTCGCTTCACGGGGTCATTTCGTTGCACACGGATAGCGCGAGCCACGGATTTTACGGTTTTGCGCATGGGGCCACGTTGACGCGTTACTTGGTCGAGCCGGCGCTGGAGGCAGCCGAAGAGTTCTTGCCGAGAAACGCGGATGAGAAGATTGACGGTTTCCGCGCCCGCAACGGCATTATCCGGGAGGCCTATCAGGGGGTGCTCTGCGCCCCGCCGGGCGTTCGGCCGCGACCCTTCGAGATCATCCTCGAGACCCCCCAGGTCCCGCCGACCCATCTGAAGGAAGCCGCCCTGGTGGCGGCACTCCGCGCGATTCTGACAAGCTACCGCGAATTCATCGCATACGCCCCGAGTCTATAACCGGAGCCGAAACCTGATTTTATCCCACCAGGACACTGGAGGCCGAATGAACACTGAAACTAACCCACACGACGCTGACCGGACGACCGGAAGTTCCTCGTTGAATTCCAAACAAGACAATGCAAGCGAACTCATCGATCCGAAGGCTCGGACACATCTCCATTCATCCACAAACACTCCTGGCCATGCTGCTGGTCGCGGCCGTGCCGGTGCTTAATCTGCAAGCACAAGAGACCAACGCCGCTCCAAGCCCGAAGCCGGAGGCGGCAACAACCACCCAGGCGGAGAAGCCCCCGCCCTTGCCGCTGCACCAGATTGAAGGAAACGGAGGCGTTTTCTCAACCCTGTCCGCCTACCTGGTGAATCCCCCAAGGAACGGCGAATTGGTCGGCCGGCCCGCCGTTGGGTTTTCCTTCGTGGATCTTGGCTGGGGCCGCGAGCTCGAAGCCTTTACGTTGACAGAGACACCCTGGAAACGGCTCGAGCTCGGTTTTGCCTACGATCGCTTCACCCTCGGTGATTTGCCGCAGGCGATCGAGGAGGCGACCAAGGTGCGAATCCCGAATGACGCCGTGGACCTCTACAACTTCAATGCGCGGCTCCAGTTGTTGAAAGAGGGCGAGTTCGATCAAAAATGGGTGCCCGCGCTGACCTTCGGCACGCACTTTAAGTACAACGACACCATCAGCGGCATCAACAACGACCTGGGCGGGGCCTTGAGCGCCCACGGCTTCCGGCATGACGACGGCGTGGACTTTACCCTCTATGCCTCGAAGATGCTCACGTTCCTGCCCCGGCCTGTCCTGATCGAGGCGGGCGGCAGGGCGACCAAAGGCTCGCATTTGGGCCTGCTGGGCTTCACGGAAGATTACAATTTCCTCTTTGAGGGCAACGTGGTCGTGTTCGTGACCGACTCCATCTTGCTGGCCGCGGAATACCGGCAAAAACCGAATGATTTCAAGCCCATTCCAGCTTTGATCAGGCCCGAGTCGGATTGGTGGACACTCGACGCGGCCTATATCGTGAACCGGCACCTGACGCTCGCCGCCGGTTATGGGCATTTCGGCGAGGTATTGAACCATCAGGCCGACGGGGCGTGGGGGCTTACCGTCAAATGGGAATTGTAACCATCAGCTACCAGGCGTGGGGCAGGCAGTCTGCCTGCCTCCAGTTAAAAAAACCATAATCCTCAATACAAAAAACAGTCTATGAGCTTATCAACCAAAAACCTCAGCACGCTGGCGCTGCACGCCGGCCAGGTCCCGGACCCGACCACGGGCGCGCGGGCCGTGCCCATCTACCAGACGACGTCCTACGTGTTCAAGAGCACGGACCACGCGGCAAACCTCTTTGCCTTGAAGGAGTTCGGCAACATCTACACGCGCCTCATGAACCCGACCACCGACGTCTTCGAGCAGCGCATTGCGGCGCTCGAGGGCGGCACCGGCGCGCTCGCCGTGGCCTCCGGCCAGGCAGCCGAAACTCTGGCCATTCTCGGCATCACCCAGGTCGGCGACGAGATCGTATCGGCCAACAACCTCTACGGTGGCACCTACCAACTCTTCCACTACACGCTGCCCAAGCTGGGACGCACAACGAAGTTCGTTGATTCGCGCAACCCGGAGGCCTTCCGGCGCGCGATCACTCCCCGGACCCGCGCTCTCTACGCCGAGACTGTCGGCAATCCCAAGCTCGACGTGCCGGAATTCGATGCCCTGGCCCGCATCGCTCATGAAGCCGGCGTGCCGCTGGTCATCGATAATACGGTTGGAGTTGGCCTGGTTCGGCCGTTCGATTACGGCGCGGACATCATCGTGTCCTCGGCGACCAAGTACATCGGCGGCCATGGCACATCCATCGGCGGAGTGATTGTCGATTCCGGGCATTTCCAATGGAACAACGGCAAGTTCCCTGAGTTCACGGAGCCTGACCCGAGCTACCACGGCCTCAAGTTCTGGGACGTTTTCGGCAACTTCCCCGGCCTGGGGAACGTGGCCTTCATCATCAAGCTCCGGGTACAATTGCTTCGCGATCTCGGCCCGGCGCTCAGCCCGTTCAACTCGTTCCTGTTTCTGCAAGGACTGGAGACGCTGCCGCTGCGGCAGCGCCAGCACTCGGCCAACGCCCTCGAAGTGGCGCAGTTCCTCAATGCTCATCCTCGAGTCAATTGGGTAAGCTATCCCGGGCTGCCCGAGGACCCGAACTTCAAGGTTGCCGCCAAGTACCTCAAGCACGGTTTCGGCGGCATCGTTGGCTTTGGCATCAAGGGCGGATTGGAAGCAGGCCGAAAATTCATCAATTCTGTGAAGCTGTTTTCGCACTTGGCCAACATCGGCGATGCCAAGAGCCTGGTCATCCACCCGGCCTCGACCACGCACCAACAGTTAAGCCCGCAAGAGCAGGAAGCCACTGGCGTCACGCCCGATTATGTCCGCCTCTCCATCGGCCTGGAGGATACCGAAGATATCAAAGCCGACATTGACCAGGCCCTCCGGGCGGCGGCTTGAACGTGGGGAAATCAGACCGCCTTCCTTGCCGTGCGGACGGCGGTCTTCTGCAAGATGTCAATTCAAAACATAAAATCGTCACTGAACATGATTATCTCTATTGACATACTGTATATTTAATCTACAATGCGACAAGATTTGAGCGTAAGACCATTATGGATGCGCCAACCAAAGCAGAACAGACAGAGCCATCCTGGCTGAGAATCGTGGAAAGCCAGGTCGGGTCGCTTCGCTTTGGCGTCGTTCAAATCGTCGTGCATGACGGCCACGTCGTGCAGATCGAGAAAACCGAAAAGTTGCGAATCGAGCAAACCGAGCGGAGAAGCTCCGCCAAGAAAGGACCAGACCATGCCAGTATATCCTGATGTCATCAGCACCGTGGGACGCACCCCGCTGATCAAACTTAACCGCATTGCCGACGGCACGCGCAAGCAAGTCCAGATCTGAGGCGTGATTTGCAGTTCTGGCTCGGAGCCGAAAAGCAAGCAGGTTCCCTGCGTGGCAATTCAGCGGTCGCCCTGGAAATCAGTCCTACGCCGCATCAAACCCAGAGCGTGAATAAGAAAATTCATAAAATACACTTTATACATTGACATAATAGAGATTATCCTTCAGTGTGGCGACCATGACAGCACGCTACAAAACTAATGAGCGTCGCGGTCCGCCGTCGGACGGCGACGGTTTCCCGGATGCCGGCAAGCAGAGGCGATGGCTGTAGCCAGCGCCGCCGAGCGAACTGATCAAGGACAACAACACCCAGACCCAGAGAAAGACCAAGTAATGAAACCAAGAAACATATTGTTGGCGGGGGCAATTCTCAGCGCCCTGTGGATGACCGTCCCCTTGCAGGCGGAGGACACCAATACGGTCGAATTGATCAAGCAACTGCAGAAGCGGATCGACGACCTGGAAAAGAAAGTGAAAACGCTGGAGCAGGAAAAGGGGACCGGCGGCGGGGCGCCGGACACCCAGACCAAGCAACGGGTCGAGGAGTTGGATCAAAAGGTAACAGCTATCCAACATGACCGCGAGCTGCAGGCCGAAACGGCCGCGGTCAACGCAAAGGAGGCTCCCAAACTAAAAGTTGGCGACGAGGGGTTCAGCATTGCTTCGGCCAACGGCGATTTCGTCCTGCAGTTAAGGGGCGTCTTGCAGGTGGACTCGCGGACGTTCTTCAACGAGTCAACAGGCATAGTCGGCAACGACGCCCTGCTGCTGCGGCGGGCGCGCCCGATTCTTCAGGGGACCGTTTTCCGGGACGTGGATTATCTTTTTGTGCCCGATTTCGCGGGGTCCACCCCGCAGATTTTCGACGCTTACGTGAATTATCGCTTTCGCCCCGAGCTGCAGTTGCAGGCGGGCAAGTTCAAGGCCCCGGTGGGCCTCGAGCAATTGCAGGAGGACCGGTATATCTTCTTCAACGAGCGCGCCCTGCCGACCGATTTGGTGCCGAACCGTGACATCGGGTTCGAGTTGCACGGGGACCTCTTTAAAGGCGTGGTCAGTTACGCCGCAGGCGTTTTCAACGGAGTGGGCGATGCGCGAATCTCGAGCAACACGTCTTTCCAGAACAACAAATCGTTTGACGGACGGCTCTTTTTCCAACCATTCAAGCCGACCTCGCTGCGGCCGCTGCAGGGTTTTGGGTTCGGATTGGGCGGCAGCTTCGAGAGCGAGCAGACCCCGAACGCATCGGCCCTGCCGAACACCACAGGCGGCACACTCCCGGGCTTCTCGACGGTCGGCCAGCAGCAATTCTTCGCCTACAATTCGGACGTCCTGGCCTTCGGCGACCACTGGCGCCTTTCGCCGCAGGGCTACTATTTTTACGGCCCGTTCGATCTGCTCTGGGAATATGTGATTTCCGATCAAGAGGTCACGACGAGCGGCGCGGCGCCCTTGCACGCTGCGCGCCTGGAGAATGCGGGCTGGCAGATCGCCGGCGGTTGGGTGCTGACGGGCGAGGATGCGAGCTATTCGGGCATCGTGCCCCGGCGTCCGTTCAATCCATTCTCAGGCGATTGGGGCGCGCTGCAGCTCATCGGGCGTTATTCGGAACTGGACGTCGACTCGGCCGCCTTCAGCCACTCCTACTTCGCCAATCCGGCGGCGTCCGCCAACGCGGCGCGCGAATGGTCGGTGGGGCTGAATTGGTACTTGAATCGGAACGTGAGGGTGGGCACGAGTTTCGCGCATACGACTTTCGATGGCGGCGGTACCGGCACGTCGGGGGTGGGCCTGGTCACGCATAAGAATGAGAATGTGCTCTTTACCCGCCTGCAACTGGCGTTCTGAGAATGAGCCGATGCGACAGGATTGCCGGCGGAAAGAGCTGAGCTTGTGCCGCCGTTTGCGGGTCAAGAGAGCAGAATACTGGTTGGACTTGGGCAAAACTGCCGAAGCCCTGGCCGCAATTTCCATTGCCCATCATCGCTAATCCTCTTAAGCATGTTCGAAGAGCAATCATCGGGCCGAAGACCATTTCGAGCAAATCCTCGAAATGGGCAGCATCGGTTCGGGCGCGCAACGACCAGTCGAAGACTGGAAGCCGAGCGGGGAAGATCAAATTGAGGATTGTAAAATGGTCATCGGTCAATGAAGAATGCCTCCAGATGCAGGTCTTTTTCACCAGTCCCTGGGTGCCGGCGGAATGGATCAAGGCCCACGGCCTCGAGCCGCGCGGGATCTGGTTCGCCCCTCAGTTCGCCTTCGACTCGCTCCCGCTCTCCGCCGGCCTCTGTGCCTTCGCCCATGCGGCGGTCAGGCTCGCCGAAAAAGAGCGCGAGTCCGCGGTCATTTTTACCACCCACTGCGATCAACTGCGGCGCGGGTTTGATGCCGTCGCCAGCCCGGCCCTGGCGCCGGTTTTTCTCTTTAACCTGCCGGCGACGTGGCAGACGCCGGTGGGGCGGCAGATCTTCATTTCCGAATTGGAGCGGTTGGGAGATTTCCTGGCAGGGCTGGGCGGCCATGCGCCATCGTGCGGGGAGTTGCTCGAGACGATGACGCATTACGGCCTGGCGCGGGAGCGGTTGCGCGGCGCGGCCGCCGGCTGTGCGGGGCGGCGCTATGCCGAGGCAGTCTCGAGGTTTCACTGGGATGGCTCGTGCCCTCCAGCCGGCGACCCGTTTTTCCGCAGCCAGGAGGGGCCGTCCCCGCGCGGGTTGGTTCCAGTGGCGCTCATAGGAGGGCCTTTGCCGCGGTCACAATGGGATTTGCTGGACATCATCGAGCGCGCCGGCGGACGGGTGGTGCTCAACGGCACCGAGGCGGGCGAACGCAGCCTCCAGCCGGCATTCCCTTTGGAAGCGTTGCGCGCCGCCCTTGCGCCCGGGGCGCCTGGAACGCCACCCTCACGCGGCGCTCGCGGCCGGCTTGAGGCCGATGAAGAGGTGGAGGGGCGGCAAAGCGCGGCGATCCCGCCCGCCTCCAAAGCCGGCTGCAAGCCGGCGCTCCTGGAGGCCCTCACGCGCGCGTATATCGAGGGTTGTGTGGACGTTTTCCAACGCCCAAACACGCGCCTTTATGCCTGGCTCAAGGAACGGCTGGCGGCTCGAGGCGTACGGGGCATCGTGCTCTGGCATTATGTCGGGTGCGACCTCTGGCGCGCCGAGGCGCAACCGTTGCGCGAGGCCTTTGGCCTGCCGGTCCTGCTGCTGGATGCGGATGAAGCCGCCGGCGGCTCGCTGCGCATTGTCGGACGCATCGAAGCCTTCCTGGAGGCAGTAAGCTGAGATTTCCATGAACGCTCCGCGCAAACTCACGCTCGCCGAATGGGACGCTCATTACGAGCACCTGTCCGGCGCCGGGCTGCAGCAGCCCCAATACGGCGGACGGCTCAGCCGCCACGTCGCCCTCGAAGGGGATTTGCGGCTCCGCCGATTGAGGTTTGATGAATCCCCGGCCGCCCTTCGGCTCTGGAATTTCCTGCTTACGGAAAACCAGCGGCTGCACGAGGCCCGCGCCGGCGGCGAGCGCATCGTCGGCGCCATGAAAGACCTCGGCACCGTGCCGGTGATGGCCTATTCGCTGCCGGGGCTGCGGGCGTTTTATCCGGACGGGGCGTGGTGGACGCCTTGCCTGATGGAGTGCAGCGACGGGCTGCTCCGGCAGGCCGAAGCGCTGGGCATCGACGCGTCGTTCTGCCCGGTGCGCGCGATGCTGGCCGCCTTCCAGAATGGCGAGCATTTTCCCCGGCCCGACCTGTTGATTTGCAGCACCGGGGCCGTTTGCGACGACTTCTCGGCCGTGGCGCAAAGGCTGGAGAAGATGGGCTTCCCGATTGTTTGGTGGGAGATGCCGCGCCGCCGGGCGCCGGGGCCGGGCGAACCGGCCCGCTCCCTTCCCGGCAACCTGTCAGCGCCCCAAATCCAGGTCGAATGCGTGCGGGCAGAGCTGGAGCGCATCGGCAAACTCCTGGGCGAGCTTGCCGGCCAACCGCTCGATGCGGAAGCGCTGGCGAATGGAATCCAAAAAGCCAACCACGTCCGGCGTCTGCTCGCCTCCTTGCGCCGGGCGGTTTATGCCTCGCCCGGCGCGCCCTTGCCAGCCCTGGAAATGCTCGTCGCCGAAATGCTCGCTATTCATTTCTGTTCGGATCGCGAAGAGAGTATCGGCGTGCTTACAGACTTGCTGGCGGAAGCCCACGGCCGCATTCGACAGCGGCGTTTTGTTGTTCCCGAGGCGTCGGTGCGGGTCTTTTGGGTCAACCCCGTAGCCGACCTGCGCGCAATGAACCTGCTCGAGGATTGGGGCGGACGCATCTGCGGCTCGGATTACATGTTCACCCATGCGCTCGATTTGATCCCGGAAGAGTTGCCGCCGCTTGAGGCGCTGGCGCGCGCGGCGCTGGCCGACCCCATGGTAGGCTCCACGCGGGACCGCGCCCGCCGTATCGTTGCCGAATGCCGGGCGCATCGGGCGGAGGCGGTGGTAGTCTCGCGCATCCCAGGCGCCAGCCACTGCGCCCGCGAAGGGGCCATCATTCAGGAAGTTGTGCGCGAGGAACTGGGAATCCCGGCAATCGAGCTTGAAATCCCGCCAGTTTGCGACGCGATGCTGCCGGCCCTCGGCTCCCGCCTCCAGGCATTATTGGAAACCGCCAAGGCCCGGCGGCGAGCGTGAGGGCGGACTGGACATGACCATGTTGGACGAGAGCGTGCGAGACTCCCAGCCCAAAGCAGCGTGCGCAGCTTCAACCGCAAAGCGGTTGTGTAACAAAACCCACAATCGTTTAGCGGTGACGTCGCATCTGGCGCTTGCTGTAGCTGGTCATGCGGTGGGGGTCCAGCGCCAGGAGAGTGCCCTCGAAATGTCCTGCGGCACGGCGCAATTTACCCAGGGCAATTTGCAGTTGCTGGGCTTCTTGGACGGCGTGGCTGTCCAATGAGATCCCAGGTGCCCAGGCGCAGGTGCTCGGGGAGCAGGAGCCAAATGCCGACCTGGTTGCCCGAGATTTTGTCGGCCAGGGCCTGGGGGACCTGTCGCTCCAGGCTTTTAGGATCGGCGGGCACCGAGCGTTGCTTTTTGCGGGTGCGTTGGGTCTGGACAAACTGGGGCGGGTTGGCGGGATTAAGGAGGCCATTCACAATAACGTGAACACTCTCGCTTGGTCTTTTGACCGCTGGCTTCGTTGCTCGCTCGTCACAGACCGCAGCGGGTATGCGCCTCGCTCGCGCCTCGCCAGCGGTCAAAATCCCGGCGCGATAGTTGTTCATGTTATTGTGAATGGCCTCCTAAGTGCGTAGAGTTTTTTTTGCATCCCGTAATCGGCGATGATCCGTTCGACGCTGCGCTGGCCGATGGTCAGACCCTGCTGCCGGATTCTTTGAGCGATGACGGCGGGGGAACAACCCCGGTCCAGGAAGCGACAGCGGACGATCATGGGGTTGACGAGCATCGCCGCGCGATTACCCATGGTTGGCGCTGCGCCAACCATGGGCTTTGCTCCCCAACCCCGTTGGGGTTGGAGATTTCCGCCACGTATTAGCCCAGGAGCGGGTTTTCGGCGGTGGCAAGGAGGGCCGAGGGGGCGGGCTCTTGGGTCTCGGCTTCTTCCTGGATTTCCACCAGGGGCTTGAGGCGGACCTTGCGGTGGTAATCGAAGCCGGTGCCGGCCGGGATGATGTGGCCCATGATGACGTTTTCCTTGAACCCGCGCAGATAATCAACGCGGGCGCGCGTGGCGGCCTCGGTGAGAACGCGCGTGGTGTCCTGGAAGGAAGCGGCGCTCAGGAAACTCTCGGTCTCGAGGGAGGCCTTGGTGATGCCCAGCAGCACGGGCTGGGCCTCGGCGGGCTTGCCGCCCATCTTCTCGACTCGCTGGTTCTCTTCCTCGAACTCGAGTTTATCGACCTGCTCGCCCCACAGGAAGGTGGTGTCGCCCGGTTCGGTAATGCGGACCTTGCGGAGCATCTGGCGGACGATGATCTCGATGTGTTTGTCGTTAATCGTGACGCCCTGGAGGCGATAGACCTCCTGGACTTCGTTGACCAGGTGTTCCTGGAGTTCCTGGGGGCCGCAGATGTCCAGGACTTCGTGCGGGTCAATGGGGCCTTCGGTCAACTGCTGGCCCTTCTTGACGTAATCGCCCTTGAAGACAATGACGTGTTTGCCGATGGGGATGAGGTGTTCCTCTTGCACGCCGGTCTGCTGGTCCTTGATGAGGATGCAGCGTTTGCCGCGGACGCTCGGGCCGAAGTCGACAATGCCATCGATCTTGGAGATTTCGGCGGCGTCCTTGGGACGGCGGGCCTCGAACAATTCGGCCACGCGCGGCAGACCGCCGGTGATGTCTTTGGTCTTGGAGGTCTTGCGCGGGGTCTTGGCCATCAGGGTCCCGGCCACGATCTTGTCGCCCTCGGCCACCACAATATGCGCGCCCGAGGGAATTGGGTAGTTGGCCTCCGGTTCGCCGGCGTCGTCCAGGATGATGATTTGCGGATGGAGGTCTTCCTTGTGCTCGATAACCACCATTGCCTCCTGGCCCGTGGTTTCGTCCATTTCCTGTTTCATCGTGACGCCCTCGATGATGTCCAGGAATTTCACCTTGCCGGCCTTTTCGGAGAGGATGGGGACATTGTAGGGGTCCCACTGGACAAAGGTGTCGCCCTTCTTGACCTTCTGGCCGTCGTGAACGGAGATGACGGCGCCGATGACGACCTGGTGGTTTTCCAGTTCGCGCCCGTCGTCGGCCAGGGTCGAGACGGAGCCGTTTTTGTTGAGGACGATGTTGTTGCCGTCCTCGAGTTGAACCAGGCGCAGGTCATTGTAGCGGACGGTGCCGTCGTACTTGGCCCTGATCTGGGGCTGTTTGAAGACCTGGGAGGCGGTGCCGCCGATGTGGAAGGTGCGCATGGTGAGCTGCGTGCCAGGCTCCCCGATGGACTGAGCGGCGATAATGCCGACGGCTTCGCCGAGTTTGACGAGGCTGCCGGTGGCCAGGTTGCGGCCATAACAATAGACGCAAACGCCGTGTTTGCTCTCGCAGGTCAGCACCGAGCGGATTTTGACCTTCTCGACGCCCGCGGACTCGATGAGCTTGGCTTTGACTTCATCGATTTCCTCGTTGGCATGCACGAGGATTTCTTTGGGGTTCTGAGGATTGGACACGTCATCGCACGAATGGCGACCGACCAGGCGTTCGCTCAAGCGGACGACCTCGTCTTCGCCCTCGTAGATGGCCTGGACCCAGATGCCGTTGGTGGTGCCGCAATCGTCCTCGCGGATGATGACGTCCTGGGCCACATCGACGAGTTTGCGCGTCATGTAGCCCGAATCGGCCGTCTTGAGGGCCGTGTCGGCCAGGCCCTTGCGCGCCCCGTGCGTGGAAATGAAGTACTCCAGCACGGTCAACCCCTCGCGGAAGTTGGACAGAATGGGCTTTTCGATGATGTCTCCCGAGGGCTTGGCCATGAGGCCGCGGACGCCGGCCAACTGGCGAACCTGCTGGCGATTGCCGCGGGCGCCGGAATCGACCATGAGGGACACGGGGTTGTATTCCCGTTTGCCGTGATTGGTCTCGAGGGTGCGCAGCATGACGTTGGCAATCTGGTCGGTGCAATGCGTCCAGATATCGATGATCTTATTGTAGCGCTCGCCCGGAGTGATAACGCCCTTGCGGTACTGCTTCTCGACTTCGCGAATCTGCTTTTGGGCGGCCTCGATTTCCTGCTCTTTTTCCTTCGGGATGATCATGTCATCGATGCCGATGGAGACGCCCGCGCGGGTCGCCTCGCGGAAGCCCAGCTCCTTGAGCTTGTCGAGCATGATGACCGTCTTCTCGTGGCCGCAGATCTTGTAGCACTTCCAGATGAGGTCGCCCAACTCGGCCTTTTTGACGGGCCGGTTCGGGAAGCCCAGCTCGGTAGGCCAGATCTCGCTGAAGAACACGCGCCCGACGGTCGTTTCGATGACCTTCTTGCTGGAGTCGCCGAATTCAGTTTTCCGGCCCAGATCGGGGTTGGCCAGCCGGATGCGTTCGTGGGTCGTGATGGCGTTGTCGCTGAAGGCGAAGATGACTTCGGTCTTGGACCCGAAGAGCTTGAGCGTGGAGGGGTCTGTGACGGGCGGCGTGCGCGGCTCGGCGGTGAGATAGAAGCACCCCAGTGTGATGTCCTGGGTCGGGGTGATGATCGGCCGCCCGCTGGAGGGGCTGAAGATGTTATTGGGGGCCATCATCAGGAGGCGGGCCTCCATCTGCGCCTCGACGGAGAGGGGGACATGGACGGCCATTTGGTCACCGTCGAAGTCGGCGTTGTAGGCGGTGCAGACCAGTGGGTGGATGCGGATGGCCTCACCCTCGATGAGCTGAGGCTCGAAGGCTTGCACGGAGAGACGGTGGAGGGTCGGCGCCCGATTCAGCAGGACCGGATGACCGCGCGTGACTTCCTCGAGGATGTCCCAAACCTCAGTGGTTTGGCGCTCGATCATCTTCTTGGCTGAGCGTACAGTGTGGACGTAGCCCAACTCTTTGAGCCGGCGAATGATGAACGGCTCGAAGAGGACCAGGGCCATCTTCTTGGGCAAACCGCATTGGTGGAGCTTGAGTTCCGGGCCGATGACGATGACGGAGCGTCCGGAGTAATCGACGCGTTTGCCGAGGAGGTTCTGGCGGAAACGCCCGCTCTTGCCCTTGAGCATGTCGCTTAGGGATTTGAGGGCGCGGTTGCCGGCCCCGGTGACGGCGCGGCCGTGGCGACCGTTGTCGAAGAGGGCATCGACCGCCTCTTGGAGCATGCGCTTCTCGTTGCGGATGATGACCTCCGGGGTCTTGAGCTGGAGGAGGTTCTTCAAGCGGTTGTTCCGGTTGATCACCCGCCGGTAGAGGTCGTTGAGGTCGGAAGTGGCGAAACGCCCGCCCTCCAAGGGGACGAGGGGACGCAAGTCGGGCGGGATGACAGGCAGGACGGTGAGGATCATCCATTCGGGCCGGCTCTTGGAGGACTGCAGGCCCTGGAGGAGCTTGATGCGTTTGGCAATCTTCTTGCGGATCTGTTTGCTCTTGGTCTCGGTCATCCCGTGCTGGAGTATCTCGATCTGTTTGGCCAGGTCCACTTTGGCCAGGGCATCGCGGACGGCCTCGGCGCCCATCTTGGCGACGAAGGCATCGGGCCCGTAGGTTTCGCGGGCTTCGCGGTATTCATGCTCGCTGAGCAAGACGTGTTCCTTGAGCGGAGTCGAGCCGGAGTCGACCACCATGTAGTCCTCGTAGTAGATGACGCGCTCGAGGTTGCGGGCGGTCATGTCGAGGACGAGGCCGATTCGGGAGGGCATGCACTTGAAGAACCAGATATGGCAGACCGGCACCGCCAACTCGATATGCCCCATCCGCTCGCGCCGAACCCGGGCGAGGGTCACCTCGACGCCGCAACGATCGCAGACGACGCCCCGGTGCTTGATGCGCTTGTACTTGCCGCAGGAACATTCCCAGTCCTTGACCGGACCGAAGATGCGCTCGCAGAACAAGCCGCCCTTTTCGGGTTTGAAGGTGCGGTAGTTGATCGTCTCGGGGTTCTTGACTTCGCCCTTGGACCAAGAGCGGATGGCATCGGGCGAGGCCACGGCGATGGCGACGTACTCGACCTGGTTGACCTTGTCCAGTCCGAGCAACTCTCGGGCGCTTTCTTTTGTGCTAATCATAACCAATGGGGACTGCAAAACAGGAGTTATCCGGCCACGTGGGCTTACACGGCAGCCAGGACGTTGGCCGGCTCGGCGGGTTGATCCACCGGGTTGGAATACCCGACTTTGACATCCAGGCCCAGGGACTGCATTTCCTTGACCAGGACGTTGAACGACTCAGGAATGCCCGCTTCAAGGCTGTTGTCGCCTTTGACGATGCTCTCATAAATGCGCGTGCGGCCCTGCACGTCATCGGATTTGACGGTGAGCAACTCCTGGAGTGTGTAGGCGGCGCCGTATGCCTCCATGGCCCAGACCTCCATTTCGCCGAAACGCTGGCCGCCGTATTGCGCCTTGCCGCCCAGCGGCTGCTGGGTCACCAGGGAGTAGGGACCCACGGCCCGCGCGTGGATCTTGTCGGCCACCAGGTGACCGAGCTTCATCATATAGATGAAGCCGACGACAATTTCCTGGTCGAAGCACTCACCGGTGCGGCCGTCATAGAGGCGGGTCTTGCCGTTATCGGGCAAGCTGGCTTGCTTAAGATAGCCCCGGATGTCTTTTTCTTTAATGCCGTCGAAGACCGGGGTGGCGAAGCGCAGGCCCAGGAGTCTGGCCGCCCAGCCCAGATGGGTCTCGAGGACCTGGCCCACGTTCATGCGCGAGGGCACGCCCAGCGGGTTCAGGACGATGTCCACCGGCGTGCCGTCCGCCAGGAAGGGCATGTCTTCCTCGGCAACGATCTTGGCCACGACGCCTTTGTTGCCGTGGCGTCCGGCCATTTTGTCCCCTACGGAGAGCTTGCGTTTGGAAGCGATATAGACCTTGACGGACTTGATGACGCCGCTGTCGACGCCCTCGCCGGACTCGGCCCGTTCGATCTCCTCGTCGTATTGCATCTGCAGGTCATCGAACTTCTTTTTGAAGCTGCCGATGATTTCGTTGATCTTGTTGCGGATGGGGGAAGGGTCGATTTCGATGCGGTCATAGACCTGGGCCAGCTTGCGCAGAAGAGTCTTGGTGATCTTGCGGTTGGCCGGGATGATGATCTCGCCCGTCTCGCTGTTGACGACATCCAGGGGGATTTTTTCCCCGAGCAGGATGTTGCTCAGCGCCTCGGTGAGCTGCTCGCGCAGCTCGTCGGTTTTCTTCTTGTAATCGTCCTCCACCTCGCGCGCGTGGCGCTTCTCTTCGGAGAGGTTGGCGCGCACTTCCTTTTCGGCGGTGTCCTTTTTGGCGGAGACCTTGACGTCCATGATGATGCCGTAAGTGCCGGAGGGCACCTTGAGCGAGGTGTCTTTGACGTCGGCTGCCTTTTCACCGAAGATGGCGCGCAGAAGCCGCTCCTCGGGGGCAAGCTCGGTTTCGCTCTTGGGCGTAATCTTGCCCACGAGGATGTCGCCGGGTTTGACCTCGGCGCCGACGCGGATGACGCCGTCGGGTCCGAGGTTCTTGAGGGCATCGTCGCCCAGGTTGGGAATGTCGCGCGTGATTTCCTCGGGTCCGAGCTTGGTGTCGCGCGCGCCCACCTCGAACTCATCGATGTGAATGGAGGTGAAGACGTCTTCCTTGAGCGTGCGTTCGCTGATCAGGATGGCGTCCTCGAAGTTATATCCGTTCCAGGGCATGAAGGCCACCAGGACATTGCGGCCCAGGGCCAGCTCACCCCCCTGCGTGCAGGGGCCGTCCGAGATGACCTGGCCCTTTTTGACGGTCTCACCCTTTTTGACAAGGATTTTCTGGTTGATGCACGTGGCCGCGTTGGAACGCATGAATTTGCGGACAGGATAGACATAGACACCCCTTGCGGGGTCGTTCTTGACTCTCTTCTTGC